>Ga0315273_10014298_pt1 | contig 10222 bp, 7 predicted proteins | sample YL17G02_0_MG_FD_205753 | JGI IMG/M metagenome (GOLD analysis project Ga0315273, IMG submission 205753) | Sediment microbial communities from Yellowstone Lake, YNP, Wyoming, USA - YL17G02_0 | ecosystem: Environmental > Aquatic > Freshwater > Lake > Sediment | place: USA: Wyoming | collected... | reverse complement strand
TGGCTGATGACGAGGGCATGACGCTGTATCTCTACACCAAGGACACGAAGGATACCTCGAACTGCTACGACAAGTGCGCGGTCGCCTGGCCCCCGCTCCTGACGGCAGGCGCACCGCAGGCGGCAGACGGCGCCGACGCTGCGCTGCTGGGGACGACGGCCCGGAAGGACGGCACGACCCAGGTGACGTACAATGGTTGGCCGCTCTACTACTGGGTCAAAGACCTGAAGCCCGGGGACGTGACGGGCCAGGATGTCGGCGGGGTGTGGTATGTGCTCTCGCCGAAGGGCGACCAGGTCAGTACGCCCGGGGCTAAGCCGGCGGCGACCGCAGGGGCGCCAACAGCAATTCCGGCTGCCGCCACGCCGGCGGCAAGCAAGGGCACCCCAGTGAATCTGGGCCAGGACGCCAAACTTGGTCAATTCCTGGTCGACGAACACGGCTACACGCTCTACCTGTTCACCAAGGACACCAAGGACATCAGCAACTGCTACGATCAGTGCGCCGTGGCCTGGCCCGTACTCTTCACGACCGGCGCTCCCAAGGCGGGCGACGGAGTGGACGCCTCGCTCCTGGGCACGACCACCCGCAAAGATGGCAAGCTCCAAGTAACCTACAATGGCTGGCCGCTCTACCTGTTCGTCAAAGACCAAGGGGCCGGAGACGTAACCGGGCAGGGTGTGGGTGGCGTATGGTTTGTGGTTTCACCTATGGGCGAGAAGATTGAAGCCGGCGCCCCGGCTGCCGCGGCGCCCGCGGCAAAACCGGCGGAGAGCCAGCCCGCGGCCGTCACGATTCCAGGGTTTACCTTCGCCCCAAAGATATTGACGGTACCCATCGGTACCACCGTAGTGTGGACGAACACGGACTCAAACGCACACACCGTTACCGCTGACGACGGCACCTTCGACTCGGGCAATATGGTCGGCGGTGCGACGTTCAAGGTAACCTTCAACAAGGCTGGCACCTACTCCTACTACTGCCGTTACCACGGCGGCGCAGGAGGGCAGGGCCAGTCGGGCCAGATAGTCGTCAAGTAGCCCGGCCACGCAAGCGTGAGGAGCGTGCGTTATGGATGGCAGCGTAGACAGTAGCTCGCGGTACCCTGGACTTCTGTTGGTCGCGTCGGGATTGTCGCTGGCGGCGGGCATGATGCACATCGCAGTCACACCAGAATACCTGAGGGAGTGGTGGGGTTACGGCTTCTTTTTCATGACCGTCGCGCTCCTCCAGCTGACCTACGGGCTGGTTTTCATGATGCAGCCCTGGGCCTACGATGATACCGGCGGGCATCTCGCCCGGCCACACGCAATCGAGCGGCGTCTGTACCTGGTGGGCACCGTCGCCAACTTGTCTATTGTGTGCCTGTACCTCGTCACGCGAACCGTGGGTATGCCGTTCCTGGGGCCCGACGCAGGCATGGTCGAGCCTTTCACGCCCCTCAGCGTGGCTGTCACACTGCTCGAGATCCTGCTGGCGGTTACGCTAGTCGTTCTGGCCCGGCGGAAGGAGCGTTTGACGGAATTGAGGACAGAAGCGGCGCAGGACCTCGACTGCTGCCCCGAGTCGTAGGGCGGCGTGAGTTCACTTCAACTGACGCTTGGGCCGGAGCAGAGTTGCCGCCCCTCGCCCTTCACGCATCCACGGGGGGACAGGACAGATCCATATCTGGATCCGTCCTGTCCCCCCTGCCGCACTGCGATGAGGTTCCCTTCTTCGTGTCGGTTCTTGCCCTAAGGCCCTTTCCCACCCAGCAGCAAGCGGCAACGTTCGATAGCAGGCAATGCGTCGTCTGCACCGAGGCTCCGCTTGAGCCGGAAGCCACCCACAGGCCACAATAGCGCCTCGGTCATGCTGCGACGATCGCTAGCTCCAATCCCAGCATGCGGGACAGTTTGCGGATCTGGCCTGCCTGGTGCCCTGTGCCGAGTGCGCAGTGGTGCGTGGGACCCTGTTCGGACCAGCAGTTCATAAACTCGGCCGGATCCAGCGCGAACCTGAGCCGCGAGTTGGTGTTGCGGATCTCCAGGCGCGGGCCCGGCAGCGACTCTCCCTCGGCGGCCAGCATCTTGAGCCGGCCGTCGGCGGTCTGGGTGAGGGCCAGTATCGTGACCGGGCCAGTCTTCACGTTGAACTCCACGGAGATGCCGTAGCCCCGCTTGCCGTGATACAGGCCCAGCCCGCGTAACACCGGCTTGCCGTCGGCGATAGCAATGTGACCAGGCCCGTCGTGGCCCATCAGCACGAAGTCCTCGACGAAATCCATGGCGTAGAACTCAGTGTACGAGCCGCCCGCGCCAATCCTGTCCATCATCAGCATCGCCAGGCAGTTCTTCAGGTCACCCTCGCCTGCCGCCGGAATCCCGCGCGCGGTCAGCAACGAATTGCCGACGATCACGCCGGCACCCAGCCCCTCGTACGGGTTGCCGCCAAGGCCGCGATAGTAGTACGCCAACCCGCTCAGATCGAAGTCAGCCACGAGGCGGTCGAGCCCGCAAGCGACTTGCGCCGACCATCGCAGACCGTCTTCGGTCACCGGCTGCGAGATGCGGTCCCGCCCCGGCTGCGCGATCTGGAATGTCCGGGAAATCTCGGCGAGCTTCTCGTCGATCTCCGGCCCGGTTGCCGACCGCACCCTTTCATCGAGATCGTCCATCTCCAGGACCTCGATGTGCAGGCCCAGCTGAGCGTGCTGCATGGTGAAATCGGAGTACATGTCGAGCATGCCGGCGTAAGTGTGCCCCAGGAAGCCGATGCGTGCCCCGCTCAGCGTCCGCTTCACCCCGGCGGCGATAACCCACTCCCTGATTTCCTCCCACGCGCGATCGAAATAGCGGCCTGGGTGGCCCGCCGCCGGCCCCAGGAGGCCACTGACCACGTTGAACTGGATACGGCTGCGCGCGAAGGCGTTGGAAATCTCGGGCACGCAGCAGGCCGAGCAATTGGCAAGCCACTCGCCGGTGTCGGTATTGGGGTAGTCGAGCGCGGGTGAGGGCTGCAAGTTGAGGATCAGCACCGGAGCGCAGCCCCGCTGGACAACGGGCAAAACCTGGGACGACGTGGCGTACGTCCCGACGTAGCAGACGAGCAGATCCACGCTCTCGCGGCCGAAAAGCTCGCCCGCCACCTGTGCGGCGGCGGGCGAATCTACCAGGCCGGCAGAGACGACCCTGGCTGCCATGCCTTCAAGGCGCGCTTCAACGTCGCGTTGATACCCTTCGAGCCTCGCGCGCAGCCCTTCAAATTGCGGCCAGTATGCCGCGAGCCCGATGCCGAAGACGCCGATGACGGCCGGTTGGCGATGTTTTCTTTCCATTTGTCGAATCCATGCCCAGCGGCAGTACCGGTCTGGGCGAGGGCTAACCCCGGGTAGGTTCCCCCGAGGGCCTTGTGGGGTCCTCTGCCAATAGCATGCCGGTAGCAGAAGACCCCGCCGCTCGAACTACTTCAAGAGCGTATCCACGTTCTCCGCGGTGATGAGGTTGACTGGGACGTAGATTTCGCGGTCTTTGTCATTGCCGAATTGGAGCTTCTCGCCGGCGAGCAATTGGGTGGCGAGGCCGACGGTCATCTTGCCCATGTCGTAGGGCACCTGCTGGACGGTGGCGGCCATCTGGCCGGCCTTGATGGCTTTGAGGGCGATCTCGTCGGCGTTGAAGCCGATGACGAAGACGTCCTTGCTGCCGGACTTGCCGGAGTCGGCGATGGCCTGGGCGGCGCCGACGGCCATGGGGTCGTTGCAGGAGAAGACGCCGGCGACGTCAGGATGGGCGGAGAGGATGTCTTTCATGACCTTGTAGCCCTCTTCCTGCTTGGAGTTGCCGGAGAGGGTGGCGACGACCTCGTAGCCCAGTTGTTTGATCTCTTTTTCGAAGCCGACATTGCGGCGGGCGGCGTAGACGGCGGAAGGCTCGCAGGTGATGGAGGCGACCTTCTTGGCGGCGCCGGCCTTGCCCTTGATGAGGGTGTCCATCTGGTCGGCGGCGATGACGCCGCCCTTCTCGTTGTCGGAGATGACGATGACGTCGTAGTTGGTGCCGCCGCCGCCGATGTCGTTGATGACGACGGGGATGCCCTTGGCCTTAGCGGCATCGACGATAGGTCCGAGGGCGTCGGGTCTGAAGGGGGAGATGATGAGCGCCGAGATGCCCTGGTTGATGAGGTCCTGGGTGGCGGAGACCATGGTGGACTCGGAGCTCTTTTCGTCGACGAGAACATAGTCGTAGCCGGCAGCCTGGGCGGCCTCGCGAGTGCCCTTCTCCATGTCTTGGAAGAACCCGTACTGCATGTCGTATACCGAGAACCCGATCTTCTTCTTGCCCTCGGGGGCCTTGGGGGCCTCGGCCGCCGGGGTGGGCTGGGCGGCCGGGGCCTGCGTGACGGCCGGCCGAGCCGGCGCCGGTGCGGCGCAAGCGGTGAGTACGAACGTCGCGATCAGCAGGACAGCCACGACCACGTAGGCGGCGTAACGATGGGAATGCATGTTTCTACCTCCGGTTTGGATTGAATTGGGCTGATGACACTTACGGACTTGGGACGAACGCTTCTCTTTGTACTCCTCCTTCTCCACCGCAGGTCGCCTTTCTAAGCTGCCAGCCTCCGGCTCAGGCGTTCCGCCAGCCGCTGGCGCACGCCTTCGATCGACAGGGCCAGCAGCAGCACAAGTCCAACGGCCACACGTTGTACGAACGAATCTGCATGCACAAGGTTGAGCAGGTTGCCCAATGTGGCAAATAGTATGGCCGCCGCTACTGTGCCCAGCATGCTTCCACGGCCTCCTGAGAGCCTGGTGCCGCCAAGAACGACGGTCGCGATCACCTTCAACTCGTAGCCGGGCTCCAGTCCAGGGCCAGCCGAGTAGAGGCGCGCGCCGATCAGGACAGCCGACGCCGCCGTGAAGAGACCGGTGGCGATGAAGACCAGCGCCGTACTCCGGCGAAGCGGCACGCCCGCCACGAGCGCAGATACGCTGTTGCTGCCGATAGCGTACACGTATCGTCCGAACGCCGTATATCGCAGAATCGCCGCCCCGAGAAGTGCCAGGACGACGAAGATGGCGAACGGAACAGGAACCCAGCTTGCCAACGTTCCGTTGCCCATCCAGATGAAGCTCTTGCCGTTGAAGCGCGCGGCCTGCCCCAGGGTGATCACAAAAGTGAACCCGCGGATGATGAACAGCATGCCGAGTGTGGCGATGAACGCCGGAATACGCACCACGCTCACGAGGACGCCGTTGATCGAGCCGACGATCAGGCCAACAGCCAGGGCGGCCACAATGGCCGGCCCTACCCCGGCGACCCGGGCCACCGACACGGCGACCCACGCGGCCAGCCCCAGTGTCGAGCCGACGGATAGGTCAAACGTCCCCGAGATGATCGCTATCGTCATCCCGATGGCGGCGACGCCCACGAAAGCGCTTTGCCGCAATACGTTGACCAGATTGTCGCGCGTGCTGAAGTTCGGGATCGTTAGGGCAGCGATGCCCCAGATGATCAGGAGCACCACCGTGATGCCGTAGCGCTCCCACATCACATCCCAATCCCGCGAGCGGCGCGCGGCTGCAAGCCTTCCGCTGCGAGCCGTGGCCTGGCTCACGGAGCCAGAGTCGCCAACCGCTGGGCCGTCGGGTCGGTTGTCTGCGCTCACTGCTGCCTCCTGAGCTGGGTGAAGGGGTTGAAGCTGCGGTCGACCGATAGCGCCAACGCCACCACCAATAGGATACCTACGGTCAGCTCCTGGTAGAAGATCGGGACGTTCAGCAGGTTAAGGCCGTTGTTAATGACCGCCACCAGGAGAGCGCCCAGCAGCGTTCCGACCAGTGAGGCGCGGCCGCCGCTCAGCGCCGTGCCGCCCACAACAACGACGGCGATTGCCGACAGCTCCAGCCCGGTGGCCAAACGGCCGTTGGCCGTCAGCACCTGGGCGCTTATTACCATACCCGAGAGAGCCGCGGTCATGCCGACTATGACGAACACGCCCCAGAGCACCAGGCTCGTCCGCACGCCGGACCGGCGCGCCGCAGGCAGGCTGTTGCCGATCGCCAGTACGTGGCGCCCGAAGCGTGTCTGCGCGACGACAAGTGCGATCAGCCCGGCCAGGCCAACCGCAATCAAGACCGGCATCGGGATGCCGAAGATGTGCCCGCCCGACAACACTTTGTACTCGGTCTGACCGTAGAGATAGATGTCGCGGCCCTGCGTGTAAATGAGCGCCAGACCCCGAACGATCTCCAGCATGCCCAGTGTCGCTATGAATGCTGGCACGCGCAGCTCGGTAATGATCAGCCCATTAGCCAGCCCCACCAGCGCACCGGTGAGCAGGCCCGCAACGATCCCTGCGGCGACCCCCGCGGTAGGCACCACGCTCATCGAGACGCATCCGGCAAATGCCGCTGTGGAGCCTACTGAGAGGTCGAAGTTGCCGCTGGCGATTGCTAGTGTCATTCCCGCTCCCACGATCGCCACCACCGCGGCATTCGTCATGACGTTGAGCAGATTTTCCACCCGAAAGAAGTGAGGGGTCATCAGGCTCAAGACGACCGCCACGACCAGCACGATAAGGCCGATCGCATACGTCTGAAGAAACTTCCTGACGCCGGTCATCCCCCGGCCTCCTCGCCGTTCCCAGAATCGCCGGGCGCGGCCGCCGCAGGAGCTTTGACGCGCGTCTCATCGCGCCCCAGCCCGGTGGCCAGCTCCATCACTGCCGGTTGAGTCAGAGCCGCGCCGGCAAGCTCACCGACCGGACGCCCACCTGCGAAGACGATGCACCGGTTGGCCAGGCGGATTATCTCCGGCAGTTCCGAGGACTGGAGGAGCACTGCTATGCCGGCCTCCACGAGGCGGTCGATCAGCGTGTAGATCTCTGCTTTGGCGCCTACGTCGACGCCGCGCGTTGGCTCGCAGAGCAGCAGGACGCGGCAGTTTTCGGCCAGGGCGCGGGCCAGGATCACTTTCTGCTGGTTGCCCCCGCTGAGGCCGCTGACCATCTGGTTCGGGCTGCTGTAACGGATGTTGAGCTTCTGGCCGTAGTCGTCAATCACTGCGCGTTCCTTTCTCCGATCGATCCAGAAGCCGGTGCGAACGCGGTCAAGGATGCCTACGGTGACGTTGTGCATCACCGAAAGGTCCGGAAGCACCCCTGCTTTCTTGCGGTCGTCGGGAACGAAGCCAACGCCTGCGCGGATTGCCGTCTGTGGCCCATTAATGGCGATGGCGCTTCCGTTCAGGGTGACTTCGCCGGCGTCCACCGGCTGGAGACCAAAGAGCGCGAGCATCACATCGGTGCTTCCGCTTCCCATCAAACCTGCGAGGCCCAGGACCTCGCCGGCCCGCAGGTCCAAGGAGACTGCGGCCGGTGAACCGGGCAGGCGCAGACTCCGCACCCGGAAGACCACTTCACCGGGGCGCCGCTCGGGACACGTGGTGTAGATCAGTTCGCGCCCCACCATCGCCGAAATCACCTGCCGCTCGTTAAGATTGGACCGGTTCTCGGTGAGAACGTGCCGGCCGTCGCGCAGGACTGTGATCCGGTCAGCAATGGCGAATACCTCCGTCAGCTTATGCGAGACGTACAGGACGCTGACGCCACCGTCTGCCAGGGTGCGAACCAGTTTGAGCAGCCGCTCGACCTCGCGCTCGCTCAGTGCGGCTGTTGGCTCGTCCATCACGATAAGACTGGCCTTGAACGAGAGGGCCTTGGCGATCTCCACGAGTTGCTGCTGAGCGACAGGGAGGTCTCTCACTTCGACTCTCGGGTCGAGATCCACGTCGAGCAGCGCCAGCACCTCCGTAGTGCGCCGGTACATTGCCGGCCAATCGATCCTCGCGCCTTTAGTAGGCTCCCGGTTTATGAACACGTTCTCGGCGACACTGAGAGTGGGGAGAAGGTTGAACTCCTGGAAAATGACGCTGATCCCTGCGTGCTGGGCGCTGAGAGGGGTCGGAAGATCGATCGGGCGTCCGTTGATCTCTACGTTGCCCGCCGAAGGCTGGTGCACGCCTGCCAGGATGTTGATCAGCGTCGATTTCCCGGCGCCATTCTCACCGACCAGGGCATGGACCTCGCCGGGACGCACGTCGAAATCCACGTTGTCGAGCGCCAGCACGCCCGGAAAGCGGCGGCTGATACCGCGCAGCTGGAGGAGAGGTGGGGCTGTGGTCCCGGGCGCATTCATGGCAGCTTGACCTCCCTTTCAAACCGGATAGTGGGTGGCGACGTTCTCGGCAGTAATGAACACGTGGTCCATGTAGACGGCCGGTGGCACCGGCTCGCCGCGGAGTATCTGGTGGGCCAGGCCGATCAAGCGCTCACCGTAACGCTGAGGCCAAAAAGCCGTGGATCCGATAATCCTCGATGCGGGCCGGCGGAGCTCGTCGCACACCCGCCGGTCCGAGCCCTGGCCGACGATCACCACGTCCTCCTCGCGCCCGGCGGCGCGCGCGGCTCCGAGGACGCCGATCGCGGCATCGTCATTAAACGAGATGACGGCCAGGCGGTGCGCGCTCGGGAGCTCGCGAAGCGCGCTCAGCATTTCGAGCTCGCTGGTCGCACTCGTGTTGCCGCTGTTCAGTCGCTTGATTTTGCCCGCCTCGAGCTTTCCGAGGACTTCTTCCAGGCCATCCAGCTGGCCCTGGATGCGTGCGGCGGGCAGCGCCCCGGCGCGCACCTCCTCCAGCACAAGCAGCCGGTCCATCTCGCCCGACCAGTTGGACTGGATCCAACTCCCCAGGGCGAGGCCGGCCAGCTTTCCCGAGCGGTAGTTGTCTACGCCGAAGAAGGTTGCGCCAACCATAGGGATGTCCACCGCGATCACCGGGATGCCGGCCAGTCGATATTTCTCCATGATCAGACTTCCGGCCTTCTCGTCGATCTCGTACTCGATTGCCAGATCGATCCCCTCCGCGATCAGACAGTCGGCCACCTGAAGGGCCACGTCGCCGCTGAGACGATTGTCGGCCAATACGAGGTCGACGTTGCCGGCAGCCTTGGCCGCGCTCTCGAGGCCGCGACGCACGTCCCAGGCGAACGGCATCTTGTCCTCGCTGAGATTCGCGAACCCAATGCGATAGTGGCGGGCATCCCCAGTGCAGGGCGCGAGCATCGCGATCGCGGCCTCACCACAGAGAGTGAGTTCGCAGCAGGTGTGCCGCATCTGCTCGACGAGGCGGGCCGGAAGCTCGTCGTCGGTCAGGATGGACCCCACCTGGTCCAGAGTCGCGAACGGGGCCAGGTCTTTCCTGCCAAACTTGGTCGACTCAACCAGGACGACCGTCCGGTCCGCTGCACGGACCATCTGGCGCTTCATCTGCGCTTCCTGGAGATCAGTCTCCGTCAATCCGGCCTCCGGCGACAGCCCGGAGCACGACAGGAAGGCCGTCTTGACGTGCAGGGCTTCGAGATTCTTTTCCGCCAGGTGGCCCCGAACCGAGATATCCGCGGGCCGAAGGGCGCCGCCAAGAAGGATCACGTCGTGCTCGGAAATCCTCGATAGCGCTAATGCCACCTCGATGCCGCTCGTGACGATGGTGAGACCGCGCCTCTCGACGAGAAATGGGGCCATGTGAAAGACCGTGGTGCTGGCGTCGAGCAGGATGGAGTCGCCGTCCTCGACGAATTCGGCGGCCCGTCGTGCGATCCGCTGCTTGGCGCGGCTGTTAGCCTGGGTCCGGGCTGCGAACTCAGGACTGTGGAAGCGATGGGGCTCATTGACCACGGCTCCGCCACGCACCCGGGTCAGTTCCCCATTTTGCTCGAGCGCGAAGAGGTCGTTGCGGATCGTGCCGCGCGAGACGGATAGGGCTTCCGCGAGCTCCGGAATTCGGATGCCAGGTCGTTCGCGCAACAACAGAACGAGGCGCTGGCGGCGTTCGAAGGACGTCATTGGCTCGGTCCTCGGCGATCCTGGGTAGGCAAGTCGAATGAGGAACTGATCGTTCTTGACCAAATCATACTAACACCCTTGTCAGTATTTATCAATACCCTGATTGTATTCTCGATACACAAATTTTCTCAAACCGGACGGCAGCAATGAACGTTCCTCGCGCTTGGACAAGCTGTCTCCCGACCTTCTGCCGTCTTGGGACCACCCCCCGTGTGCGCGGGTGACGCCGCCGCCCCGCGGCTGCTCGGGATGCGGCCCTACTGACTTTTTCGGGATAGCGGGTAGAATGAGTCCACGATCGCCTCGTAGCGTGCGGTCAGGTTGGCCGCCAGCCAGGCC
>Ga0315273_10014297_pt1 | contig 10222 bp, 6 predicted proteins | sample YL17G02_0_MG_FD_205753 | JGI IMG/M metagenome (GOLD analysis project Ga0315273, IMG submission 205753) | Sediment microbial communities from Yellowstone Lake, YNP, Wyoming, USA - YL17G02_0 | ecosystem: Environmental > Aquatic > Freshwater > Lake > Sediment | place: USA: Wyoming | collected... | reverse complement strand
CGCGGGCGCCCGCCCACGATCGCCAGCGTGATGATCCCGAACGTCGACTGCAGCGATGTGTGCTTGTAGAGGTTGTTCAGGACGACGTCGGCCATCTCGCCGCGCTTGAGTTCGATGACGATGCGCATGCCCTCGCGATCGGATTCGTCGCGCAGGTCCGAAATGCCTTCGATGGATTTTTCCCGAACCAGGTCGGCGATCTTTTCGATCAGCCTGGCCTTGTTTACCTGATACGGAATCTCGGTGACGACGATCGACTGCCTGTCGCCTTTTTTCGAGACCTCAATTTCGGACTTCGCTCGAATGGTGATGGACCCGCGGCCGGTGCGGAAGGCCAGTTCGATGCCAGCCCGCCCGATAATCTGGCCGCCGGTTGGAAAATCCGGACCCAGCACGATGCGCCGAAGGCCGGCGTGCTTCTCGGCAAACGTCGCCTCGCGGTGCTCAATGAGCCACACCACGCCGTCGATGATCTCGCGCAGGTTGTGCGGCGGGATGTTGGTGGCCATGCCGACCGCGATCCCCGATGACCCGTTGATGAGCAGGTTTGGAATGGGCGACGGCAGCACGGTGGGCTCGGTGGTGGTCTCGTCGTAGTTCGGGACGAAGTCGACCGTCTCCTTGTCGAGGTCGACCATCATCTCGTCGGCGAGCGCCTTAAGCCGCGCCTCGGTGTAGCGCATGGCTGCGGGCGGATCGCCGTCGACAGAGCCGAAGTTCCCCTGCCCGTCCACCAGCGGGTACCGCATGTTGAAGCCCTGCGCCATCCGCACGATGGTGTCGTAGATGGCCGCGTCGCCATGGGGGTGGAAGTTGCCCATCACCTCGCCGACGATCTTGGCGCACTTGCGGTAGGTCCGATTCGACCCGAGTCCCATCAGGCGCATGCCGTAGAGCGCGCGCCGGTGCGAAGGTTTCAGGCCGTCCCGCACGTCAGGCAGCGCGCGCCCGATGATCACGCTCATGGCGTAATCCAGGTACGAGCGCTTCATCTCGTCTTCGATCGCGACGGGGATTCGTGATGCGGTGTCCATTTGTGCGCCGACGGTGCTCTGCCTCTCTGTTTGGGCCGGCACTGGGGCCTGCCCCTACGATCGTCGTGACGAAACGGTCTCTCTGCGCGCTGTAGGGGCGACCCCCCGTGGTCGCCCAACCGACGCTCGGTCAAATATCCAGGTTCTTCACGTCGAGCGCGTTGTCTTCGATAAACTTGCGGCGCGGCTCAACCTGATCGCCCATCAGTGTGGTGAACATCAGGTCGGCCTCCGTGTGGTCTTCGGCGCGCACCTGCAGCAGCGTCCGCTTCTCGGGGTCCATCGTCGTCGCCCACAGTTGCTCGGGGTTCATCTCGCCGAGGCCCTTGTAACGGTTGATGGCCACGCCGCGTTTGCCGGCCGCGAAGAAGTACTCGACCATGTCGTCAAGGTTCGCCACCTGCGCATCCGGTGTCTTCGTCTTCGCCTTTGGTTCTTGCTTCTTGCCGGGCACGGCATGCCGTGCCCCTGCGGTGTCAGGGCGGACACGGGGGTCCGCCCCTGCGGCTTCGTTCTCGCTTCCCGGTTCTTCCGTCCCGGCGTTGGATTCCGCGTCGGCCGCGGCGTCGGATTCGGCGGCATCAGGCTCGGGCTCTGATTCGAGCGCAATGACGGTGGCCGGCCACTTGAGATCCTTGATGTCGCGATACGTCGTGCCGAGCGACCGGAACTCGCTCGACAGAACGAACTCCGCGCCAACCACCATGCTTCGGGTGTAGGGCCCTGTCCGGTCGTCAATCTCGATGCGGTACCGGTTGCGTTCCTGGTCGAACCGGACGTTGACGGCGCGCTGGTTCGAGGCCAGATGCCCGGCAAGATCGTCCACGCTCTCGCGCTCGGCAAAAAACGCGCGGTCCATCACCGCGCGATCCAGCAGGACCCGTAAGACGCCGCGGGTGAAGCCGCGGCGCTCGGCTGCCTGCGTCTGGGCGCGGAACGCAATCAGGCGCTGGAGGAGTTTCTCGAGGTCGGCGCCGGCGACGCCGGGCCATTCTTCGCCAAATCGGACCGACCGGTTCTCGACGGCGCGGCGCACGAGGAAGTTGTCAAGTTCGCGATCGTCCTTGATGTAGGTCTCGGCCTTGCCCCGCTTCACGCGGTAGAGGGGCGGTTGCGCGATGAAGACATAGCCGCGGTTGATAATTTCCGGGTACTGCCGGTAGAAGAACGTCAGCAGCAGCGTGCGGATGTGTGAGCCGTCCACGTCCGCGTCGGTCATGATGATGATGCGCTGGTACCGCAGTTTCTCGATGTTGAAATCTTCTTCGCCGATGCCACAGCCGAGCGCCGCGATGAGCGTCCGGATTTCTTCGCTGCCCAGCATCTTGTCGAACCGGGCCTTCTCGACATTGAGAATCTTGCCCTTGAGCGGCAGGATCGCCTGGAATCGACGATCGCGGCCCTGCTTGGCCGAACCGCCAGCCGATTCGCCCTCGACCAGGTACAGTTCGCTTTGCGCCGGATCCCGCTCCTGGCAGTCGGCCAGTTTCCCCGGCAGCGCGCTGTTGTCGAGTGCGCCCTTGCGGCGCACGAGGTCCCGCGCCTTGCGCGCCGCATCCCGCGCCCTGGCGGCGTCCACCGCCTTGACGATGATCCGCCGCGCGATCGCCGGATTCTCATCAAGGTACGCGCCAAGCAGATCGTTGACGATGGCCTCGACGATGCCCTTGACTTCGGTGTTGCCGAGTTTGGTCTTGGTCTGGCCTTCGAACTGCGGGTTTGGAATCTTCACGCTGATGACGGCCGTGAGTCCTTCGCGGATGTCGTCGCCGCTGATGCCCTCGCCCGCATCTTTCGCGAGGTTGTTCTTGGCCGCGTAGTAGTTGATCGTCCGCGTGAGCGCGGCTCTGAATCCCGAGAGGTGCGTGCCGCCCTCGTGCGTGTTGATGTTGTTGGCGAACGAATACAGCATTTCCGAGTACGCGTCGTTCCACTGCAGGGCGATCTCGGCAATGATGCCGTCCTTGTCGCCGCGCATGTAGATGGGCTTCTCGTTAACCGCCACCTTGTTGGTGTTGAGGTGTGTGACAAACGAGACAATGCCGCCGTCGTACTTGAAGTCGTGCTGCTTGTTTTCGCGCTCGTCGGCGAGCGTGATGCGGACGCCCGGATTGAGGAAGGCCAGTTCGCGCAACCGCTGCGCCAGGGTGTCGAAGCTGAACTCGAGCGTTTCGAACACATCGCGATCGGGCTTGAAGCGTACCTTCGTCCCGCGCCGGCGCGTCGTGCCGGTGGCGACAAGATCGTTGGCGGGCTTCCCGCGCTCGTATCGCTGCTGGTAGATCTGCTCGTTGCGCCAGATTTCGAGGTCGAGCGTTTCCGACAGCGCGTTGACCACCGAGACGCCGACACCGTGCAACCCGCCCGACACTTTGTAGCTGTCGTTGTCGAACTTGCCGCCCGCGTGCAGCACCGTCATCACCACCTCGGCGGCCGACTTGCCGCTCTCGTGCATGTCGACCGGGATGCCGCGGCCATTGTCGATAACCGTAATCGAATTGTCGTCGTGGATGGTGACGTTGACTTCGTCGCAGAACCCGGCGAGTGCCTCGTCTATCGCGTTGTCGACAACCTCGTACACCAGGTGGTGCAGGCCGAGCGGGCCCGTCGACCCGATGTACATCGCCGGGCGCTTGCGCACCGCGTCGAGGCCTTCGAGAACCTTGATCTTGTCGGCGGAGTAATCGTCGGCCTCCGCGCCGCCGGGACCGCCATAGCCGTTTTCGTGAGACACCACCGGTGTCGCCGCGTTGCCGCCCACTGAAATGCCCGCCACCGCCGGAACCGTCTCGGGAGAGGAACCCTGGTGCTGAACCGTCTCGTCGTGCGCCATCAAATCCTCATGGGCATCACGACATAGGTGTAGTCGTAGTCGGTCGTCCCGACCGGGCGCATCACGGTCTGGCTGACTTCGTCGCGGAACTCGATCGCGATGACGTCGGTTTGCACGGCGTTGAGAAAGTCGATCACGTACTGCGCGTTGAAGGAAATCTGCATCGCGGGTCCGCCGTACTCGACGACGAGCTGCTCGCGGGCTTCGCCCAACTCCGGGCTGTGCGAGGAGACTTCCACGCGGCCGGATTCGAGCGAGAACTTGACGGCGCGCGAACGCTCGTTCGACAACAGCGCGACACGGCGAATCGCCGACGCGATGCGATCCCGCTCAAACTCGATGCGCTTGTCGTTGTTCTTCGGGATAACGCGCTCGTAGGCGGGAAACTGGCCATCAATCATCCGCGACACGAGCAGGCGGCTGTCTACCTCGAAGAAGATGTGGTTCTCGCTCTTGGCAAACGTAATATCGCCATCCCCTTCCCCCAGCAGCCGCCCCAGTTCAAGCAGTGTCTTCTTGGGGAGAATCGTGCGCGATTCTTCGGCCTTCGTCGCGTCCCCTTGACGCGGCGCGCTGACCAGCGCGAGACGATGACCGTCAGTGGCCACCAGGAGCATGCCGTCTGCGCGCAGCACGAACAACGCCCCGTTCAGGAAGTACCGCGTGTCCTCTCCCGTGATCGCAAATTGCGTCTTTGCGACCATCTCGCGCAGGGGCGCGCGGCCGACCCTGGTGCTTTCGCCGACGGCCAGTTCCGGCAACGTCGGGAAGTCTTCGCGAGGGAGCGTCTGCATCTTCGATTCGTAGCGATCGGCCGCCACCTTGACGGCGCCGGTCTTGTCTTCTTCGATGCGGATATCGGTCTCTGGCAGTTCCTTGACGATCTCGTAGAACTTCTTGGCTGGAAGCGTCAGGGATCCCGATTTCGAGACCGAGGCGGCGCACCTCGATCGGAGCCCAACCTCGAGATCTGTAGCCGCCAGGCGCAATTGGTCACCCTCGGCTTCCAACAACACGTTGGCCAGGATGGGAATGGTGTTCTTGCGCTCGACGATGCCCTGGAACAGTTGCAGTTCTTTCAGGAGATCGGTCTTCCGGACAACGAGTTCCATGATGTCCAGTCCTTGGGAGAGCGAGTCGGTTGTGCCGGGTCTTTCTCTACTTCAGAGAAGAAGATCTAGAGAACAAGAGATTATACTGAATATATAGCGTGTTGAAAAGCACAGAAAAAGGCGTTAAGTGATTGTCACACAAGAACTTGGACGGCACGATTCCTGTTGACTTTCCGTGCGGATCACGCGCGCGTCTGGCCACACCCTGTTGACGGTTTCGTCCCTCCACAGACGCTCCACACGATCGCGCGCCGGCCGGTTGTGGAAAACGTCAACCAGGGCCTTGACTATCACCGCATCGCCTCGATCAGTCTGTTGATAACGCTGTTGAAATCCCGGTCCTTCTGTCGGAGTGCTTCAATCTTGCGAATCGAGTGGATCACCGTCGAATGATGTTTCCCGCCGAAACCGCGGCCAATCTCCGGCAACGACGCGGTCGTCAGTGACTTGCAGAGATACATCGCGACCTGTCGTGGAAGGGCGATCGATTTTGAGTTATTGCGCGACCGGAGATCCACCACCTTGAGATGGTACTGATCCGCGACGGCTTTCTGGATCATGTCGATCGTCATCGCGCGGTCGTCGTGCCCGATGACGTTCTTCAGAACTTCCTGCGCCAGGCTAATGGAGATCTCTCGTCCGGTCAACGACGCGAACGCGAGCAACCGGATGAGCGAGCCTTCGAGTTCGCGGATGTTCGACTTGATCTTTTCGGCGATGTAGATAGCGACGTTGTCGGGCAACGGCACGCTCTCGGCATCCGCCTTCTTCTTGAGAATGGCGACTTTTGTTTCAAGATCCGGCGGCTGGATGTCTGCAATCAGCCCCCACTCGAAACGTGAGCGCAAGCGCTCCTCGATCGTGGCAATCTCGTTGGGAGGACAATCGCTGCTGAGCACAATCTGTTTCTGCGAATCATAGAGCGCGTTGAACGTGTGGAAAAACTCGTTCTGCGTGCCTTCGCGGCCGGCCAGAAACTGGATGTCGTCAACCAATAGCACGTCGACGGACCGATAGCGCTCGCGGAAATTCAGCACACCATCGTTCTTCACTGCGTTGATCATCTCGTTCATAAAACGCTCGGTCGAGATGTACGTCAGTTTGTAGAGGGGGTTGTGTTTGAGCACGTAGTGCCCAATCGCATGCATCAGGTGCGTCTTGCCGAGGCCCACCCCGCCGTAGATGTAGAGCGGATTGTACGATCGCCCCGGAGCCTCCGACACGGCGCGGCAGGCCGCTTCGGCAAATTGATTTGACGGACCGACCACGAACGTGTCGAACAGGTACCGCTGATTGAGCCCAACCGAGGGACTGCCTTCGTAGGCCACACCACTGTACGAAGACGACGCCTCCTCCTCTTCTTCGAGGGCGATGGGTGGCGCCGCTTCCGCCGACAATGACGCATCGGCGCGCGCGTCGGTCGCAAACGTGATCACCAGCAGCGGGCGGTCGATTTCGCCAAGCGCCTCGTTGATCAGTCCCGAGTAGTGCTTGGTCAGCCAGTCGCGGAACAGGGGGTTGGGAACCCGGATTGTCACCGCATTGCCGACCAGCGACACGAAGGTGGTCGGTTTGAACCAGGTGTAGAAACTATGCCGATTAATCTTCGTTTCGACGCGAGCGAGGATGTCGTCCCAGACGTTGTGACTTTCCATCAGACGCCTCAAAACCTATCCGGAACCGACGCCCGGTTGGGCAGATCGCAACTTTCGCCCCCCGGGAATCCCGCAGAAACAGGTCTCAATCGCCAGGGACACCCAAAAACATGCGAAAACCCGGGCCGCGTTCACCTTTCGCCTCTGGAGTTTTCCACATGTTTTTCCACATCTGTTGAAAACTCCCCGCAGCCGATCCCGAGGCGAGGCTCTGGAATGTACCACAGGCGGCGAGAACGTGGGACGGTTTTTCGACGAGATCGGGAGTCAGAAAATCCCGGCCCGACCATAATTGGTTGACGACCAGGGCTGTGGCCCGATAATATAAATGGTTCTGTCTTTAGCCACTACAAGGTGCCAGCATGAAGCGCACGTTTCAGCCCAACATTCGTCGTCGTAAACGCACACACGGTTTTCTTGTCCGGATGGCCACCAAAGACGGCCAGCAGGTCCTGAAGCGCCGGCGCGCAAAAGGGCGCAAGAAGCTCACTGTTTCGTCTGAATAGGGCGGAAAGCTGGTCCACCGTGACGTCCGAACCACTCCCTGGACATCGCGCAGAGACCCGCGTCGGCATTGGTCTGTCGCGGGGCGAACGGGTGCGCCGCCGGCCGGAATTCCTGGCCAACTACGAACGCGGGAGCCGCAACTCGAGTCGCCTGATGACGATCTTTGTGCTGGCCAATGGCGGCACGACCGCCCGGTTGGGCATCGCCGCCACGCGGAAGTTTGGCAACGCCGTCCAACGCAACCGCGCCAAGCGTCTGGTTCGCGAGACGTTCAGGCGCCACAAGCCCATCGCCGGGCTCGACATCATCGTTGTCCCCAAGCGGGAGATGAGAGTGGCTGATTTCCAGACAGTCGAGGCCGACTACTGCGCCATCCTCTTGCGGCGACGGCACAAGATCCGTGAAACGTAGCGTCGCGGCGCGCGTTGTCCTTCGCCTGCTAGCGTCGTACAAACGGCTTATTTCACCGTTATTTAGAGGCTCGTGTCGGTTCCTTCCCTCCTGCAGCGACTACACGGCTGAGGCCGTCGAACGCCACGGCGTCAGCGTCGGAATCGGCCTCGGTCTCGTCAGGCTGGGAAGATGTCATCCTTTTGGCGGTTCCGGCCTCGACCCCGTGCCCCACAGGCCGAGATGCCCCGGGAACCACTCGCGACGAGAGGCCTGATCGGATCTATGGAAAAGCGCGTCATTTTTGCCGTTGTCCTGTCGTTTCTGGTGCTTTACGGCTACCAATCGCTGTTTATGCCGAAGCCGGTCGCGAAACCGCCGGCCCGCGTGACCGAGTCCCAGACCGCTGCTGGCACGGGCACAGACGGCGCGTCCGCCACTGGCAACCGGGCCTCAACGGCCCAATCCGCCGCGTCCGGCGCCGCGACCGCCCCATCCGCCGCGGCTTCTCCAGCCGCCATCCAGTCGCCCGCCGGGGCAAAGGCCGACGTGGTGATTGGTGAAACCACCGAACGGGACGTGCTTGTCGACACCGAGACGATTCGCGCGGTGTTCACGAACCAGGGCGCCACGCTGAAGAACTGGAGCCTCAAGCGCTACACCGATCAGGCGGGCAAACCGCTCGACCTGGTGCCCCATAACGTCCCGCGCAACGTTCGGCCGTTCTCTATCGACACCGGGAATGCCAGCGTTGACGATCGGCTGAACAGCGCACTGTTTCGCGTTGAAGGTGGCGGACCAGCCACCGACCCGAAGACCGGCATTGTGCTCGTCGCGTTCGAATACCGGGAAGGCGGCGGCCTCCGTGCGCACAAGACGTTCGCGATCAACCCGAAGAACTACACCGTCGAGGCAAGCATTGGCGTGACATCCGGGAGTGAGGTCGCCAGCCTCGCCGTCAAGATGGGCTTCGGGTTGGGCGACGCCGGGGCAGGCGCCACGGGCCAGTATTCCAAGAAGCCTGCAGGCATCCTGTTCCGAGCCGGCGCCAAAGAGCGGCACGACGCGAAGGCGATTGTGACGCAACCCGTCTACGAAGGCGACGTGCGCTGGGCCGGTGTCGACGATCACTACTTCATGTCGACGGCGTTGTTTGGCGGGCCTGGCGCGCGCGTTGTGTACGAAGCGACATCCATGGGGAACGCGGACGGAAAGACGACAAGCGACTACGTCGCGTACGCCGTCAAGCCGCCAGCGGGCTCGAACGCGAGCATCAGGTTTTTTATCGGGCCGAAGCAGTTCGATCTGCTGCAGAGCATTGATCAGGAACTGGTCCGCGCGGTCGATTTCGGATGGTTTGCCTTCCTTTCCGTTCCGCTGCTGCGCATGCTCAACGGGATCAACGACTACCTGCACAACTACGGGTGGTCGATCATCGCGCTTACGTTGTTTATCAACCTGGTCATCTTCCCGCTGCGCCACAAGAGCGTGGTGTCGATGCGCAAGATGCAGGGACTGCAGCCCGAGATCAAGGCCATTCAGGACCGCTACGGCAAGCTGAAGGCGACCGACCCCGAGAAGCAGAAGATGAACACCGAGCTGATGGAGCTCTACAAGTCGCGCGGTGTGAACCCGGCCAGCGGCTGCCTGCCCATGCTCCTGACCATGCCCGTGCTCTTCGCCTTCTACAACCTGCTGTCGCAGGCCATTGAGTTGCGCGGAGCGCCGTTCGCATTCTGGATCAAGGACCTCTCGCTGCAGGATCCGCTCTACGTGACGCCGGTGTTGATGGGCATCACGATGGTCGTGCAGCAGAGGATGACGCCGTCGACCGCAGACCCGGTGCAGCAGAAGATGTTCATGTTCATGCCGATTGTGTTCACCGGCATGTTCCTATGGGCGCCGAGCGGCCTGGTGATCTACTGGTTCTTCAGCAACCTGCTGGCGATTCTGCAGCAGGTCGTCACGAACCGGATAATTGGACCGCAGGTGGTGCACGTGGTGCGCCCGGCCGCGGAGCGGCAACTCAAGAAGGTCGGCGCAGGCAAGACCAACGGGGTCAAGTAGGGGCACCAGCCGCCGCCTCCGTCCGTCAGTGGTCGGGGTCTTGTCGCTGGAGGCGGGGTCTTGTCACTGGAGGTCGGGTTTTCCCTTCGGCTGCGCTCCCTTCGACTACGCTCCCTTCGACTACGCTCCCTTCGACTACGCTCAGGGCGGGCATGGCGGGCAGGGCGGGCAGGGCAGGCAGACCCGGCAATCGAGGCGGGGGCGAGAATCTTTGTGGGGGCGCGATTTATCGCGCCCGGGCAGCGGAATTCGTCAGGAGATTGGTGTTTCTGCCATGTCTGATGTGAATACACGCATTGTGGAATTCGTGACCGCGGTGACGACAGCCATGGGGTTGTCGTTGACGGCGACAATCGAAGAGACGGCCGACGGCCCGCGGATCAATCTGGATGGCGACGGCGGCGATCTGCTTGTGCGGCGGCGCGGCGAAGCCCTGAACGCGCTGCAGCACATCACGACCAGCATCTTCCGCGACGACCTCCCCGAAGGGCAACGGCTGGCTGTTGATTGTCTGGGGTTCCAGCAGGACAAGGACGCCGAGTTGCGCAAGATGGCGAAGTTCTTCGCGGAGAAGGCCGCATTGAACGGCGCCCCGCAGGAAATGGGCCCCCTCAACCCATACGA
>Ga0315273_10014294_pt1 | contig 10224 bp, 24 predicted proteins | sample YL17G02_0_MG_FD_205753 | JGI IMG/M metagenome (GOLD analysis project Ga0315273, IMG submission 205753) | Sediment microbial communities from Yellowstone Lake, YNP, Wyoming, USA - YL17G02_0 | ecosystem: Environmental > Aquatic > Freshwater > Lake > Sediment | place: USA: Wyoming | collected... | reverse complement strand
TGAAGAAATGAAAGGCACTATTGTTACTACAGGCGGTAATGTTTTAGTTATGTTTGATGGACAGTTTTTGATAAATGATGCTTCTAAGTCAGCATATGTAGGAGTTCAAAAGGGTACTGTAACAACCGTGGAGGTGGGAAGATTAGCAAATACAACCATAAATGAAATAATGTATAAAAGCTTCTCCTATTTATTTACTTCAGTAGCCGCAGGAACTAACACTTTTCAGGTAAATTGGTGTGTAAACGGAGGCACTGCTACAGCAGACGGAACCGACAGAAGAATAGTTATGATGGAAATATAATATGAAAAGATTAAGCCAAGACAAACAAGAAAATATTATAACTACCATAGCGGTTATCAAAACCAATGTTGAGTACATTAAAAATGAGGTTACAGAAATAAAATGTAAATTAGAAAAAGATTTCGTTACCAACGACCAGTTTGACCCCATAAAAAAAATAGTTTATGGAATGGTATCGCTTGTCCTTGTGGCAGTGGTGGGAGCGGTTCTTGCCTTAGTTATACAAGCTAAATAAGAAAAATATGAATGTACCTATTTTTTGGCAGAGAAACCCTAAATATCAAGTCTATTTTTTAGACGATTCCCCCTATACATTTTGGGACTTCGGGTGTCTACTTTGTAGTATAAGTTCGGTTCTAAAATTCTATGGCAAGAATACCGATCCCATATCTTTAGATGCTGATCTTTCTAAAATAGGAGGAATTGATAAAAGCGGTTTGATTCACTGGTACAAGGTAACAGAATTATATCCCGACTTAAGTTTGGATTTAATAACCTGCGGTACAGACCCCGCCCCGCTTGCAACCATTGATGATGCTTTAAATAATAACTTTCCCGTCATAGCAGAAACAAGATGGGGCCAAAAAGAAGATTCCATGCACTTTGTGGTATTAACTAAAAAGAATGGTGAGTATATGTGCATGGAGCCATTTGAGGGAAAGATGGTTTCTTTCAACCAAAAGTTTGGCGATCCAAGTCGTTGGATTTATTCTATAGCCATTTACAAAAGCAAGGCGGGATCAGAAACTATTGAAATAGAAAAAGACGTATTCGAGCGTCTTGTAAGCAATTCTTCAAAGTTTGACGAATTAAACAGCGCCGGATATGGAGATATAACAAAAATTAAACAAATAATTGCAGAATTAAATACAGACATTGAAGGCAAGAAAAAAGAAATAGAAACTTTAAAAAATAATATTAAAGCAATAGCGGTTACTTTAAAAACAACCGATGCCCCTTCTGACATACTTGGAGAAATTACAAAACTTATAACTCTTGAGGATAGACTTTATATAAGTGAACAAAACTTAAAAATTGCACAAGACGAATGGCAAACTATCAAAGAAGACCTTACAACCTGTGACACTACAAAGGCCGAGATACTAGCAACGAGTAATAAGCAGGCCAAAGAGCTATCGGGCGTTTTAGAGGCACTACAGAAGGCCACAGGTACGATAAATACACTTAAAGAGGAAGTTACCAGACTAAAAAGTATAAAAGCGATAGAAAAAATGTCAACCAAACAAATATTAAGTTATTTATTAAAAAGAATGGTGGGAAAATAAAGGAGGTGAATTTATGATTAAGAAAGTTATTGGGGTCAATCCACTATGGGAAGCAATTAAAGAACCTTTAAGACTTTTGGTTTTGGCATTAATTCCCTTTGCTCTTGCTTACTTTACAAAGTTGTCTTACGAGTGGGCAGGTGTAATTGTTGTGGTTTTGCGTTTTATTGACAAATATCTTTATGAATTAGGAAAAGCAAAGAATAATTTAACACTAGAGGGCGGATTAACCCGCTTTTAAAGATGAAAGAGTGTGAACCAAAACCAACAAGAATACAAATATTATCTAAAAAACTAGAGGACTTACACTTATTGGAATTGGAAGGGCAGGACCAGAGCAAGGAAGAAGGGGAAATATGGGAAGAATTGGAACCGCTAATATTTAGAGAGATGGGAGCCGATCTTCCAAAAAGGTCTAAACTGGATGATGACTGGGACTAGGTATTGACATTTAAGAAGAAAGTGTTTATTATTAGTTTATAAATTAAATAACAAGTCTTTGCTAGTGGGTACGGGGACTTTTTTTAATACAGCAAGCTTGATATCAAACTCGCCCCGATTTCCACTAGAAGTCGGGGCTTTTAGTATGGAAAATAATGGTTGGATAAAAATACATAGAAAATCTTTAGAAAGTAGTGTTTGGACCAATCCTGTTGTTTGGTTTGTATGGTCTTGGATACTTTTAAAAGCAAACCACGAAGATAGTAAAATTCCCTTTAATAGAAAAGACCTAACAATCCAGAAAGGCTCCTTTATTAGCGGAATAAGAAGCGCCATATCCCAACTTCCGTGCGTAACATATCAAAACTACAGAACTGCAATAACTTACCTAAAATCAACAGGCAGAATAACAATCCAGAGTAATAACAAATTTAGCATAATAACAGTCTGTAAGTGGAAATACTACCAAGATACTAACAAGCTAACCAACAAACGACTAACAAGCCACCAACAAGCCAGTAACAAACCAGTAACAACAGACAAGAATGATAAGAATGTAAAGAATATATATAGTACTACTTTATTTAACGATATTTTTAATTATTATCTCTTAAAGGTTAAAACCAAAGAAATACTAACATCTGGCCGAAAAGATAAAATGGTCGCCCGGTTAAAAATCTTCACCCCTGATCAAATTAAAAAAGCCATAGATAACTGTTTTAATAATAATTTTTATACTGGCAACAATGATAGAGGGTGGAAGGCAAACTTTGATTATATTTTTAGATCGGATGAAATAATGGATAATCTTTTAAACCTAGAGGATAAAAAACATCCACAAGACATAGAAGCAAAATTAAAAAACTTGGGTTATAGAGAAGGAGGAAAATGCTAGTATCAGAAATAATTGAAAATATAAAGAAAAATAAAAAAGACCTTGAATTTTTAAAAACAGGATTTGAAAATATTGATAAAGATCTTGATGGCGGGTTTTTGAGGAAAGAATTAATAGTTTTGGGAGGTCAGACAGGAGTAGGAAAAAGTTTTTTAGCAGGACAGTTGTTTTGGAATATTGCTAAACAGGGATATATAAGTTCATATTATAGCCTTGAGATAAGTAATGAAATGTTAGTATCCCGTCTTATAGGTAATATCGCCAATATTAAACCTTCTAGGATTTATGGAGGGTGGTTGACCGAAGAAGAAAATAATAAGCGCATAGAGGCAGAAGCAGAATTACTATTAAATAAAGAATTTTTATATCTCTATGATAATATTTATAAATTATCAGACATAGAAGCAACAATTAAAGAAACAAAACCGGAATTTATAGTAATTGATTTTATTCAAAATGTAATTTATAACGCACAAACAGAATATGAAAGATTGTCTTTTGTTGCCTTAGAATTGCAAAGACTGGCTAAAGAGGTTAATTGTTGTATTTTGGTGTTATCGCAACTTTCTAATTCTATTGCTAGAGATAATATTAATTCTTCTATAGTTGAATATAAAGGAGCCGGAACTATTGCCCAAGTTTGCGATTTAGGATTTTTTATAGAACAGGCAGGGGATAGATCTTTAACAATGGCTTTAAGAAAAAACCGCAGAGGTATAAGTAAATTATATTTTCATTTGGGAATGACCGAACCGGGAGGTTTATTTTATGAGAAATAGAACACAAAATAAAATATTATCTGGTTTGAATACTCTTATTGATTTAATCGATAAAGAACAAAACTTATCTCCGATATATGAAGAAAATAATAAAATAATTTTTAAACTAGCGAGTGAAGAAGAAACAAGAGAAGTAAATAAAAAAATTAAATTTTGCTCTGATAAAATATCTAAGTTGTTTGACCAATGGAAAGTAGAGGTGATTTTTAATGATAAAAACTAATGATTGGTTTTGGTATTGCTATTTATTGGCTAAAGGATACAAAGTTATCTATACTGGTAAAAAACAAAGCTAAAAAACATCGTGATTTTTAAGGCTAAACTGGTCTAAAATGGCCACAATACAACACTTGACAAGTTGGAACATTCGTGATAGTATGTAAACATGACATTCTCTAATCGGCTTAACATTTATGGTGATAAGACCCAAAAGATTGGGGATTTCACCCAAGGGAGGTTATTTTAATTATGGGATATTATATTACAGACGAACAATTAGAAAGGCTAGAGATGGTACATCTTTTATTGGCAAGGGAAATTAGAAATAATCCTATTTCCGATAGACAGAGTTATAAATTTATTTGTTCACATTGTGAATGCGAAGTTTCCACAACTGATAGTCGTTCTTTTGCTGAGAAACTTTGTGTTGACTGTGAAATTAAAAGGAATAAAAAACTATGCGAGAAATAAAGTTTAGAGCTTATTGTAAAGAAATAAACAGAATGGTTAACTTCAAAGTTGGAGAAATACCACATTGGTATAACGAAGTGCTTTTAGAAGAGGAAGAATTAGGATGGGATAGTTTGTCTGAACCTATGCAATATACCGGCTTAAAGGATAAAAACGGGAAAGAGATATATGAGGGGGACATCCTAGGCGGTACGCCCAATATGCACAAAATGGAAGTTATTATGGGTAAATATGGTTGGAATGTTAAGTTTATAGATTTAGGACATAAATATACTGAACCCTTAAGAAATGATTTATTTGAAAATTTTGATGTTGAAGTTATCGGTAATATTTATGAACAACCCGAAAAGTTAACAGTTAAAGAAGGGAATAAGTCTAATTCCTCCCAGGGCTAAAGCCCAGGGTATCCTTAGACAATTATTATGAAATACTTAACTCTTAAAGAAGCCGCTTGTTTATGCGACGTACATCCAAGAACAATATTAAGATGGATAAAAAGCGGTCAAATTAAAGCCGATAGAATGGGTAAAACCGGAAGATATCACATAGCAGAAGATCAAATACCGCAATTTTTAAGAAAAGGAGGTGAATAATATGAAAAACCTGCTCGATCAAACCAAAAGAAGCACCACTTTTGTCTTTATTAAGGGTGCAATATTTACATTAATTGTAGTTTTAACAGTAGTAATAGCTTTATGGTTATCTAAAAACTACGATATTATTTACAAAGTTTATAGATATCCTTACTTAATTAGAGCTATGAATGTAGAAACCAAAGAAGTAGTTAAAATGTCAGCCGTAGTATTAAAATAAATAACTCCCCTGTTAGAACAAAGGAGTCAATATGAAATATAACAAAAATATGAACAAAAGTCAATATGAGAAAATGAACGAAGTTTGGCAGGCAGCCAAGAAAGCCTATGAAAAAGGCTGGTATTCCGAACAGGAATGGATGGACTTTAACCAAGACATGACCGCAAGGCTCTTGGCCGAAAGCGGGGTGAAATTATATGAGTAACAAACAAGACGAAGCATTCAGAGAGCAAGTTCAAGAGTTTATGGACGATCAAGCAGAAGAACCGGAAAAAGACGAGGACAAGGCAGAGGTAGACGGAAGCGAGATAGAACAACCACTTCCAGAAAGTCCGGCATCTGTAAATATCCGCTTCTGGGCGCATGGGTTTGGTAGTCAGCTTACTATTAGAAGCAACAAGGTAAGTGATGTACTTAATAAGTTTCAAACTGTACTTACCGCCATAGAGAAGGCGGGTTATAAGAATGTTTGGGATAAAGAAGTACCGGTTGTTTCAAATGGCAAGGTAGCACCAACTTGCGGAGTACACGGAACAGCTATGAAATGGTTAGAGGGTACAAGCAAGAAAACCGGCAAACCATACGCATTTTGGACTTGTCCTACTAAAAATGCCGATGGTAGTTACTGTAAGTATTCACCGCCAAAGGAGGACAATGCTTAATGGCAACGAAAAGTGTGAATACTGTAAACAAACAATTACATGGAATGAGTACAAGTATTCAATGAACGTATTTAAGAAAAGTCTTTGTTTTAATTGTCAATGTGACGAACGCAAGAAAACACTACCGCCGAAGATGGCAAACTTTTTAAACAAAACTATCGCTAGTAATAAATCGGGAGGACACAAGCCATAAGGCTTGCGGGAGGAGATATTCTTATATCTCCTCTCTCAAACCTTATGAACAACTTAGAAGAAAAACTAAAACTATTAAGAATTAAATGGAAGAACGAAAAAGATCCTGAAATGCGGAAAGTAATTGAAGCACAAGGTAAACTGTTAAAAAAACAAATATTAGAAAACAATAAAAAATATGAGGAAGCTGTCCAAGTCTTTACCAATTAGTGAACAACAGTTGGTAAACCAAATAATAGGCTACTTAAATTATAGCGGTTATTATGTTTGGAGAAACAACAGTGGAAGGGTATTCGTAGGCGACACAAAGCGGATGATAAGGTTTGGTTTAACCGGATCAAGCGATATTGTTGGTATAACACCAAAGGGAAAATTTATAGCCATAGAATGTAAGGTTGGCAAGAATAAAACTACATTATTTCAAGACGCTTTCTTGGAAGAAATAAGGTGCAGGCATGGAATACAAATGGTTGTTTATAGTTTAGACGAACTTACTAAAAAGTTGAAAGAAATATGAAGAAACTAATAATACTTACCATATTTTTAATAACCTTATATCTTGGTAATCAGTCAAGATCGGGTATGTACTCCATTCAGGAGAAAGAAGGAGTGATCTATTATGAGAATAAAACTCAATACACACAAAGAGTTGAACAGATTGTCAAAGAGAAGCGGGAAGAAACAAGGAAGCAACGTATCTCCAAGTGGAAGGAAATACTTGCCGGTTACAACTCACCAATACAATATAAAGACGGTTTGTTACTTAATCTCTATAACACTTATGGCTATGAGTTTAGTTCTCTTATTTTGGCTATCAGTGGCTCTGAGTCCTCTTTCGCTAAAAATTATCTCTATAATAACGCTTTTGGTATCGGCGGAGCTGACAATTTATTTCATTTTAAAAGTATTGAGGACTCATTCCACTACACGGCAAGACTAATAAAACAAAGAGAAGGGGATAAATTGGATATTAATAGTATAAAGCATTGGTATTGTCCTCCGACAAAAGAATCATGGGCTAAAAACACACAATACTTTTTAAAACTTTTAACAATTTAACATGGTTGGGGTGGTTAAATATAGTTCGATTGACATTTATGTATCGTGCCAGAAAATAGTCTAATCATACAAGGGAAACAAACCTTGCCACCCCAACTTAATTTATGAAACTTATAACTTTAAAATGCGCATGTGGATGCGGTATAACATTTGAAAGATCACAAAATGCCATTAAGAAGAAAAGACAATGGGGCCAACAGAACTTTTATTACAATTTAGAACATGCCAACGCCGGAAACCGTAATAAATGCAAAATAGATTTAACAAGCAAGAGTTTATATAGAAAGAATAGTTATTAAAGAAAGGAATATATGGATACCGAATTAACAAAGGAAGAAGCTCTTGAAAAGATTGAGGAGCTTAAAAAATATGTTGCTGAGCAAGACAATGAGAAAAAGAGTCAAACAACAATTTATAAAATAAATGGGGACGTATTGTATATAAGTGACAAAGATAATTTAAAAGATGCTTTGATTGAAGCGGTAAATGGGGGAGCCGACCTTTGGGGAGCCAACCTTCGGGAAGCCGACCTTGGGGGAGCCAACCTTGGGGGAGCCGACCTTCGGGAAGCCGACCTTTGGGGAGCCGACCTTCGGGGAGCCAACCTTGGGGGAGCCGACCTTTGGGGAGCCGACCTTCGGGAAGCCGACCTTGGGGGAGCCGACCTTTGGGGAGCCAAATTTTACGGAAAAGGTGGGACACAAAAACTAAAGAAAAACCAAGTAGAACCATTTTTAAAAGCATTGGGATTTACCATAGAAGATTAGAAAGAATTATTAAAAGGAGTAACCCATGCAAAAAAGAAATGAAAAAGGACAGTTTATGAAAGAGAAAATAGAGAAATTAAATATTTGTAAAGACGGAAGATATTTTGACTTTAGTGGAATAGACAACGACATGATGGTTGTAATAAAAACTCTTAACCAACTCATAGATGTGGTCTACAACCTTGAAAAAAGAGTAAAAGAAATTGAATACTTAAAGCGCACAGAAGTTAAACCTAATAAGGAAAAGTTAGATGTAAGGGAGAAAATTATTGTTATGTTGCAAAACCAAGAAACACTATATGGAATTCTAAAAGATAACAATTCTGATACTGGTTTTGTTTTAGGAGAATTACAAGCACTACGGGAAGTTTTAGCACTTATGGAAGATAACAAAGAGGAGTTAGTTATATGAAAAACATAATAGACGATATATTTATGAATATTGGTGTTTGGTGTATATCAAGGTTTTTCAATCGGATAATATTCTTTACTGATACAAAGAAAGATAGAGTTACTACGCTGGTCTTTACGAATAATAAAAAGTTTATAAAATATTGTGATAAATATGAAAAATAAACCAACTGTAAAAAAAACAAATAAAGATATGTGGATAAGTCATGGGAATACTCACCAATGGAACAAGAGAAACAAGTGTCCTGTCTGTCAAAGAATGTTAAAAGAAGCTAAAGAATTTTTTAGACACAAAGAAAATATTATATGAAAAATGATATTAAGGAAGAAATAGAAAATTTATTAGAAGAATTTATTGTAAAACATCATTCTTATGATTTAACATCTAATGCTATACTTTCTCTTTTTACCCTAGCTCTCTCCCAACAGAGGAAAGAGATAAAAGAAAAAGTTAAAAAGATGAAAAAACATCATCCAGACCATGAATCACACACTCATATATTCACTTTTGAAGGTAGGGGAAAATGTGGAATCTGCAAAATGTCATGGAAAAAAACAGAGGAGGAATTTATTTACAACATTGCTCTCTCTAATGTCATTTCCCTGTTAGAGAAAGGAGGCAAAACATGAGAATTAAAATAGGCAATAAAATTATTACTCACTTTATATCACAAGTACCAGAGTGTGATTATAAATGGGTTTTGTGTAAGCATACGGGTTGTGAATTATGGAGTAAGGGGTATCGGGTAGGAATGAAAAAGATATTATTTTGGAAAATACTTATTTGGGAAAGAAGAAGGGATGAACCTGAAGAAGCAGCTAAAAACCTAATAACTTTATGGAACAAAAACAAATAGCTAAAACAAAATATAAAGATGGTTATTGTCTTGAGTGGTTAACAGGATTTAATAATGTTTTCAAAACCAGTTCATCATACTTATTTGACAAAGAAGAATTTAAAACTTTATGTTGTAATTTTTCACGAAAAGTAGGAGAAAAAATAATGATACTTTCTGAATGGAGTCCAAAAAGATGGATGATTCAAGGAGAGATTGGGATACATAAAGTCAAGAAAAGTACAGTAAACCGTTGCTGTGAAGAATATACGGAGATATTAAATAAATGAAACGCAAAAGATTGAAGATTAGATACCCCAAAATATCACTCGCTGTTATAAAAAGAGGATTAAACAAAACATGGAGAGTTTGTATGACATGCGGAGAGGAGTTTCCTGCAAGAAAAATAAATATCTGTATAGACTGTTATCAAAAACTTTGGAAGTATAATAAATATCATGAATAAAGGTGATATAGTGAAACCAAGACAATATGTCAGAAGTAAATATTAAAGCATTATGAAACTATCAGAATTAAAACTAAACGAAAATAACCCAAGACTAATTAAAGACGAAAAGTTCAAAAAATTAGTCAAGTCTATAAAAGACTTTCCTAAGATGATGGAACTAAGACCTATCGTAGTGGATAAGGAAAAATTCATCTTAGGTGGAAATATGCGCTACAGGGCATTACAAGAGGCAGGAACCCTTGAAATACCGGATACATGGGTAAAGATAGCCAATGAACTAACCGATGAGGAAAAGAAAAGATTTATTATTGAGGATAACATGCCCTTTGGAGAATGGGATTGGGAGATGCTGGCAAACCAATTTGAAGTGGGGGATTTATTAGAGTGGGGATTTAGCGAGAATGAGTTAAAGATAGATCAAGAGGTAATTGAGGATGAAGTACCGGAAGTAACGGAAGAAGCGGTAAGTAAATTAGGTGAGGTATATCAGTTAGGGAGGCATAGGTTGATGTGTGGGGATAGCACCAAGATAGAGGATGTAAATAGATTGATGGATGGAAAGAAAGCGGATATGGTGTTTACTGATCCTCCGTATGGGGTGGATTATTCGGGTGGTATCC
>Ga0315273_10014293_pt1 | contig 10224 bp, 7 predicted proteins | sample YL17G02_0_MG_FD_205753 | JGI IMG/M metagenome (GOLD analysis project Ga0315273, IMG submission 205753) | Sediment microbial communities from Yellowstone Lake, YNP, Wyoming, USA - YL17G02_0 | ecosystem: Environmental > Aquatic > Freshwater > Lake > Sediment | place: USA: Wyoming | collected... | reverse complement strand
TCCTCTCCCCCCGGCCCCCTCTCCGCGAGCGGAGAGGGGGTGCGTACGGGAGGGCGCCGAGTTCCTGTGGCCCCCGCCCGAACGGTTACCTATTGACTTGTGCATAAGTAATGTGCCCATCCGCTCCGATGTGGTGCAGGCGTCCCGCCTGCAAGCCTGGAATTGGCAGGCAAGATGCCTGCCCCACCCAGTGCGCCGGCACATTACTTATGCAGGAGTCAATAGATTCTGCGTCCCGGGCTTCGCCCGAACCCCTTCTTTCCGGCTTTCATGCATTCCTTCTTATTCCCTTGCCACCCATTCCCTTGCCATTCTTCCTTCTTCCGTCCTGGCTTGACAGGCTGCCGTCCGAGTGCAATGATCGCGGCCACGCGGTGAAGGCGAGCCCTGGTCACATTTGTCGCCGTCCTTGACTCCAGTCCAGAACGAGACAGAAAGATCGACGACGACGACGAGGACGAGAACGAGGACGATAGAACAGGGAAGGTCGAATGCACCTCTCGGCGGTGGATATCGGCATCTTCGGCGCCTACTTCGTGGGGATCATCGCGCTCGGCGTGGTCGCGAGCCGGAGGGCGGGCGGGTCGAAGCGCGACTACTTCCTGGCGGGCGACAAGCTGCGATGGTGGATGGTCGGGGGCAGCATCGTCGCCGCGAATATCAGCAGCCACCATTTCATCGGGGTCATCGGGACGGCCTACAGCCGCGGGTTCGTCGCGATGGTGATCGAGTGGGGAGCCATCCTGATCGGCTTCAATGCGCTGCTGTGGATCTTCCTGCCGTTCTACCTCCGCAACGGGTTCTACACGATGCCGGAGTTCCTCCAGAAGCGGTTCGGGGCCGGGGTGCGGGTGACGTATGCGGCGCTGATCCTGATCACGTACGTGTTCGTGGAGATCAGCGCGGTGCTCTATCTGGGCGCCATGGCGCTCCATACGCTCTTCGGGCTGCCGCTGGCGGTGAGCATCGTCGTGCTGGCGGCGTTCACGGGCGTCTACACGATCGCGGGCGGGTTGCGGGCGGTGGTCTGGACGGAGATGTTCCAATTGGTAGTGCTCGTGACGGGCGGGCTGGCGCTCGCGTTTGCGGCGCTCCACGCTGTGGGCGGCTGGTCGGGATTTATGGCCACGTCGAAGGACTGGCACATGATGCTGCCCGCGACCGACCCGGATTTCCCGTGGACGATGTATCTCGGCGGGATCATCTGTGTCAGCGTGTTCTACTGCGCGGCGAACCAGTTCATCGTTCAGCGGACGCTCGCGGCAAAGGACGAGTGGCACGCGCGGATGGGCGTCGTGTTCACGCAGTACCTGAAGTTCTTCCTGCCGCTGATCATCGTGGTGCCGGGGCTGATTGCGCCACAGCTCATCCCGAAGCTCGACAAGCCCGACATGGCCTTCCCGACCCTCGTTCAGAAGCTGCTTCCGCCGGGGCTGATCGGGCTGGTGATGGCGGGGCTGATCGCCGCCGTGATGTCGCACCTGTCGGGTGCGGTGAACTCGTGTACGACGATCCTGGCGGTGGACTTCTATCAGCCGTTCATCAACAAGGGGGCCTCCGACGCCCAGGCGGTGCGGTTCGGGAGGATCGCGGGGGCGGTGGTGGTGGCCGTGGGCGTTTTCTGGTCCTTCGTCCTGGTGAGGCATTCGGAGAAGCCGATCTTCATCTACCTGCTGAACGCCTACGGCTACGTGACGCCCGGGATCGCGACGATTTTCCTGCTGGGCATCTTCTGGAAGCGCACGACCCACGCGGGGGCGCTGACGGCCGGGCTGCTGACGATCCCGCTCTCCATCGTCGTGGAGAAAGTGGCTCCGCTCTTCGCGCCCCAATGGGCGAAGTATCTGACGCCGTTCTGGAATCGGACGGGGATCGTGTTCTGGACGTGCATGGCCGTGTGCGCGGCGGTGAGCCTGTTCACTCAGGCGAAGCCGGAGGAGGAGATCAAAGGCTTGATCTGGAACAAAGAGAGTCTGCGGCTCCCCGAGGCCATTCGGGCCAAGATGCGTGGGTTTCAGAGCCCCTTCCTCTGGTGGGCCATCGTGACGGCGGCGGTGGTCTACTTCTACATTCGATACTGGTAGGGGCGGTGTGTGTCCGGTGTGCGGTTGACTGTGGAACAGAGCGGGGTTATGATGCAGGCGGGCAACGAACGGTCTACGAAAGGAGACACGAGACATGGCTGAGGTGCTGATCGCGATCAAAGTGGAACCGCTCGAAGAGGGCGGGTATCTGGCGACGAGCGCGGAACTCCAGGGGCTCGTCGCGCAGGGGCGGACCGTGGCGGAGACGATGGAGATTGCGCAAGACGTTGCACGCAAGCTGATCGAATCGTGCCTGGAGCACGGCGATCCGCTTCCCCGGAAGGTGGAGGAAGCCCTGCGGCGGCGAGCCCGGCCCGCGATGCTCAAGATCCCCGTCGGGTTCGAGGTCGAGGCACTCCCCAAGTGACACGCCTGCCGGGCATGACCTACCGCGACGTGGTGCGGCGCCTCCGCGCCATCGGCTTCTCCTTCGAGCGGCAGGCCAAGGGGAGCCACGAAATCTGGTACAACTCGCAGAGTCGCCGGCGAACCACTGTCCCCCACCATCCCGGCACCTTGCCACGCGGAACGCTGCATGCCATCATCCGCGACACGGGACTGACGACCGAGGAATTCATCAGTGCGAGGGACTCCACGCCTCCAAACCCCTCGGGGGCCGCCGGTGATGAATAGGGACTGCGTTCTCGCCATCGATCAGGGCACGACGGGGACGACGGTGCTCGTCATCGACGCCGCGGGCCAGACGATCGGCCGCGCATACGCGGAAATCACTCAGCACTATCCCCAGCCCGGCTGGGTCGAGCACGACCCGGAGGAGATCTGGCGGGTGACGCGGGACGCCGTCTGCCGCGCGCTGGCCGAGGCCCGCGCGTCGGGGCGCGTCGCCGCCGTCGGGATCACCAATCAGCGGGAGACGACGATCCTCTGGGACGCCGCCTCCGGCGAGCCGGTCCATCGGGCCATCGTCTGGCAGTGCCGCCGCACGGCGCCGCTCTGCGAGCGCCTGCGGGCCGAGGGCGCGGAGGCCGAGGTCCGAGAGCGCACGGGCCTGGTGATCGATCCCTATTTCTCGGGGACGAAGGTGCGGTGGCTCCTCGACCACGTCGACGGCGCCCGGCGGGCCGCCGAGGCGGGAAAGCTCCGCTTCGGCACCGTCGACTCCTGGCTCCTCTGGAAGCTCACGGACGGTGCCGCCCACAAGACCGATTTCACCAATGCTTCGCGAACGATGCTGTTCAACCTGCGCGACCTGGCCTGGGACCGGCGCATGCTGGAACTCTTGGGCGTGCCGGGCGAGGTCCTGCCTCAGGCGCTTCCGTCAGCGGCTCCGTTCGGCGAGGTGTCGGCGATCCCCGAGCTTCGCGGCGTGCCCGTCCTGGGCATTGCGGGGGACCAGCAGGCGGCGCTTTTCGGCCAGGGCGGCTTCGCGGCGGGGTCGGCGAAGAACACCTACGGCACAGGCTGTTTCCTCCTGCTCCATACGGGCGACGTGCCCGTGGCCTCGAAGTCCGGCCTGCTGACGACGGTGGCCTGCTCGGCGGGGGGGAGGGCGAAGCTCCCGCTGAGCCAGACGGCTCGGCCGGAGCCTCGCCCTCCCAACGGAAAGACGGCTCGGCCGGAGCCTCGCCCTCCCAGTGGAGGGAAGGCCTACGCCCTCGAAGGCAGCGTGTTCATCGCGGGCGCGGTGGTGCAGTGGCTCCGCGACGGGCTGGGGGTGATCCGATCGGCCGCGGAGACCGAGGCGATCGCGCGGAGCGTGCCCGACAGCGGGGGGGTGGTCTTCGTCCCCGCCTTCGTCGGCCTCGGCGCGCCGCACTGGGACGCGGACGCGCGAGGAGCCATCTTCGGTCTGACGCGCGGCGCCCGGACCGCGCACTTGGTTCGCGCGGCGCTCGAGAGCATCGCCTTTCAGACGATGGACGTGGTGGACGCGATGGACGCGGACAGCAAAAATAGGGACAGTCACCTATTTTCCGACGGCCGGTCGCCCCGTCCCGGGACCGGCGATCAGAGTCAGTCCCCGCTGGCGGAGTTGCTGGTCGATGGCGGGGCTGCGGCGAACGATTTCCTGATGCAGTTCCAGGCCGACTTGCTGGATCTGCCCGTCGTGCGGCCCCGCCTGGTGGAGACCACGGCGATGGGTGCGGCGTTCCTCGCGGGGCTGGAGGCTGGGGTTTGGTCGCGCGCGGCGGAACTGCGGTCGCTGCGCCGCGTCGACCGCACGTTCTCCCCCGCCATTTCCGCCTCCGAGCGGGACGCGCTCCGCGCCCGCTGGCGGGATGCGGTCAGCAGGACGCTGACGCGCTGACTTGCATCTCTTGCATCTCGTCCCACCGCTCTGCGGTGGGATGGATCTTCCGACGCTCCGCGTTGATTCTTCTGCCGCAGGGCGCGTCGAAGAGGAGAAAGAATGAACGCGGAGCGTTCGAGGACGCATCACACCGCGGAGCGGTGCGACGAGAACGGGAATGAACGCGGAGCGTTCGAGGACGCATCACACCGCGGAGCGGTGCGACGAGAACGGGAATGAACGCGGAGCGTTCGAGGACGCATCACACCGCGGAGCGGTGCGACGAGAAAGAAGGTGGTCAAATGACCAAGAAGAGCCGCCCGACGGAATCGAAGAAGTTCCTGCTGAATCCCCATAAGGGCTGTGCGACGTTCCAGCGGTTCAACGGCGACCCGCTGTATCCAGGGCAGACCTGGTCCGAGTGCGGGCCGACCGAGTTCCCGCCGGCGGACCGCGCGGTCGCCGAGGGCTATCTGCCCTGCACGATCGCCTACTGCCGCTGGTTCTGGGGCCTGTTCCAGCCGGAGCCGAACCGCTTCGACTGGTCGATGGTCGAGGGGGCGCTGGCGACGGCCCACGCCCGCGGCCAGACGCTCCAGGTGCGCCTCATGCCCCACGGCTCGCACAGCCAGCCGCAGTTGCCGAAGTGGTACCAGGATCGCTACCCGACGCAGCCCGGCACGACGAAACGCGAGCCTTTCGTCGCGGCGGTCTACGACGGCCCCGAGTTCATCGAGCACTGGGGCAACGTTGTCCGCGAGTTCGGCCGCCGCTTCGACGGGCACCCCGACCTCGAGTCCGTGGACATGTCCTACATCGGACCGTGGGGCGAGGGCGCGGGGGCGTGCTCCGAGGAAGCGCACGACCGCATTGTGGCCATCTACCGCGAGGCCCACCCGCGAACGCCGCTGCTCGCCATGGTCTCGGGCTACAAGATGACCGCGGGCATCCGCGCAGGGGCGGGCTGGCGCTGCGACTGTTTCGGCGACCTCGGCTTCTGGCGCAACGCGCTCGTGCCCGACCACCTTCAGTGGAACCACATGTACGAGTGCTACCCGCAGGCGGTCTGCGAATCCGGGGCGCAGAGGGCTTGGGAGAAGGCGCCGGTCGTCTTCGAGAGCTGCGGCGTCCCGATGACGTGGTTCGAGAAAGGCTTCGACATCGGCTGGATCCTCCGACAGGGCCTGAAGTACCACGGCTCCGTCCTCATGCCCAAGTCCACGGCCTTGCCCGAGGCGTGGATGGACCTGCTGCGCGATTTCTGCAATGATTTGGGCTATCGATTCGTCTTCCGGCAGATTCTCTGCGACGGGCGGGTCCAGCGTGGCTCGCCGTTCGAGTTCGGTTGCTGGATCGAAAACATCGGCGTCGCGCCGATCTACCGCCGCTACCCGTTTGTCCTGCGGCTGACCCAGGGCCAGCGAAGCCACGTCATTCACACGGGCGCCAACATCCTGGAATGGCTCCCCGGGGACATCTACGTCCACGAGAAAGCCGAGATCCCCGATTTCTTCGAGCCGGGGCAGATCATGCTCCACGCCGGCCTGATCGACCCCGCGAGCGGGCAGCCGCGCGTCCGGTTCGCCGTCGAGGAATCCGACGCGGAAGGCTGGGTGCCGCTGGACACGATCATGCTGCAATAGCGCTTACGTGGCCAACGCGGCCCGCATGACCGCGCGGAAGACGTCCGCGCCTTTGCGCCTGGCGCCCTGGACGCCGCAGAAGCCGTGGTTGATCTCGTAGAGCACGGCGAGCGTGTCGCAGGCGCGGGCGAGATTGTAGTCCAGCGATTCGGGGCCGAGGGGGTTGGCGTGTGCTCGCGCGCTGAGCGCGGCCGTGTCCCAGTAGAGCGCGTCGCACACAGCGCGGTACTGCTCGGCCCGCTCGGCGGCCGAGAAGACGCGCTCCGGCTCCTTCAGCACGTAGCAGCCGTCGTAAGGCGGCTCCGCGAAGCCGCGCCGGCCGAGATATCCGTGGAAGTGCAACGAGACGTTCGGGCGGATCGACCCGGCCAGCCACGGCCACAGGAGGCGGTCTTCCGTGCCTTTCGGAGATTGGCCCTCGCAGGTGCCAGCGAAGTCGGGGAAGGGGTTGATGTCCTCCATCGTCCAGCCGTTGCGCCCGTGGGCATTGCCGTCGACGTTGATCATCGGGACGATCCAGGTGTCGCACCGTTCGCGAATGGCCTTCGCCTCGGGGTGGCGGGAGCAGAGGAACTCCGCGATCCCGCACGCGGCGAGCGGCCCGCACTGCTCGGACGGGTGCTGGCCCGAGATGACGAATGCCCGAAGGGGTTTCCCGCTGCCCGTGGCGGGAATATGGAGTCGCGGGATTTCGCGCCCCTCGAAGCTGTTCCCCAGCGAGTCGACCGTCGCCCCACGGGCGCCCATCTCGGCGGCCCAAGCCGTCAGCCGCGACCACGGCAGGACGACGTTGCTCGCCACGTAGAGCGACGAGTGCGGCGGGACGACGACCTGAGTGGTGACGTGGTCGAAGCCAAACGAGTCGGCGCCCGGCCACCGGCTCGTCACGTGCATCCAGTGGCCCAGGTCGCCGTCTGAGAACCAGAGCGGGGAGGGGTAGTGTTCGAGCATCCCGACCCGGCCCTCGTCGCCGAGCTTCGGGTCGGGGCAGATATCGAGACGCACCGGGCCGCCGTCGTCACCGGCGTCCAGCCTCACGCAGAAGTACTTGCAGTAGGGCGGCTTCTCGCCGACCTCTTCGATGCGCCAATGGCCGGGCGCCACCTCGGCGATATTCTTCCCATTGCCGCACTCGAACTGGCTGGTCACTTTCATCGGCATGGCTCCTCCTGCAATTCCCTCCGTCTTCCCTCCCGCGGGCTTCTGCGCCCGCGGGAGCGGAGCTTGCATTTCCCGCGGATTCGGTCATTATAGCAGACGAATCCCGAAGCGCGAGCGATTCGAGGACAATCCGATGAGCGTGGCCAGCCTGCTCCTTCTGCTCTTGGCGGCGGAGACTCCGATGGCGATGAACGAGACCTGGGACCTCTCCACCAAGGACATGGGGATCACCCTCGCGGTCAATGACCATCAGCCCGTCCTCACGCGCCTCCAGGATTCCCGGACCCGCCACGACTGGATCGCCGAGGCCATGCCCGTTCCATTGATGGGCAGGGCATGGGTCGGCGAGCGTGAGGCGAAGATGGACTGGCGCTTCGAGCGCGCCGTTCGGGAGCCGGAGCAGGGGAGGCTCGTCCTCGTCTTCGCCAACGCGCAGCCCAAGCTGGCCCTGCGCTCGATCTGGCGTGCCCGGCCCGGGCGCGGGCCCGTCGAACACTGGATCGAGATCGAGAACCAGTCCGGCGAGCAGGTCACCGTTTCCCACCAGGACAGCCTTTCCCTCAGCGGGCTACGGCCGAAGGGGCAGGCAGCAATCTGGTGGACGAAGCGCGGCGGGAGCAACGCGAGCACCCAGGGCGGCACATTCAGCCAACCGCTCGACGCGAAGCTGAACCTGGTCCTCACGAGCAACTGCGAGGATGGCGCCAGCCCCGTTCCCTGGCTCGCCGTGCAGATGGGCGAGGAGCGCGGCCTCTACGTCGGCTGGGAGTTTTCGGGGCTGGGCAGGGTCCATGCTCGGACGGGCAGAAGCCCCGATGAGCTGGATCTGGACATCGGGCTGAACCCCGATTTCAAGACCGACATCGAGCCCGGCGAGACGTTCCTCGTCCCGCCGGCCTTCGTCGGCTGCTACGCCGGCGACCTGGACGAGGGCGCCTACAGCCTCCACCGCTTCATCCTCGAAAAGCTGCGGCCGCCGATGCCGGAGGATTGCCCCGACCCGATCCTCGCCTACAACCTGTACCTGGACGTGGGCGGGAACAGCGCCTGCGAGGCCGACGTTCTCCGCAGCGCCGCGACCTGCCGCGACCTCGGCTTCGAGGCCTTCATGCCCGACGCCATGTGGTTCCCCCAGACGGGCGACTGGCGGTGGGACCCGCGGCGCTTCCCCCACGGCGTCGCGCCCATCGAGGAGTTCGTCCGCACCCGCGGGATGTTCCTCGCCCTCTGGTGCGCCTGGACCAACGGCGGCCTCTCGGCCGACCCCGACGCCCTGAGTATCCGCGCCCACCCCGACTGGTTCCACCAGGACTACGGCCCCGACTGGCGGCCCGGCCCCTTCACCGGCGGCCGACTCTGCCTCGCCTCGCCCGAGGCCAGGGCGTGGGCCATGCGAACGACCCAGCGGCTCGTCGGCAGCCTCCGCCTCCGCTATCTCAAGCACGACATCGACCCCATCGTCGGCCGCTGCAACCGCAGCACCCACCGCCACCGCTACGGCGTCGACGTGAGCTACTGGGCCACGATGGGCTACTACGAGGTCCAGGAGAAGCTCCGAAAGGCATTCCCCAACCTGATTCTCGAGAACTGCTCCGGCGGCGGCCACATCAAGGACTTCGGCGTCATCCAGCGCACCCACTACACCGTCACAACCGACACGCTCTCCAACCTGCCCGACCGCCAGAGCCTCTGGGACGGCACCCTCGCCTTCCCGCCCCTCGTCCTCCAGGCCTACACCTACGACAACTACTACCCCGTCAAGGGCGACACGCCCGGCACCTTCCTCTGGCGCAGCGGGATGATGAGCGCCTGGCAGATCGACCCCACCGACACGCCGAAGTGGACCGCCGACGAACGCGAATCCACCCGCCGCTCCGCCCAGATCTACAAGGAATGGATCCGCCCCATCCTCAAGGACTGCAAAGTCCACCACATCCTCCCGCGGCCCGACGGCGTCCACTGGGACGGGATGTTCTACTGGAGCGCCCCGCTGAAGCGCGGCACGCTCTATATCTTCCGCCCCGAATCGCCCGACGCCGAGCAAACCGTGAAGCTCAAGGGCCTCGACCCGCAGAAGCGCTACTGGCTGTGGTGCGAAGACGGCTCGATCCTGCCCGGCGTCCGGAGCGGCTCCGACCTGATGGGCCAGGGCCTCGCCATCCGCCTGCCCCAGCCCTACACGAGCGACCTCATCTTCCTCCAGGACGAATCCATCGGCAAGCCGAAGGGGCTGGAGGAGCCTGGCGAGTTCGCGTTGGGCAAAGCTGAGGTCATCAGCGACCCGTTCTCGGTCTCCGCCAGGCTCACCTGGCAGCCGAGCGCGGGCGCCCGCAGCTATCGCGCGGTCGTTTCGGAGGCGCCCGATTTCCGCACGATCCTCGCCGAGGCCGTCGCCGGCGCGCCATCGGCCTCGCTCGCCAAGCTCCCGCCGGCGCGCCAGCTCCACTGGAAGGTCGAAGCCGTCGCCTGGGGCGGCCGACGCTGGAATTCGGGCGATCCGGGCGTCTTCTCGACGCCCAAGCTCGATCAGCTCACAGGCATCACCTTCGCCTCCGACCTGCAATGGGCCAAGGCAACCGTCGGCGCCAACAACCCCGTCCGCCGCGACGTCAACTTCTACGGCAAGCCCCTTTCCATCGCGGGCAAGGCATATCCCAAGGGCCTCTGGACACATTCCTTCAACGACGCGACCCCGGCCGACATCGCCTTCGATCTGGCGGGCAAGGGCTTCGCCGCCTTCGGGGCCGATGTCGGCCTCGACGACCAGAGCGGCGGGGGGAGCGTCCAGTTTCAAGTGCTCGTCGACGGCCAGCTCAAAGCGGAGAGCCCGGTCCTGCGCCCGCGCGCGGTCCATCGGCTCTCGGTCGACGTGAAAGGCGCGAAGGAAGTGACCCTGCGCGTCCTCAATGGCGGCGATGGCTACTCCTGCGATCACGCCGTCTGGGGCCTCGCCCGGTTCGTCTGTGCCGACGCGAAGGATCTGCTGGGCGCGAAGAAATGAGCCGCCTGTCAGTGCCAAAGACGCCTTTGGTCGCGCCGGTTGACTCCCTCCGAGGAAAGGGCGATAATGGGGCGTGTGGGGTGT
>Ga0315273_10014289_pt1 | contig 10225 bp, 11 predicted proteins | sample YL17G02_0_MG_FD_205753 | JGI IMG/M metagenome (GOLD analysis project Ga0315273, IMG submission 205753) | Sediment microbial communities from Yellowstone Lake, YNP, Wyoming, USA - YL17G02_0 | ecosystem: Environmental > Aquatic > Freshwater > Lake > Sediment | place: USA: Wyoming | collected... | reverse complement strand
CGCCGCCTGCCGTTGAGCCACTAACAAAGGAGGATGTAGCAGCACTGCTGAAGGCGTGCCCAAGCTCAAGGACTTGGAGAACCCGGCCGCATATCGCCAATTCCCGCCCGACTGCCGATCGGGACCGGGCAATTATCATGACCCTGCTCGATACCGGCGTCCGAGCATCGGAGCTCTGCGGTATGTCGTTTGGCGACCTCGATCTCGGGAACAACAGCGTGAAGGTTCGGGGCAAAGGGCCCGGCCGAGCTGGCAAGGAGCGAGTTGTGTACTTCGGCAAGCGGACCAGCCAGGCGATCTGGAAGTCCCTGGTTCCCAGGGAGAAAGCCATGCGCCAGGAGGATCCGGTGTTTGTTGTTGGGTCGAATCACGACTGGAGGCCGCTTTCAAGGGACGTCCTAGCGCGACTTCTTGCCCGAATCGGCGCGCGAGCTGGCGTACAGCACGTGCACCCGCACCTCTTCCGCCACACCTTCGCCATCAACTATCTGCGGAACCAGGGCGACATCTTTACTCTACAAGCGCTCCTTGGGCACTCGGATCTTGCCATGGTCAAGCGCTATGTCCGGATTGCACAGTCAGACTGCGCAGAAGTACACCGGCGCGCGAGTCCGGTTGACAACTGGAGGCTGTGAACCCATCCTCTGGATCTGGACCCACCCTCGGCGGTTGCTCTTGGTCGGCGCTCGATGGGGTACTCGCCATTCGACACGGGTGCCGCGCTGCCGGACTACTACCTAGAGCCAAGCCGCGTGGAGCCACCACACGCAGGTCTTCGTACGGTCGTATGGCATGTGAGGCGGGCCGAGTGTGTCGGCGGTAATGAGATGGGATGTCAATCGATCGGCAAGCGCCAGGGGAATGTCGGCCACACTGTCGATCAGGCAGCCGTCCATCGCCACTGCTCCGTGAACATCTGAGACCAGACGCTCGAGGCCCATGTGGCCACGGCCGGAGTTGGCAAGTTCAATCTTCCGTTGTACAGGGTCTAAGGGATCGGTCAGCGCGGATTGTTGGTGGCGTACCCGTCTGCTATAATCAGCCTGTTCGGGGCGCGTAGCTCAGCTGGTCAGAGCGCACGGTTCACATCCGTGAGGTCGAGGGTTCGAGTCCCCCCGCGCCCACTGATCGCCGCGCACGGCGTCGCGCAGCGTCTGCACGACGTGCTCCTCGCCGACGACCTCGTCCCAGGTCTGCGGCCTCCAGCGGCGATAGACAGCTTGTGTCATCCCGGGGATCCCGACCGCGCGAGCCTAACAGACGGCGGGGGCGTCGCTAGCCGCCGGTGTTACAATCAGCCCGCGGGTTGATACACAGACGCGGAGGTGGAGATGCCTTTTCGATTGGGCGGTCCTGAGCTGATCATCATCCTCGTGTTCGTCCTGCTGATCTTCGGCGTCGGCCGGGTCGGCAAGATCGGCGGCGAGCTGGGCAAGGGAATCAGGGAGTTCCGCAAGAGCCTGCAGGGCGACGAGAACAAAGCCCCCGAGTCACAGGACACAAGCACGAAGCCGCCCGAAGGCGGCCCCACAGCCTGATGCCCCACTCACGGGCCGGCGGGAAACGCCGGCCTGTGTATCTAATCGTGCTCGTGCGCTCGTCTGACGTTGATCCTGAACTTCTGCAGGCTGCAGGATGGATTTGCCATGACACACACTTCTCGGCCCCTTGTGTGCCGAAACGGGAGGCAGATGGGCTGAGAAGAAGGAGCGTGGTGAAACCACTGTTCGGACCATCCACCAGGTGATGCGCAAGTAGCGCTCGGCGGTGGGGAAGGCCCGGATCGTGGTGAAAGGGCTGGGGGTGACGGTTCGTATTGGCCCCTGATGACCGGTCATAGACGGTATCGTTGGCGGCTATTGCCAGCCCGCAGCGTCTTTCGGCCCCCTTCCCATCTCTTGGCCTTCGGCTCCATCAGCACGGTTCACTTCCGTGAGGTCGAGGGTTCGAGCCCCGCGCCCACTTTAGATCATACGGCTGGCTCGCAAGAGCAGCCGTATGGGCCGCGGTAGGCCGGTCGGGCGAGCTCCCGCCGACCGTGAACCTTGGGGCTCAACCCCGCTCTGGAACGAAACAAGAGCCGATCCGATTGCCGGAATCAAACCCGGCGATTATCGGAATAGCTTGCCCCTTGTCGGAGGAGCTATGAAGCGTGATGGGCCAGTGCCAGGGCCCGGATCGCTTCGAGCTCCGCATTACCCCTGGACTCGAGCCCGTGGCGCACTTCGGCGGTCCGCAAGACTACTCCGACGGACGGGCAGGGCTGGATCGAGCACAACCACTGCAGAGTCTCACTTACGGTCGGGACATCGAAATGCATCAAGGCCCGAGTCAGGCAGGTTCCTTCGGCCGCAGTCCATGCAGAAGACGACAGCGTCCAGCGCTTCAGCTCCATGAGGCTGCGCCGTCCTTCGATTCGTTCGACAAATAGGTCGTAGGCTTTGCAGAACTCATCGAGTGTGTTGCGCACAGGGAGCCAGTCAGCAGTGGCCGCTTCATCGTCCAGTCTCAGCACGTGCGCAGGCCTCATTTCCTTGCCGTCGTCCCCCCAGCCCGGATCGTTCACGTAGTACGCCTGACGGAAGATCTCGCTGTGCGCCAGGATGGGCAGCATCGATTCCGGAGGCGAGGCATCGATCTGCTGGGGCCCGATTGCGATCGCGGGAAGGCTGTCATATGCTCGGCGGACATTCGGGAAGACCGTCAGGATTCCTGTGCCGACGACCTCACTGATGTCAGGGATCGGGCTTGGGAGCCCTCGGTATGCCTTCCCCTCGTAGACGCGCATCGAGGCGATCAGAGGCTTGACGCGAGTGAGGTCGTAGCCCCTGGCGTCCAGCAGCTGGTGAAGGCGCTTCAGGACGATGATCCCGGACCAGGCAGCCGCCTGGCGCGCCTGGGCTTCATCGATGCCATAGCGTGCCAGTTCACCAAGCTTGGCCAGCAACTCGTCGCGAACCGGGAATGCCAATCGGCCGCTCATGTGCGACAGGACGGAGAAGATAGCCTGGCCTCGCTGGATTTCCTCGGCAAACCTCAGATGCTGGAAAAGGGCGAAGTTGACGGTGATGTTGACACCAATGGCCGCGGAGGTTAGCTCGCGACAAGCCCGCAGCCCGGACCAGGTGGCCGGAAGTTTGAAAACCACATTGGGCACGCCGCCGTTCAGTCGCCGTCGGAGCTCCTGGTAGATGGAGGTAGCGTCCAGGATCATGCTTGCGCCGTCGTCGTGTCTCTTGGGGTTCACCTGCAAGCTGACGCAGCCCATCTGGCCGGAGGTCAAGAGGAAGATCGGGCGGAGGAGCTGCATGTTGGAGAGAACGACCTCGAGGGTCATCTGGCGCGCCAGATCGTCGCCGCTGGCATTCGGATCGGCGGCCAGCAGCCTGTCCGCCACCGCGTTCCAGCGAGGCGGATCGGCCTGCCAGGCGATGTCGACCAGTGGAGGGTTGCAGGTCACGAACGAGGCGCCCAGGTGAAGCGCGTAGGGGAGGAAGGCAGCATAGTCGTTGCTGATCTCACTCCGCGTCTTGCCTTCCGTCCGCAGATCCGCAATCCGATGCAGGTTGCTGGCTTCGACAGCCTGCTGAAAGCTCGTCAGGTGATCCTCCAGCGAGTTGCCGGCCCACGCCCGGGCAGCAGCCACGGCGTCCGATGCCGCTTCGGCCTTGAAGCGGATCGCGGCGTCCGCCCGCCGGTCGGCGAGCAATGCGTGTGCAGCTTCAGGCTGGTCGGCCGCAATCAGCACGGCCAAGTCCCTCGCTCTTCGCGCCCAGGCCTGCACCTGCTCGCGGGAGAGGGCAGACCGACCGTGCTGGTTGGTATCGAGCAGATTCCAGCGCGGGAAGAAGGAAGCGAGCCGCGTCGCCAGGTCTGTGGCGAACTCCAGCCTCGACACCTGTTCGCCAGGGGAGGCCGACCCGAATCCGCTGAGCAAGCCTCGCTCCAGCTCTCCGGCCACCGAGGGGAAATCCTTCGGTGGGGTGAAGAAGAGGAGTTCCTCGATCGCCTGAGCCACATTGCCCTGACGTATCGAATTCAGCAACTCCTCGGCCGGCAAGCCCCGCCTACCCTTCAGCTCCTCCACGATCTCGGCCCGAAGTGAGTCCCGGGTACTCATGCGTGTTCTTCCTCCAACGGGAGGCCGCGCTCGGAAGGTCCCCCGATCCAGGATGATGGGCGGACGCTTGCGGTCAATCACATTCCCGCCCACTTGAATGCTCACCGTTGCCAAAGGCCCCCGCCGCGCCCGCGGAGAGTGGAGTCGTCGAGCGGTTGGTCGGTCGCAGGCCGTCTAGTTCGCCCCGCCTGCCAAAGGCCGTAGATGCCTCCCAAAGTGGGAGACCAGAGCGGCGTAGTACGCCTCCTCGTGCACCTCAAGCGACTCCTTCAATTGGGTCCCGTACTTTGCCAGGGCCGAGCCAAAGGTCACGTGGAGCATCTCGCGCGCATCGAACTGGTCCAGCACGCCCGGCAAGTCTGCATCCCGCAGGCTTCGGAGCGGTGGGGCGAGAGAGGTATCGGCGGAGACATGATAGGAAGCCCGGTCCTGCGCATACCGTTCGAATGCCAGCTGGTAGATGTCGCGGAACAGACCGGGCTCGGACCCGCCGATGGCCCGCAGCGCCTCCAAGTAGCTCGTGCCGGCAGTCTTGAGGTGCACCAGCCCGCTGGCGTGCCGTGCAAAGATGGGGTACAGGCTGAACTTGTCGGAGCCGGAATGGATCCCAAGCTTGTAGGGTCCCAGCGTACGGGCCACGGCAACCTGCATCGCCAAGTCGGCCTCGAACTCTACCAGGTTCCCGATGTAGTCCACTCCCTTCTCGAAGCGGCCGACATAGCGCGGTGCCAGGCTGATCCACTGGATCTGCAACCGTCTCAGTTCGTTGGCGATGAAGTAGTGCTCCAGGGGACTGGTGGGAGTCTCGGTCTCGTCGACCGATACCTCGAGATCGAAATCCCGAACCTGGGAGGCAAGTCTCCTGTACAAGCGCAGGACATGGGCGATGGCATGCCCATACTTGCCGGCAGCCCGCCACAGCGTTTCCTCGGTGAATGTCAGTGAATGTCCACCATCCAGGTGGAAGGATTGGCCGAGGTACGCCGCCTGCAGGTCGGCGGGGTTCGTCTCCAGATCCTTCCAAGGCAGCGCGTCCCGTTTCGAGCTCAGTGCGGACAGCGGCGCCGCATGAGCGGAGGCATCGACGTAGTCACCCGGGTCCAGGGTGAAGAAGGAATAGCCAGCGGCGACGCAGTCATCTAGGGCATCAAGGGTCTTGAGATGATCCGCATCGGCGCCCCAGGGCGCACGCCACCCTTCCTGGAACACACCCCACATGGCGTCGTCTACGACTTCGCGAGACGCCCGCCCTGTGCGGGCATTCTCGCGGATGGACTGTTGCGCAAAGATAGGAGCGATTCCTCCCGCCTGGCGGACGGCCCGGACGTGACCAGGCGTGGCCAACCCCAGACGGTCGCCACACCCCACCGAGCGAACGAGACCCAGGGGCTGAGGGCGGAGCCAAGGGAGGCGCTCGCGCAGCACGGCGGCGTTCGCGGCCGTCAACGGACAAAGGCGGACGTCCCCGCGCGGGGTTCCCTCGAAGCCAGTCGCCTCGCCAAGGATCCCCAGCAGGCGGTGGGATCCGTCGCGGGCTAGATAGTATGTTGCCCCCTCTCCCTGCGAGATTGACCGCGGGTAGACGTGCAGGCCGGTCATCTTGCCAAGCTGATCAGCGAGCATGACGCTCATCACTGATCCTCTGCAGGTGGGCCAGGCCGCGTTGGGCAGCGGTATCGGCGTCAGGCTGTGGCATGAACTCGCCGGACACAAATCCCTCGTAGCCGATGTCCCGCAGGGTCTCCAGGATGGAGGCAAAATCCAGGTGTCCGGCGCCGGGGTGCCACCGGTTGGAGTCGGCGACATGGAAATGGAATAGGTGCGGCCCGCACCTGCGGATGCTCTGTTCGATGGACCGCTCCTCGATGTTCATGTGGAAGGTATCTAGCAGCAGTCCCAGATTCTTGGCGCCGACCTGCTCAATGAGGGCCAGCCCGTCCGCCGCGGTATGGATCAGGTCGGTCTCGTAGCGGTTGAGCGGTTCCAGAGCCAGGCACACCCCGCTTGCCTCGGCCACTGAGCAGCATCTCTTCAGGGCTTCGACCAGGAAGTCCATCGACCGCCCATGGGCCTGCCCCTTCGGCGTGATGCCCCGCAGTAATCCGATGATGATCACGGCCCCAAGGCGAGCCGCTAGTGGCACATGACTTGCGGCGCGTTCGATGGCCGCGGCGCGAACCACGGGATCATCGCTCGTGAACGACAACCCCTCTTCTCCCCAGGCTTGCCCGGTGCCGACCGCCGGCACCACCAGATCACGGGAAATCACCATCCTGACCAGCGCTTCGGTGTCGATCTGCTCCGGGTCGCGGATGGCCAACTCGACGCCGTTGTACCCCCAACCCGCCACCTTGGCGATCGTCTCCTCCAGGCTGCCCTTGAAGGCCACTGCCTGGAACTGGGACGGATGGGTCGAGATCACGATGGACAGTCTCACAAGCGTGTTCTCCCCATGGCCGAACGCACAGCGCCCCGTACGCTTGCCAGGGGGCACGTGCCCGAGCGGTGAGTCACAACCAGAACGCTGAGCGTTGTCCAATCAGCGGCAGCTAGTAGGCCGAATTCCGGCCGTCGGTCATCGGCCCGCGCAGATACGGTTCCACTGATCGCCGAGTGAAGGGGCTCGACTGCGATGCTCTTGTCCGGCCAAGGCTTGCGTCTGTGCAAGCCGCACCAGCAACTCGCTTTCTGATCGCCGCCCAACCAACTCAAGATGCTCGCCCGGCCTGCCTAAAACACACAACTGACTTTGCACTCCCTCTTGTCCTCCATGAGGCTATAGATATGCGCTGGTACATCTTCAAGGCCTATTCTCTTTGTGATGATCTGTGTCATGTCCATGCCATCTGCCATGCAGTCAATTACCCGGGAGAAGGTGCCATGCCCCGAATGCCCCTGCGCGCCCACAATGCTTGCTCTCCGCACCTGGAGCACTTCTCCGGTAACCGGCATCTTGGCATCCGCTCTGGCTGTCACTACCACGATGCTGTTGAGTGTGCGCCCTTCCCAGATGACCTGTTCAATCTGTGGGTACACTTCCATGGGCAACCCTGTCGCTTCCATGAATAGGTTGGCTCCCATCCCATCGGTAAGATCCAGCACCCGTCTTGCGAGGTCCTCTTTGAGTGGGTTGACAACGACGTCTGCTCCCATCTTTAGGCCCAACTTCGCCCGAGCGTCCTCCGGCTCAGACAAGACAACGATAGACGCCCCCATCCGCTTGAGGATGGCACAGGCCGCAATCCCGACCGGCCCTCCTCCGCAAATGACCACCCGGTCTCCTGGTCGAATTCCACCACCCCGTTCAATCACGGCGTTGTATGCCACGCTGGTCGGCTCAACCAAGCTGCCCGCGAGGAAGACATCATCTCCCTTATACCGGTCTCCTAATGGGTCAAGGCTCCACAGTAGCCTGGCAGGGACCTTCAGAAAGGGGGCCATCCCGCCATTGATGTTTATCCCAATCTCATCCAACCTTTCGCAATGGTTGGGGTAGCCATCTGCGCAGGGCTTACACTCTCCGCACCAGACCATCTCCTCAGTGCATACCCGTTCGCCACCACTAAAGGGCCTGTTGGTTCTCTTGTCGACGGCCTTCGCCCCGCTTTCGACCACCACGCCTGACACCTCATGTCCAAGGATTGTGGGGAAGCCGGTCAGTCCGGGATACAGCGAATAGCCTTCGGCATCTACCTGGGCCATGTGCACATCAGTGCCGCAGATGCCAACTGCTTTCACCTGGAGCAAGACCTCGTTTGGACCAGGCGAGGGAATCTCATACTCGCGCAATTCGACCCTTGGATTCCTCCACACGCGGCTTCCCAAGTAGGTTTGCCTGCCCTCGATGTCTTTGGGGCCCAACTTGAAGCCCGGCCTCGGCTGCCAATCCGCGAACATTGTGACGCCTTTCATTCGGCTGGTCATCGCGGCGTTCCTCTCTCTTCTGTACTCATGCCAAAGTCATTCACTGGGCTGAACGCAAACACAAACCTCATTGGATTGCGTGACTTGTTGATGACTTGATGCTGTACCCCGATCGGGAATTGGACCGCAGTGTACGCCTCAAGCACTTCGATGGCCCCGCCGACATCGGCTTCGCCATAGCCTTCGAGGATGAAGATGATCTCCTCCTTGTCGGTGTGCGTGTGGGGCGTCATCGCAGTTTGGGGAGGGACCTCTGTCAGACCGACCGTCATCCTGTCGCTGTGCAATCGTTCGGTCCCAATGAATACGCGTACGTCTCTGCCTGGTAGATCGAGGAGCTTTGACTCGGAGATGTGAACCGCATACATTTCATGCCTCCCCGCCGGTGATGCTCTTCATCACTCGTTGGACAATGCCCTCAGCGTTTACCCCGTATTTCCGCAGCAATTCCTCTGGAGTGCCGGATTCTGCAAAGGTATCCTGTAGACCCAACTTCGTGATCTGGATGGGCCCGACCCCGGCCAGGATCTCAGAGACGACTGTACCTAGCCCACCAACGACATTATGCTCTTCGATAGTCACGACTTTGCCAGTGGCCAACGCCTGTTCTAGGATAATGCTTGGCCTTGAGAGTGGCTTGAGGGTATGAACCTCGACAACCCCTGCTTGGACCCCCCGCGATGCAAGCCTCTCCGCCGCTTCAAGAACCTCGGCTACCACAAGGCCTGTGCCCAAGAGAGTAACGTCCTTCCCTTGCCGTAGAACAACGGGCACACCGATTTCAAAAGGGTAGCTATCATCAAAGAGGACAGGGCTCGCTTCTCTTCCCACTCGGATGTAGACCGGTCCCTGATGGTTCACGGAAGCCTTCACTGCCATCTTGGTTGTGACAGCATCGGACGGAGCCATTACCACCATGCCCGCTATACAACGCACTATTCCCAAGTCCTCCGTTGCAGTATGGGTTACTCCCTCGATGCCTGCCGAAAAGCCACCGATCCCGGCAATTACCTTGACATTCAATCTCGGGTAGGCGATGAAGGTCCTCAGTTGCTCGCAACAACGCATGGAGGCAAAAACCGAATACGATAGCGCGAAAGCGACCTTCCCAGTGGAGGCAATCCCTGCAGCAACCATCATCATGTTCTGCTCGGCGATACCCGTGTCGACACAGCGTTCGGGAAACGCGTCTCTCAGGAGTGTAGTGAACATCGACTTAGATGTGTCTGCACTGACCGCAACCAGGTCGACGCCAGACTGCGCGAGTTCTAGAATGGCTTCTGCTGCGGCCAAGCGGGTGGAAGCGCCTCGCTTCATTGGAGTATCATCCTCGACTCCCGAGTTCCGAAATGGCTAGCTCATACTCCTCTGTTGTAGGGGCCTTCTGATGCCAGTCGTTGTTGTCTTCCATGAATGAAACCCCCTTGCCCTTGACTGTGTGCGCAATGACAACGCTGGGCGTGCGTGGATGAGTCCTAGCTAGCTCTAACGCATTGAGGATTTCGGGAATACTGTGACCATCTATTTCCAGGGTGTTCCATCCAAATGATTGCCACTTGGCTATCAAGGGTTCAATGGGAAGCGTTTCACGGACACTGCCGCAGGCCTGCCAGCCATTCAGATCTATCACGGCGATCAGATTATCCAGCCCGTACTTCGGGGCGGCCAATGCCGCCTCCCACACGAGGCCTTCCTGGCATTCGCCGTCTCCCAGAAGCACAAATACGTGGTAATCTCTGTGACTAATCTTGCCTGCAAGTGCAACGCCCATCCCCGCAGACAACCCATGTCCCAAGGAACCACTCGTCATATCCACCCCAGGAGTGCTTTTCATGTCGGGATGGCCCTGCAACATGCCATCCACCTTCCGGAAGGAGGCGTACTGCGACTTCTCGAAATACCCGCGATTGGCGAGAGCAGCGTACAGCACTGGCGAGGCATGCCCTTTTGAGAGGATGAACCGGTCCCGATCCGGCCATTGAGGATAGGAAGGATCGAGTCTCAATACGTCAAAATACAGGACGGCGACGATATCAGCAGCCGAGAGAGAAGCTCCGGGGTGACCTTTTCGACTCGGACCCGCTTCATAAACCATCCTTATGATGTCGATCCTGATCTGTCGAGCGCATTGCTCCAGCCTAGTCGTCCGCTCGTCCGGGCTGGCGATGCCTGATCCTGTGA
>Ga0315273_10014287_pt1 | contig 10226 bp, 8 predicted proteins | sample YL17G02_0_MG_FD_205753 | JGI IMG/M metagenome (GOLD analysis project Ga0315273, IMG submission 205753) | Sediment microbial communities from Yellowstone Lake, YNP, Wyoming, USA - YL17G02_0 | ecosystem: Environmental > Aquatic > Freshwater > Lake > Sediment | place: USA: Wyoming | collected... | reverse complement strand
CTGCCACCAAGGATTGACCTCATTATTAGTATGGAAGCCTCCAGCGTAAATATTCCCGGTCTTTATTCCATCCACGCCCTTGGATGGGTACCAATTGCCGCCCCAATCCGTTGCAGTACTGCTCTGGATGGCAAATTTATTCAGAGCCAGATTCGTCGAGGGTTGTGGACTTATTGGCACACCAATATCTATAGCAGGATCTGTGTATGTGTTGGCCGATGAACTTTCTTGTGCGACACTGGCCTGGACCAGGAGGCAGACAAGCGCCATTAAACAAAGTAATGGTTTGTTGAATCTCATTCTAGACCACATCCAATAATAATTTCCTAAAACTGAGACTCATGTTCCTGGCTTTAATATCTAACGATCAGTTATTATGTCATAGATCCAAACAGGACTTGCTATGCGCGAAAACGAAGGCGCAATAGTCCCGCAAAAGCATGATACCCAGCGGCTGAAGATCGACGCAACCCACAATCTTGAAGTGGAAAAAATGGAAAGCGGCAAGAGCCTGAAGGGCGCTTTCATCGCACCGCCCGGCCTTGACCACAGGCCCGCCATTTTCGTCAGTCATCTTGATATCCAACCAAGTTTTCTTTCGATGATGGCCTCTGCGTCCGCCTGTGGTGGTGGCGCGTATGGGGGATGAGATAGTTCTATTTGAGGAAGGATGGAGACGCTAAAATTGCGTGTTATATGTACTGCTTATACAACGTTCTCAAATTAGCCAAAGTCGCATTCTGCCGAACACATCATTTCTATACCTTTTATAAATACAAGTTTACAATTCGCGAATATATGTTTTTCGAGATTGGTAAAAGCGTTAAATTTTTGCAGACAATTGCGTTTGCACTGTTTTTCCTGACAGACAACAACTTACCCCCTTTGAGCTTGATGTATAACCTGGCCAATTTGGGATTGGATTTGGCGCAGGATTTTAAGACCGCATCTCACATCCAGCGGCAGGCAAAAGTGATTGCAAGAACAGCCAGTAAAGCCAGCCATTTTCGACTCCATTAAGGGCCGTAGGTGAAGGTTACTGAAAAATCATCACGGAAATCGAATGCGTGGGATTCCTTTTTGGCAGTAGACATACATTGCGTTACTTGCTAGCGCTTTTCAGTAGCCCACTTACGCGACCCCCGCCTTCAGGGAAAAGTAAATAAAACCGGAATCCCATCATCAAAGGCATGGGCTCGAAGAAAAAGTCTGGACCGAAATCTAAGTACGAAAGTCCGACACTTCCGAAATTGGGAATGAGTGTCCCTATAAATGCTAATTATATCGGACTGGCCCTTTTTGTCGTCTCTCTTCTTTATATAGCCTTCTTTGTGAACCTTAACTTTTATTATGATTGGGACACGCTGACACGTTCGATATCTCTAAAAGAAGGGGATATTGGCTCCAAAATTGAGATAATACACTTCCTCATATTGTTACTGCCTGGATTATTGACTCCTTTCGGCCTCGACCCTCTCGCTGCTTATAAAGTCTTAACAGCGTTCTTTATGCTTGTTCTTATTCTCGGTACATTTAAATTTGCATACATGGAAACAGGCGATCGTTTGTTAGCCGTTCTAATGGGATTATTCCTCTTATTCAACTTCGGTTTTACGTTCCTTCTTACCATATTAGAGGACAATATATGGATGTATGCTTTTCTGATTCTTTTTATAATATTTCTTTTTAGAGATCGGTGGGAACTTGCGGCTCTTTCTCTATCTATCGGTATTCTTGTACACACGCAGGCCATGGTTTACATATTAATATTCTTAAGCTACGTACTACTTAAGCTTGATTTTATAAATATTATTAAAAATCCACATATTTCTTTAGAGAAAAATAGGGCACAGTTTTCCCAAATATTGCGAAAATTCGCAGTAGCATTAATGTTCCTATTAGTACCCTTGGTAGCTGCTTATTCCTGGCCAGTGTTCGCAAAAGGATTAACAATACAGGGTCTGATTAATGGCTTTTTGGCATCAAATTATCATAACGATCCGAAATTTTGGTATTTTGTTTCCGACAGAAGCTTTCTGGAGCAAATGCAATTGGCGTATTACGGCTTTGTCTCCACCTTTGTCTGCCGATGGCCTGAGTTCTTACAGGACATGCCTTCAGCAATTTATTTTGGAGCAATTTTATTAATAATATTTGTTTATACATTGGTTAAGGGCCTTTCGACTAATTTAAAGACTATTTGCGCTATTCCTACCTTCTTAATATTCTTTGTTCATGATCTCTTCTACGAATCCTATAGCATAGAGCGCTGGGATTTTCTTCCCTTCTTCATAATGTTTTTTGTGGTAGTTGGTTATGCCGCAAAGCCTGAAGCGAAAAAAAACACTCTCAGGAAATTGTTCCTAATAATAGTAATAATCTCGACAGTTTTCACTTTTGCCAGTTTTAATGCAATAACTAGTCTCCATGCAAGTTCAGTGAACATATATGCCGATGAACTTTCAAAAATTTTAAATAACAATTCGGTGGTCTTAGAAACACTAAGATCCGATTCTGAGCGCACTCTTTATGTGACTTATGCAAATTACGGAAGAGTAATCTTCTATAAACCAGGAATGGACTTGAAAGAAGTTTTCGCAACGAAAGACGTATATTCTTCGGTTGCATCTTACAATAATCTTAAGGGAATATTTCCATTAAATAGTGAACTCATCTGGTCTAATAGATATAATAACCGCTTTAGCATAGTGAAGCTAACCGCTACAGGTCTATGATTTCTCCTGAGCATGATGAACATCAGGCATTTTCATTTGTCTCCATTATCCTGCGAAAGTACCATCTGGAGGCAAACCCGATATGAATGGCTGAAATAGATCCAAATGTATATATTATCATCCCCCGAGCAAAGTGATCTATTAAGGCGATTGATAGGGCCTCATTAGCCGTGACACCAAAAAGCCCCAATATGCCGGTGATGGATGCCTCATGCACCCCCAGTCCAGCGGGGGTCAAAGGCATCGTCTGGGCCACGAATGTCGCCACTCCCGAAATGGCAGCCTGCATAAGTGGGATACTGAATCCTACGGCTTTAGCTGCCAGGAAAATGCTAAACACCTCAAAAAACCATATTGGCAGAGATATAGCAAGACATAGGACCAGAGCCACCTTGTTGTTGACTATGCCCTCAAGGCCCTGCTTCAGCATTTTAAGTGATTTTCCCATAGCCGGTAACCTCAAAGCAAGCCATCTCGCGATCCGCTCATCGTATCTGTATACTACACCTAGCCCGATCATTAGAATCAGCGTAATACCTAGAGATAACACCTCCAGCCACAGAAATTGTTCCCGGTAAAATAATATCGATGGAATTGCTAAAAGCAACACCAACGTGAACATATCAAATATCCGTTCCACGACTATCGTGGAGAGGCTCATGCCCAAAGGTGCACCCTCTGTTGTCTTTAATGCCGCGCCACGAGCCACGTCCCCCACTCTTGCTGGAATTAGGTAGTTAAGGAGCCAGCCAAACATTATGCACTTAAAGAGAACGTCTCTAGGAAATACGTATCCTGCGCTCCTCAAGATAACGCTCCATCTCCAGGTCCTCAGAATGAATGACATGAGAATTGAAGCACAACATAGCAGAAACCACGAAACCGATACTGATTCGAGGATTTGAAAGACATTGGAGAAACCCGAAAAGCTGAAGATTGATGTTAGTATGACGACACCAAGTAGTAACGCCATTAGGGTACCCAGTAAAGAACCCTTTAAGACTGAGCCGAACAGGTCTTTTAAGGAAACTAGGTTGCCCCAAAAAAAGAGCTTCATTAACCTTTTTCCGTAAATAGAGCCGTTACTAGACAACTTTAATTTTGTCTCCCCCCTTTCTCGACCATTCCAGCTGACAGGAACCTCTACACTCTTGAATCCCAATATGTGCGCCTTCAATGGAACTTCTACCGTCAGGTCAAAGCCACTTGCCTCTATATTATCGATGCCAATGGCTTCCAGTACTTCTCTTTTATAAGCTTTGAAGGCATTTGTGACATCTTTGTTTGGCATCCCGAAGGATAATCGTACCAGGTTGTTGAATGCTCGGTTAGCAATCATTTTTGACCCAGGATATCCTTGAAGCGATCCGCCCGTCACAAACCGTGAGCCATACGCAATATCGTAACCTTCTTCTATCTTCCGAACTAGCTTTGGAATATCCTCCGGATTATCTGATAGATCGCCCATGACCGGTATGATTACCTCGCCGCTTGATTCTCTAAATCCACATTTGATGGCGTTTCCAAATCCGGGAGTATCCGTTCTGTGAACCGGTCTAATGCGAGGGTTCTCTTTTGCAAGTGCATCTATGATATACGGGGTACCATCTTTGCTGTTGTCATCTACGAGTACAAGCTCGTAGCTTTCTGTCTCCTTGTGGCTCTGCAGCACAGGAACCAGCTTGGAAACCAAATTCTCCAGATTCCCTTCTTCGTTATTTGCTGGAACAACAATTGAGATCTTCATTATGTCCCCTTGTATATCTCTGTGCCAGTATTTGTCTGCAAATCAGCTATCCAAAAATCTCTTCATTAGCTTTTGCCCATTGTGCTAGCTTTTTTACACCATCGTTGGGGTTGACGTTTGGTCTCCAATCCAGCTCAAGCGCAGCCTTGGAGATATTGGAGATATATACCTTCTGATCCGAAGGCCTCCATTTATCAAATGAAATGGGACTTGTCTTTCCTGTAGTATCTTTTAGCATTTCTATTAATTCAAGCAGAGACATCTTATTGTGGGGGCCTCCGCCGACGTTGTATACACCATGATGAATCTTGTCTCTTCTCTCGATGAAGGCATCATATACTCTTACCAAATCACTAACATAAAGAACATCTCTCACTTGTTTGCCGTCTCCAAAGACGGTTATGGGCTTGCCCAACATCGTGGCAATAGTAAACCAGGCAACCCAGCCCTGATCCTCAACTCCAAATTGCCTTGTGCCGTAGATGCAGCTCATCCTGAAGACAGCAGCATCGATCTCATTTCTTTGGGCATAATCCTGGACATAGATATCACCTGTTAGCTTTGATGCTCCGTATGGAGTGTGCTCGCAAAGATCTGTGGAAAATGTCTCAGGAATACCATTTCTAAAATCATCCGCAGCGAACTCATAACACTTCCCGTTATCTTTGACTGGAATCTTGTTCACATTATCCCCGTATACTTTATTCGTTGAGCAGAATACAATACAAGGATTGCTCTTGCTCCGTCTGGCGGCTTCAAGGATATTAAAGGTCCCTACAGCGTTAACTTCAAAGTCGGTACGTGGGTCCGTAAGAGATGTGGTGACTGCGGTCTGTGCAGCCGTGTGTATTATAACGTCTACATCTTTGGCAGCTTCTTTAATAATATCAGCATTCCGGATATCGCCTTTTATGAGCTCGATATTCTCATATCTTTTTAGGTAATTCCAGTTATACGTGGCATTAGATGCATCGTACCCGAGAAGCTCTGCCCTGGAGAGATTATCAAACGCAACAACATCGTCCCCCTTTTTCGCATAATACTCGGACACATGGCTTCCCACGAACCCGGCTCCGCCTGTAACTAAGATCTTCATTTTTCCACCAACCCCCTCTTTAGCAGCTCCCCATAGGCTTCCTCAAATCCATCAACTGCTTCTTCTTTTGCACCCCACGCGACCAGCTCTTCCATTCCATCCTTAAAGCTGACTTTGGGCCGGAAACCAAGTTTGTCTTTAATCTTTGATATATCTGCAAAACAGTGCCTTATATCTCCAGCCCTGTACTTGCCAGCTATCTTCGAACGTATATCTTTATTATATAGCGTTGCGAGAGTTTGAGCAATATCCAGGATCGATGTAGGCATTCCCGTCCCTACGTTGAAGACCTCGTAATCCGCATTCGAGCTCTTCATCGCCAGAATATTAGCATTCGCAATATCATGAACCGAAATGAAGTCCCTGGACTGCAACCCATCTTCAAAGATCATAGGTGGATTATCGTTCTTAATTCTGGCTGAGAAAATCGCACAAACTCCAGTATAAGGATTTGATAGAGCTTGCCTTGGCCCAAATGCATTGAAGTACCTCAATGCCACTGTAGGAATTCCGTAGGATCTGCCTATGGCCAGGCTCATCTCTTCTTGGTCTTTCTTTGAAATTGCATAGATAGACGTGGGCTGAAGCGGTTTTGTCTCTTTAGTGGGTGCCATCTTCACATCTTTTCCGCAGTTTGGGCATTTGGCAACCCAGTCTCGCCTCTTCAATTGCTGTTCGGAGCGCAGCGAGGGATAAACGATGCCACAGTCTTCACATAAGTGTGCACCCTCTCCGTAAATGGACATTGAAGATGCAACTATGAGCTTCTTCACATCATGCTCTTTGTTTACCAGAAGCTCAAGCAGCTTAGCAGTACCATAGGTATTTACATCTACATATTTATCTATCTGATACATGCTCTGGCCGACTCCGACCATGGCAGCTTCATGAAAGATTACATCAATGTCTTTAATAGCTGCCTCAATAGCAGGAGCGTCACGAACATCTCCTTTGATGAATTCAGCATCCTTATTCAAATATACTGGAACTTGATTATGGACCTGGGGCTCAAGGTTGTCCAATATTCTCACATAATGCCCTTGCTTAATTAGCTCATCCACGATATGTGAACCGATGAACCCCGCCCCGCCTGTCACCAGGATTTTCATTTCTGACTATCTCCTCGAATTTATAATAGTATTGTTAGAGCTAGATATTTATCCAGTCCTCTAGAGGTTTTCTTATGGTTGCTTGAATCTGATTATCATAGAGGCGGCACCTTGCATGCTTTACGTAGGTCTCACAATTTGAACTGACCTAAACCACTCAATAGTCCTCATCAGTCCCTCTTCCAGCCCCACCTTGGGCCACCATCTGAGCAAATCTCTTGCTTTATTAATTATCGGCCTTCTGCGAAGAGGATCATCTTTGGGAAGGGGCCCGTATGTTACCTCAGATCCGGACTTTGTCAAGCTAATCACGATCTTCGCCAGATCAAAGATACTCGTTTCTCTGTCATTGCCTATATTCACTACATTCCCTTTTGCCTCTTGTATTGCAGCCAATCTGAGAAGACCCTCGATCTGATCCGACAAGTAAGTGAAGCTTCTGGTTTGATTTCCATCGCCAAAGACAGTTAAGGACTTGCCGCTCAGAGCCTGATCCAGAAATCGAGGTATAGCCCTGCCGTAGACATCATCAGATCTCATGCGCGGCCCGTAAGTATTGAAAATCCTCGCAATCCTGGCATCAATTCCGTACTGCGTCTCGTAAGCCTTGACGAAAGCTTCTCCGCATCTTTTGGCCTCGTCATAGCATCCTCTCGGTCCAATAGCGTTTACATTGCCATAGTAGCTTTCCGGGGTAGGGACAACCTCTGGATTCCCATAGATCTCGCTGGTGGAGGTGTAGAGAAGTCTGGCGTCATTTTTCCTTGCCACTTCCAGGGAATTCATTAATCCAATCGTGTTTGCCTTCAGGATTTCTAGTGGGTAATGATCGAACTCGAAGGGAGAGGCTCTGCTGGCCATGTGGATCACCAGATCCAAATTGTCTTCGAAGCTGAGAGGATTCGATATATCATGCTCTATGAAACGAAATTTACCTGAGTCAAAAAGCTGTGAAACATTTGACAGAAGGCCGCTAGCCAAGTTGTCAACGCAGATAACTTTGGCGCCCTGAGAGACAAGAACGTCACAGATCCACGAGCCGAGAAAACCTGCTCCACCTGTAACAAGAACCCTCTGGTCCTGGAATGATATTCCCTCCAGATCCCTGTGGATATTCTCAATCTCTCTCTTATTGTCCCATTCCATTATTACCAATCCTAATAAAACTCGTAAATCAGACATTAAGCAAAGCTTTCATAAAGGCTCTCAGATCATCGGCGAACTCCTCTCTGGCCAGAGTCATCTCTATGCTCGATTTCATCCATCCCAGCTTATCGCCGATATCATACCGCTTGCAGCAAGTCACCAGTCCTATTGATCCATTCAAATGCCGAAGAGCATCCGTTAACTGTATTTCGCCTCCGTGTCCAGGTTTAATTTCTCTAAGTATATCGAATATTTCAGGCGTCAGGATATATCGACCAATAGCCCCAAGATCGGAGGGCGCATTTTTGGGAGACGGCTTCTCGACGATATCCTTTATCTCATAAACACCATCTCCCAGGGACACGCCATCGATGATGCCGTAATCCTTAACCTTATTCTGCAAAACGCGCTCTACAGCTACAACTGTCCTATGATATTTATTGAAGGCGTCGATCATCTGGCTGGTGCATGTCTTCGCGTCGTCGCAGGGAACGGTTATTGTGTCTCCTAATAATACAGCAAACGGCTCGTCGTCGCAATGCCGCGCAGCATGAAGTATCGCATCACCTAAACCTTTTTGCTCTTTTTGTCTGATGTAATGGATATCGGCCATATTTGAGATCTGCCTGTCCTGATCGAAGAACGTCGGATCTTTCTTCTGCTTAAGCGTTCTCTCCAGCTCGCATGAGAGATCGAAATGATCTTCTATTGCCCTTTTTCCTCGTCCGGTTATTATCAAAATATCATCGATTCCGGATGAGATAGCCTCCTCTACGACATACTGTATAACTGGCTTATCAACAACGGGTAGCATTTCCTTTGGCTGAGCTCTGGTTATGGGAAGAAACCTCGTACCCATTCCTGCCGCAGGTATCACGGCTTTCCTAATGGGAGATTTGCTCAAAAGAGATCACCATTAAACAACAATCTTACCAGCATATTCCTTCTGCATCTCTACAGGAGAGAACTCTTCTGCCGTCGATAATAACCCTGGATCGCATGAGTTCGAACTCCTTATTTAGATCTCCAAACTCCGGCCATTCTGTTAGAACGAGGCAGGCATCTGCATCAGTCAGCGCTTGAGAAGCGCTCTTGCAGTACTCTATTTCAGGCAGTATCTCTCGCATAGACGCATTTGCCTTGGGATCGTAAGCTGCAACCAGTGCACCTCTTCCTACAAGCTCTTTTATAACCGGTATTGCCCTTGATTCCCTTACATCATCCGTGTCGTTTTTAAATGCTAGACCGAGAACTGCTACTCGCTTACCCTTGATATCTTTTACACTTTTTAGAAGAATTTCTACTATTTTCAGTGGTTGTTGCTCGTTAACATCCATGACTGATCTTAGCAGAACGGGAGTCACTCCCACTCTATCTGCAAGATGGATAAGTGCGGAGACGTCCTTCGGGAAGCAGCTTCCCCCAAAACCTATGCCAGCATTTAGGAAGTAGGGATTGATCCTGTGATCCAGGCCGACTCCCTTCATGACCTCATAAACATCGATCCCAAGCCTCTTGCAGACATTTCCTATCTCGTTGGAAAAGGAGATTTTTGTGGCAAGGAAAGCATTGGATGCGTATTTAATCATTTCAGCAGATTTTAACCCGGTTCGAATGATTGGTGCCGCAAGCCCATGATACACAGATTCAACCAAATCTCCTGGCCTTTTTTCATTGCTTCCTATCACAATCCTATCTGGATTCATAAAATCCTGAACGGCTAAGCCCTCCCGTAGAAACTCCGGATTTATGGCAAAACCGATCTCACCCGGCTCCCGGCCTGAGTATTCCAAAATGGATGGCATGACGAGGTCCTCCGTAGTGCCAGGCGGGACAGTGCTCTTAACAACCACAACATGATAATCATCATTGTCTTTCAGGGACTGGCCCAGCGATCTGCATGCAGAGCGGATCATGGAGAGATCGGCGTAGCCGTCATCCCCCTGAGGAGTTCCTACGCAGATGAAAGAGAGATCTGAGGCAGGAATGGCGTCATAATTCTGGCGGGCATGAAGATTCCGGCCTGCATGGATCGATAAAAGTTGCTTCAGACCTTTTTCATATATCAGAGGTTTGCCCAAGTTGATCGACTCGACCTTCTCCGGATCGATCTCAACCAAGCTAACCAAGTGGCCCAGCTCTGCAAAGCATATTGAGGAGACAAGGCCTACATAGCCCCCACCTATAACAGAGATTCTCATAGGCATATACTTCCAATTATGACTGCTTGCCCTATCCCAAATGGAAGGATAGTATTAAGATTTTGGGTCGTGGGTGTGGGTCGTGGAAAAATGCAGCTGGAATCAAATGGAGTCGGCATAAATTCTCGTAGATTGCCTGCCGAGTTCGTTGTTAGCTTTTTTCAGCACCACACTGCTGATTATAACATCTTA
>Ga0315273_10014285_pt1 | contig 10226 bp, 15 predicted proteins | sample YL17G02_0_MG_FD_205753 | JGI IMG/M metagenome (GOLD analysis project Ga0315273, IMG submission 205753) | Sediment microbial communities from Yellowstone Lake, YNP, Wyoming, USA - YL17G02_0 | ecosystem: Environmental > Aquatic > Freshwater > Lake > Sediment | place: USA: Wyoming | collected... | reverse complement strand
ACCCGTTCGCGTTTCCCTCTCGTGCGGACTTCTCGGTTAACTCCGCGCGAGTGGAGTACGCGCAAAGCGCGACGCCAGTGCTTCACACGCAAACAGCGGGACCGATTGCAGGCGGCTTCAACGGTGGAGGACAAGGCACGAAGTCCATCTTGGGATTCGACATTGCCGACGGCCTAGCGCTCTCGGCTCTCGTCTCGTTTGAGTACACCTGGCTAAACCTCGTTCCGTTCGTTGTCGGCGGGCTCGCGGTGTATGCGAACTTCATCGTCGACCTTTTCGGCAATGGCACCGTCTACAAAATCCTAGTCATTGACCCGTTGTCCGTGGTCGCACTCAACAACGGCACAACCATCACGAATGGCGACGGCTCGAAAACGACGTCACTACTTTTCGCGTCGCAGTGGGTGTTGGTTGTGCTCGATGTGCCGGGCTATCCGCCCGGTGTGCCAGTACCGCAGGTCAACCTAGCGCCCGGTGGTAGCTGGCTCTCTCGCTCGTACTCGGTCGCAGACATTGCAGCGGCCTACCCTCTCGCGGTGTTGCGTCGTGCAAGCTCGCTTGACGGCGGACTTCCGAAGGCGACTGTCACGCCTGCGGTAATGCTCATCACTGGCGATTCATCGAACAACCGCATCTCCAACATGAAGCTCAGCAACGTGAAGTTAAACGGCGTGGCGGTGTAGTCGTGTTGCCGTCTCCTATCGCTGGCAAAGCGTGGCCAACGACCGGTAACGGCGCATTCGGCGCACGTCGCAAGCGCGGGCACATTCATCAGGGCGCGGACTTCGGCGCGCCCATCGGTGAGCCTGTATGGTCGATGACTGACGGGTACGTCGAACAAGTCGCAGAGCCCGGAACGCCCGGCGTGCGTGGATACGGTCGCGTTGTAGTCGTGCGTCTGCCCGATGGGTTCCGCGCGTTGTATGGGCATTTGAGCCGCGCGAACGTCGAGACCGGGCAACGCGTCAGCGAAGGAATGCAGCTGGGAGAGGTTGGCGACTCGTGCGACGAACCGGGAAACGTGAACCATCGTTGCGAGGGCTCGCACGTTCACGTTGAAATCGCGGACGGGCCGTATACGCCAACCAACGCACCTACCAGAATCGACCCTACGAGGTACGGCATGCCAGACAACCCGCTTAACCCACGCGAACAAATTGCTCGATGGTCTGCGCTCGATGGGCTTATCCGCAAGCTCTACGAGAAGGTCCCAGCGGCAAACAGGGACACGCCTTATCCGTCGCTCACACTCACGAGCAACCTGTTGGACCCTGACGCGCCAGTGAGCGTCAACGACATGATGCAGGCATGGACTGATGCGCTTGCGCGTGCTCCGTCGATGGGTGCCGCGTTGCGCGTCTCGGTCCTGTCGGATTGGGTGACGCGTTACAACGCGCTTCGCGCTCTGGCGCTCGATGCAGGATTGACCGGACTCCCACCGAAGGCGCGCGATATCAACCGACTCGCGACCGACGTGGACGAGCACATCGTTCAGCCGTTGACCACGTTCGCGAGTGGTCTTGGCTCCGGGCTCGTCCTCCTGGCTGTGCTCTATGTCGTCACCGCAGGCATGTCTTCGCAACCCCGGTACGCGCGGAGGTAGGTCACGATGGCAACGAAGAAGAAGAGCGACTACCAAAAGCACATCGCGGAACTGCGGTCACAGATTGCGGCGGCTCGTGTGCGCGCTAAGGCGTTGCGCTTGCTCTGTCGTGAAGCCATCACACGCTTGCGCTTGGCTCATCGGGTATGGAAGGACGAAGAACGCGCTCGGCATCGCGCGCTGTTTCGCGCTCACGTCCAGTTACTCAAGGCGCACATTGAGGAAGCGCGCAAGGGCCGCAAGGTCGAGGCGTTTGTACTGGTCGACAACGCACAACGCGAACTGCAAACGCTGAAGGATGACCACGCACGGGACCTGTTGAAACGGCATCAGCGCATTGCGTGGCGCGAAGATGAACATGGCGTCTACACCATCATCGATGACAACCCGATTCTATTGCGCGCCTGGAAAGCCAACCGCGTACAGATTCGGAAGGAGTGGGCCGCAGCGAAGCTCCGTCACCCGGACCGAAAGATTTACCTGGAAGACGTCTATGCGCAGCACATGCACGACAACTCCCAGGACGTGACAGAAGCGGAAACGCGAAGCGATGTAGAGCACGCTAAGGAGTTGACGTTGCTCTTACGCGCCCAAGAACGCGAGTGGCGAGCGGGCAAGCTGGACCCATCCGAAGGCGAACTCTGCAAACATCCGAACGCGGTCCGCTCGCTTCGTGGTGGTCGCGTGTGCCCGGACTGCGGCGCATTTCTGAAGGGCGGTCCGACTCTCGCGCCGAAAAAGAAGCGGCCACGCATGACAGCGATGCAACGACGAATCGAACGCAAGCGACGCGAAAAACGAGCGGTGCAAAAGTCGTTCGCAGACGTGCCGTTCTGATTCCGGTGCGAAGCACATTGGCTCCGAACGTGCGCCACAAACGAAGAAGGCCCGAGCAATGCGCCCGAGCCCTCACAACCGCCAAACGAACATCGCCCCTTAGCTAGCCTCTGGCTCTGCGGTCTTCGTCTTCGTCTTCGTCTTCGTCTTCGCTTCGCCGCTGCCAAGCATCTTCGCTTTGCTCAAGGCTTCGGAAACCTTGCCCATGTCCTCGATGCTTTTTGCGAGCTTGCCGAGTGATGACTCTTCGTTCTCCGGCTTCGCAGTCGTGACGGCAATCAAACGCTCGTTCTCAAAAGCGTCACGGACCTCTTCCAGCTTTCGGATTCGGTCCGCCTGCGCCTGTAGGACTTCCTGATATGCGTCCAGCAATGAGGACATGCCCTGCGACGAAAGCTTGGCCATGGCTTCGGTGTGCCGTTGCAGCTGCGCAATTTGCGACTCGACAGAGCCGTCTAAGTTGAGGTTCAACCCTTCACCCGCGCGCCATTGCGTCGATACAACTACTTCGCCTTCGTCGTTCAACCATCGCAGGAAGTAACGCGACTCGCGCCCAACGCCTGCCGCATGGTCTTCGCTCATCGCTAGAACGTCAGACGACAAGTCACCGACTAGCGCCACCTCGTATTGCTTGCGCGTCCACGCTTGGACTACTGCTTCACTCATCCCGCCGCACACGAGTGCGAGCGTTACGCACTGGACTGGCGGCTCTCTCTGTAGCCAGCGCATTATGGGTTGCGCCATTCCGTTTTGACGTGGTGCCATCGTTGACCGCTTTCGTTACGAGTGAATGAAGCCATGCGCTCATTGTGAGCCCGGCTTTTGCTGCTGCTAGTTCCGCGCGTTGCCACGTCTCGACGTCGCGAAAGCGTAGGTGGGCTACGGGTTTGCGTGCGTTGAAGGCTTGGAAATCTCGCGGGGTTGACATTGAGTATACTCTGGCTTGACTCTATGCCTGCGGTCAACAACGAAGGAGGACCCATGCAGAACGAAAAGCAACCCGAAACAAGGCGCGAAGCGTGCGAACGAGAGGCGCACGAACTGCAAGCGCACGCGATGCGACTCGGACAAATCGCAATCCGCATTCAACAACGGGACCCGGTAGGCGCGGAAGATTTTACCCCGGAACTAGTGGAGTCACTGACGATGGGAGTCGGCGCATTGATTGCTAACGCTGAAGAGTGGCGCGCGCGCGCGCGACGGTGCGCGCGATGAATGACGAACCGAAGATGCCGCTGCCGATTGACTTTGGCGCATGCAAGACCGTGGACGAAGTGCTGGCCGCGTGTACCGCGCATGCTCAAGAAGTGCTGGCCTACTTGCGTCCGCAATACGAAGAGTCGGCGCGCCTACTGCAAGAAGACGCCGCGAGAAAAGCGCACCTGCGAACACTGCCCGGCTACTGCCGTGTTTGCGCGCTAGAGATTGGCGACGCGTACCGCATCTGCACGCCCTGCCAAGATGACAACAAGCGACGGGCCGCACGCGAACGCTACGCGGCACAAAAAGCGCTGGGACGTCCCGTCACTCGACGGAACTACACCGATGCGTTGCGCGTGTTGAACAAACTCGGCAAGTCGCAAAACATGTGTCTTGTGGTTGCGCAGTTGTTCGGGCTGCCGTGGGACACGGTGTTTCTGCATGCGGCAGAACTGCAAGCGCTTGACGAAGAGAGGACCAAGCCATGAGTGCGCTTAGTCGCCCTATCTACTCGCGTGCGATTGCAATCCTTGCGGAGCACACGCTTGCGCTTCCATGCTCTACAAGCGAGTCGGACGTTGTGCGCATTGCGCAGCTGTACGACGTATCTCCGGAATGGATAGCGCAAGCGGTTCGCAAACACTGGCGACACGTCCAACGAATGAAAAGCCTAGCAAGCTCCGACGGACCGGAGCCCTGGCAACGATGACGCATCCTATCGACGTGCGCCCGACCATCCTACGGTCGGGCACCGTGCATTTTACGCGTGCGGACTATCGCGGCTCGCAACCTGTACGCGTGACGATGTGTCTCGCGCCAGTGCGCAGGGTTCACGATGCGAGCGAAGTCCGTGTGCTCGATGCGGACCCACTCGCGTTCCGCATTCGTTGCTATGGCTGCAAGGTTTGGCGTGAGCGCTTGCTAGGCGAGCGTCGCCAGTTGCGGCTGAGCTTCGACGAATAATGGCACTCTCTCTCGCCACGCTTGCAAAGCGCTCTCCCTGGCTTTCCGAAGTCGAGACTGCAACGCAAGCGTGGCGAGAAATGCGCGCGGAACTCTTGGAACGCGAGTCCGTCAAACTCGACGATGGACGCGTGCATGTACTCCGCGCGCTCGATGGCACCTTCCAGGGAATCGAAGAGGTTGACACCTGGATTGCTTCGCCCTGGCACACCGCGCGCGCCCACGCACACCGCGAGCGTTTCGAGCGTTTGCAAAACTGCGGTCAACGTACGCGTCGCGAGAAATGCGCGTGCCCTGGCGACTCGCCTGGTACGCGTCCAACGGTCATCCGGTGCGACCATTGGAGCTTGTGTCTTGAGTGCAAGGGACGGCGAGCTTCCCGCTATCGCGCGCGCTTCACGCTTGGCCGTTCGCGCGCGCTTGCGAAGCACGAGCGACGCACGCGCAAATTCGCAAGCGGCGGTCGGTGGTCTGAGAAGATGCTTACCGTGACAGTCCCGCACTGGCATGTGTCACGCGACGTGGAGACGTTGCGCATTGCGTGGTCCACGTTTCGAGCTTCGCTCGCGCGGTACATGCTGCGCACGTCTGGCCTGAAGAAGTGGCGCAACGTCCCGTACTGGCGAAGCCTTGAAGCCACGTCGAGTGATGCGGGGCACGCCCACTACCACGTCTGGATGCTGTGTCCGTTTCTGCCGGTGTACCTCGTGCGTCACCTATGGGGCCGCGCGTTGCCTGCGGACTACCGCGCACGCTTGCCGGTGATGCAGCTGGCCAAAGCGCTCGATGGCTCCGACGCCCGCAACCATCGCGCGTTGCGGTCTGCGGCAGTGCTTGACGTGCGCCTGGCTGACGCGGTGCATGCCATCGAACGCGACGCACGCAACGCGCGCGCGCGCTTCACCTACGCAACCACTACGAACAAACCGGCGGCAGTGCTGGACGCGTTGCGCGCTCGATGCGAAGCGCTCGCAACGGACGCACGCATGGCACGCGATGAAGCTAGCTACCTCTACGCGCCAGTGGTCTACGTTAGCGCCTGCGGTGCTGACGTTGCGACAGAGCTTGTTAAGTACATCTGCAAGGACACGATTAAAGAAAGCGACGGGACGCAGACTCCGATTGATGCTGTGGAGTTTGCGCGCCTGTATGCCGCGCTCTCCGGCGCGCGCGTTGTCGCCACGTCTCCGCATCTGGTCGACGATGCGAAGCCAGACGAAAAGCGCGAACGGTGTTGCCTCGCGTGCGGCGTGGAACGTGAAGTGGTGTTTTGCTGGTCGCAAGCTGGAGTCGCGTTGCCTGCCGCCACGTCGCCACCCGTCGACGGATGCACCCACCTACCTGCCGCCGCATAGGCTGGACGCATCGCGCCCGGCCTTCTGCCGTTGTGCGACGCCAGAAATTCGGGCGGCTCGCTCGCTTCGCTCGCTCGTTCGGAGGCTTTCGAGCGTGTCAGCACGCGGTCTGGCGTCCGTTTCTTGGCTTGCGAAGCAAGGCTAGGCCCTTCACTCGATACAATGGGAATAACCCTAGAAGGCGCGTCCGAAACGCCCACTAGGAGAAAACGTCAATTGCTGACATTCTGTCGCAGGTTCGGTCGGCTCCATTGGAGTGATGCTTCCGGGCGTTCCTTTCGAGTTGACCGCAATCTCTCGTTTCCGACCGAACCAATTTCAAACCCCAACGAGGTACACCGATGGCCGCTGCAATCACCCGAACGTCTCCTACTGCGCAGCTTGCGAAGGCGCGCGCTCACCAAGCAATGAAGCGCGTTAGCGATGAAGCAATGAAGCGACGTCACACGATGGCGGTAGGTGTTGCCGCCGCTGGCATCGGGTACTTCGAGCGGTCGGGCCGCAAGCTTCCGCAGTTCATCGCAGGCGTCCCAGCAAAGATTCAGATGGCGGTGGTTGCTGCGCTCATCGCAGACAACAGCACGGGCGAAACATCGAAGTACGCGCAAGCGGCGCTTGATGGCTTGGTGGCCATCGCGGGTTACTCGTTCGGTCGCGGTCAAGACATCGGCGGTGACCTCATCTCCGGTGACGACGAAATCGACGTCTAGCAGCGCGCGCTTCACTCACTCCAACATCACAACGAACAAGGACGGCAAAGCATGGCAACGCAACTGATTGGATATGGCGAATTGATTGGCGCGCTGGACAACGATTACATGGGCTACGACGAGGAAGTTGGCGTGCTCAGTGAGCACGACATTGGCGCGCGCGGTGCGCAACGCACGGTGAAGGCAGACCGTCGTTACACTCTCGGTCTGGGCTCCGTCTTGGTTCCTGCCGGTGGCACTGCGCAGTTGAGCGGCGCGCCCACGCTGAAGTTCCGCGTGGACCGCTTGATGTTGGTGTCGACCGCGCCCGGCGTGGTTGTGACGTCCATCGTCGCGGGCAACGTCTTGCAGTCGCTCGGCGGTGGCGGCTCTCCCGTCGAGTCGTTTGCCCCCAACGCGTTCGGCGCGTCGATGGCTGGCCAAAGCATCGACCCTGCAATCCCGGTTGTCGTGACGCTGGTCAATCCGACCGGTGCGGCAATCCAGGTTGCCGGAAACGTCTTTGGTCTCGCTGACCAGTAGACGATGGCTCTGGCGCTCACGGTCGATTTAGGCTCGCCATCGAAGGAAGCTGTCCAAGCTCTTATCGAAGGGTTGACGCTCGTGAATCAGGTTGTGATGCGCCAGAGCGGCAAGCGCTGGCCTTCGCTTCGTGCGGCGGGCGTTCGGTACCGTCGCACGGATTCCTGGCAAGTCTGCGGCATGCTGCTAGCTCGCAAGTATGGCGACTGCAAAGACCTTGTGGCGTATGAAGCGGCGCGCCTTCGTGAGCTTGGACACCGCGTCACCATTCGACTCACGCGCACTGATTCAACCTGGCACGTACAAATTCGGTTGCCTGATGGGCGCGTCTTCGACCCGTCGCGCGAATTGGGAATGAGGGGCGCGGCATGAGTCCAATAATTATGATGCTCATCGCTGCCGCGTTCGGCATGCGAGGCGAAAAACCGAAAGAGCGAACGCACGAACGCAAGCGCGTGCCATCTCCGGAGCTGCGTCCAGCTGCAAACATGCAGAGTCAACCTGCGACAGTGACAGAAACGCCAGTACAGAACGCGCACGCCGCTGCCGTTGCGTTGCGCGACTACCTGCTAGCAGGCGGCAAGTTCGGAACGCAACGCGCGCGAAGCGTGGAAGTCCGAACGGCACAGGCCGCAATGGGTGTGACTGGCGAGGATGGGATTGTAGGACCGAAGACGCGCAAAGCAGCGCGCGCGCTCGGGGTGAAGTTGCCGCTGCGAAAGGCTGGCCAGTGATGCGTGTTCGATTCGGACGATTTGAAAACGGCGACCACTACGCCACAACGACGCTTCCGATGTTGGGCGGTAGCGTCAAGCTCATCGCGCGCGTTTCCAATGCGGACCTTAAGCGAATGTACGGTGACAATATCGGGTTCAAGCTCTCGTTTAAAAGCTTGGGCAAGGCGCTGAAAGTCATCGGCAAGCCAGCCACGCTGCTCAAGCTCACCGCGATGGCCGGAGCGCTCGCACTCGGGCAACCCGAAGTTGCAGCGGCGCTCGGTCCGTCGGTCATCATGTCAATCAAGAGCGGCATGGCTGCGAAGCGTGTGTTGACTCTCGCAGTGCAAGGCGACAAGCGTGCGCAGGCCATCGTGGCGAAAGCGCGTCAAGCGGCATCGAACGGCGAAGCAACCGCAAGCGCGCCCGGCATTGCTCCCAGCGTCATGCGGTACTTGGTGACGTTGCAAAAGCTAAAGGCGGCATAGCATGGGCTTGCGCGAGTGGTTGACGCAGGCGGGACGCTCCGCAGTCTTGCGCGGCGCGTCGACTGCGCTCGTTGCCACTGCTCCGACCGTTCCCGACTATCAAGACGCGTTGACCGGTGGTGGTGCGCTCTTCCTCAAGCAGCTGCTCAACGTGCGCTACCCCGCGCCAACCGATGTAACGGTCTCGCTTGGCGTGACTCTCGGGACCGGCGGCGTGCGCGATGCGTTCTTTGCGCGCTTGCCTGCAATCCCGCCGACGGTCGGCGCGGGAACTTCTCCCGGCTACACCGATGCCATGGGCGCGTTCATCGTCCAGTGGGGCGTGGGCGCGTATCTTTACCAAGCAATCGTCGACCTTGGCGCGGGCGTGCTCTCGCTGCCGTCTGTCGACTCGGTAACGGTGTCGTTTGTCACGCGTCTAACGGCTCCGGTGCTGGCGACACTGCTACCGAGTACGCAAGTCATGTGCGGCGTTTTGCCGGGACTCTCGCCGGGCTCGCACGCGGTGTGCTCTCGCGTTCCTGTGCTCATCGGTCCCGCCGCGACGACTACAAGCGCATTCCGGCAGGGCTTCGCTCGTGACTGGCGTGTGAGCTTCTCGCCGGTCGGCGCGCCTCCTATCGTCATCGCAGGCGGTCCCGTTGCGGTGCGGCTCGATGACGACCTTACGGCAGTGCAATCGTCCGAACTCGTCATCTTCGCAGCTGCCGGGCTTGGGCTTGAGCCGCGCGACCAAGTTTGGCAACCAACCGCATCGGGGATTTCTCTCTATTCAATTCTCAATGCTGGCGCGGTCGCGCTGAACGTCAAAATCTCCGAACGCATCGCAGTGGGGTAAACATGGCACGCGTCTACATTGGTCCGCTTGGCAGCTACTCCGAAGTCGAAGGCACGCAAGCCGGAAACGCTGGACGCTATGCGGTGCGTCCCGTGTTCGCTGACACGACGATGCAACCAGGCGAGAGCATCATGACTGGCATCGTATCGGTGCCGCTTGTCGTACCAGTCAACGTGACGCTGCCGGTCATCACCCCGGCAAACCTTGGTGCGCGCTTGCAAATCGTGAACCTCCAAGGCGCGGGAATTTTCGAATTCAACATCATCGCTCCGGTGTCCATTCCCGATGACAACCCCGGTCTCGTTCTCATCATTCGTCCCGTACCAAGCGGCGGTGCCAGTTTCCTGTTCAACTTTCAGGATTCAATTGTGTTGGTTGCGCAGGAAGTCGCTTTCGACTTCCCGATATTTCCTTTTCCTAACCCCGCGTTCGCGTGGATACAGGAGTGAGCATGCCGCCAGTACCAAAAGCATTCGACGCAAAAGCCTTTCAAGCGTGGATTTTGGAACGCCTTAATTGGGGCGCTGGTTCACTTCCGCCAGCTGCGAAAAGTGAACCGTCAAAGGTCGCAACGAAGAAGTGACACCGCGCGTCTACATCGGGCCGCTTGGCTCGTACTCTGAAGTCGAAGGCGTAGGACCGTCGAGTGGCTTCGACCCGTTCGCGTTTCCCTCTCGTGCGGACTTCTCGGTTAACTCCGCGCGAGTGGAGTACGCGCAAAGCGCGACGCCAGTGCTTCACACGCAAACAGCGGGACCGATTGCAGGCGGCTTCAACGGTGGCGGACAAGGCACAAAAGCAATCCTGGGATTCGACATTGCCGACGGCCTAGCGCTCTCAGCTCTCGTGTCGTTTGAGTACACCTGGCTAAACCTCGTTCCCTTCGTTGTCGGAGGGCTCGCGGTGTACGCGAATTTCGTTGTCGACCTATTCGGCAATGGTGCCGTCTACAAAATCCTAGTGATTGACCCGCTGTCCGTGGTCGCATTGAACA
>Ga0315273_10014283_pt1 | contig 10227 bp, 11 predicted proteins | sample YL17G02_0_MG_FD_205753 | JGI IMG/M metagenome (GOLD analysis project Ga0315273, IMG submission 205753) | Sediment microbial communities from Yellowstone Lake, YNP, Wyoming, USA - YL17G02_0 | ecosystem: Environmental > Aquatic > Freshwater > Lake > Sediment | place: USA: Wyoming | collected... | reverse complement strand
CCGTGTGGCGTAGCCGGCTGGTGGGCTGGTTGACTGACGCCCTCGTAGAAGGGACGCCAGCAGCCCATGCCGTCAAGAGCCCCAGATCGAACGCCCGTCATCGTGGGCATCGGTGTGTCCGATTACCCCAAGGCGCCGCATCTCGACGGCGTGCAGCATCACGTGCTCGCCGCGCAGCGCGCCATCGCCGACTGCGGGATCGCGAAGGCCGAGATCGACGGGTACGTCAACGCGGGTGGCGGCGGCGGGATGATGGTCGACGACGCGGTCACCATGGCCGAGTACCTGCGTATCTCCCACCGCTACATCGACGGCACGATGACCGGCGGCTCGTCGTTCGAGTTCCACGTCCAGCATCTCGCGAGCGCGATCCGCGACGGCGCGTGCGACACCGCGCTCGTCACCTACGGCTCCGATCAGCTCTCCCGCATGGGTCGCCGCCTCGGCACCGGCGGGTTCCAGCGGGCCGGGCAACGTGTTGCCGGGCCGGTGCAGTACGAGGTGCCGTACGGCAACTCGCTCGTCGGCTCCTACGCCATGCACGCACAGCGCCACATGTACGAGTTCGGGACCACCTCGGAGCAGCTCGCCGAGATTGCCGTGGGGGTGCGCGAGTACGCGTCGCTCAATCCAAACGCGATCTACCGCGAGCCGATCACCGTTGACGATGTCGTGAGCAGCCGGATGGTCGCCGACCCGCTGCACAAGCTCGACTGCTGTGCGATCACCGACGGCGGTGGCGCGTTCATCATGACCACTGCGGAGCGCGCCAGGGATCTGGCGCAACCGCCGGTGTACGTGCTCGGCGCGGCGGGCGCGCAGACGCACTGGAACGTCTCGCAGCAGCCCGACTTCACATCCTCGGCCGGTTCGCAGGCCGCTCCGATCGCCTTCGGTCAGGCCGGTCTCACGCATGACGACGTCGACATGCTCATGTTCTACGACTCGTTCACGATCACGTGCCTGATCCTGCTGGAGAGCCTCGGGTTCGTACCCAAGGGCGAAGGTGGGCCGTTCGTCGCCGAAGGTAATCTCAAGCGGGGCGGGCAGTGGCCGCTCAACACCGACGGCGGTGGCTTGTCGTCGTGCCATCCCGGCATGCGCGGCATCTTCTTGATCATCGAGGCGGCGCGCCAGCTCCGGGGCCAGGGCGGCGAGGCGCAGGTGCCCGATTGCAGCGTCGCCCTTGCCGCCGGGTCGGGCGGTTGGTTGAGCTGCATCGGTGTGGCGATCCTCGGGAAGGACGCACCGTCATGACGACCCACGAAGTACAAACGGGGGAGGAATGGACGAAGCCGCTGCCCAAGCCCGACTTCGTGAACGCGGAGTACTGGCAGGCCGCGGCCGACGGGCGGCTGCTCATCCAGGAGTGCCCGTCGTGCGGCCATCGCCAGTGGTACCCGCGGGCGTTGTGCACCGCCTGCGCGGCCGACACCGAGTGGCTCGAGTGCTCGGGGCGCGGCACCGTGCACACGTTCACCGTGATCCGCCAGTTCGGGATGAAGCCGTTCCGTGACGCACTGCCGTACGTGATCGCGATGATCGACCTCGAAGAGGGTCCCCGCATCATGGGCGACATCCCCGACGGTGACGTCGACGCGGTGACGATCGGCATGCCCGTCGAGGTGTTCTTCACCAAGGCGGCCGACGACATCGGCATCCCCCGGTGGCGCCCCGCGACGGAGTAGCCCCGAACCCGGGCTAGCGTGATCCATCTACCCAAGTCGTGATCTATCTACCCGAGTGTCGTTCGCCTCGACAGGAGCCTTGAGATGCGCAGGATCGCCCCACTGTTCGTGACCGCAGCACTCGTGCTCGGGGTCGGCGCTGTCGCCGCTCCCGTGGGTGCGAGCACCCCGGCCAAGACCTCGGCGTTCTGCAAGGCCCTCAAGAACTTCAACCTGCCCGACGTGACGGGTCAAAACGTGTCAGAGGAGACTGCGGCCAAGGCGGCGAAGCAGCTACGCAAGCTCTCGCGCAAGGCAACCGGCAAGCTGCGGCAGGCGCTCAAGACGCTGGCGTCGGGTCTCGAGGATGTCGCGGACGGCGGCAAGCCCGAGGATCTGCTCACGGGTGACTACATCAAGGCCGCCGGCACGTTGGCCCTGGCCTCGGTGAAGTGCTTGGCCGGAGGGATCGAGCTGCCGAGCAACTGAGCGCGCCCCTGCCGGTCAGCGAGGACGGTGCCCGTCCTTGGGGGCGATGAAGACGATGGATGCTTCGGCGAGGCGCTCGCCGTCACAGGCCGATGTGCCCCACACGTAGATCTTGCGTCCGTCGACGCGGTCGACGCCGGCCTCGTAGTCGATGCGCCGGTTCAGCGGGGTGGGGCGCAGCATCTTCACGGTGAGGGTGCCGGTGAAGCCGGCCAGGCCCGAGATCGTCTGGGCGGTGCCGAGCAGGTCGTCGAACGCCGCCGCGACGAAGCCGCCGTGCACGTGGCCCATCGGCCCCTCGTAGGCGGGTGAGTACACCGCCCAGCCGGTCGCGTGGTCGTCGTGCAGCTGCCACTGCAGCGGCGCGGCCAACGGGTTCGACCTCCCGGCGATTCCGCTGCGTTCGAGCAGCGCACCGTCGTCCCCACCGACCGCGCCGAGGCCGCCCTTGGCGTGGAGGCTCGGGAGCGGCTCGAGCTCGTCGGCGACGTGGCGAACCGCGGCGCTGACGGCGTTCACGGCGTCGAGATCGACATCGGCGACATCAAGATGCGTCGTCAGCTCGATCAGTCGCTTCACCTCGCGCACCAGCGCATGCTTCGCGGCCCGGGGCGCATCTTCGACCGGGTCGGTCGCGTCGTACGTCGAGCGGGCATCGGGTGGCAGCGGCACGGCGCGAGAGCCTAGGTTCCGGTCGCGAGCGGCTCAGGAACGCAGCCAGGTCTCGCGTGCGAGCACCCGCCAGCCGGCGCCGCGATCGAGGAAGGCGCGCACGTCCTCGGCGACGATCTGGCGGCCCTCGTCGGAGTCATAGAAGCGGTCGCGCAGGTCGGCGATGCTCCGGAAGTGCAGCTCGGCGATGCCGTCGACCGCGGGCGCGTCGGGGGTGATGGGCTCCACCACCACGTTCTGCACGTACCGCCAGAGCCCAGGGTGGTGCACCCGCGCGATCGGCCAGTGCACGTCGCTCCAGTGCCGAGCCATCTCGCCGCGGCTCAGGCCGGGTGCGGCCCGCACGAACGAGATGCGGCGAACCCCCGGGGACTCGATGCCGTCGGGCCAGTCCTTGTTGTAGTCGACGCGGACGTGCTCGTCGACGAGGTAGGCATCGACGTGCGCGTCGGGGAACCACCGTTGCGGCGCCGCCGGATCGGGTGGGCCATCGAGCCAGGCCATCGCGACGGCCGTGACGTCGTCGGGGTGCTCGGCCGGCTCGTCGGCGCAGGGCAGATGGATCGCGAACGCCTCGAGGCCGGGCTCGTCGGGGAGGGTGAACTCGGGCGTGCCATCGGCAGGAAGGGGACCGCGCACGACGCACACGGTCTTGGTCGAGTTGGCCCGCGCTTCGCTCATCCGAGAGTCGTCGGGATGTTCACGGCGCGCACGCCGTCTTCTTTCGTGATCGTCTGCACGATGCCGCTGTCGTCGCGCGCGAGGAGAGCGGCCACGGCGTCTGCGACTTCGGTCGGGTCGAGCATGGCACGGTTGCGCCCGGCGAGGTCTGTCTTCTGGCGGTCGGTGACCATCGGCGTGTCGATCCCGCCGGGGCAGATCGCGTGCACGCGCACGCCGGCGCGCCCGAGCTGGGGTGCGACGCTCGTGACGAGGCCGATGACGGCGTGCTTGGTGGCGGCGTAGACGGGGTCGCCGCCGTAGGGGAGCAGCCCGGCAACCGACGCGGTCGCCACGATGGCGCCTCCACCGGCGTCGAGGATCGCGGGGGCGAGTGCGTGGATCCCCAAGAGCACGCCGTAGAGGTTCACGCCGATCATCTCGCGATAGCGCTCGACGGGCATGTCGAGGAACGCCTGCGGCTCGCGCGCCGCGAGGATGCCTGCGTTGAGATGCGCGAGGTGGACGCCACCACCGGCGCGTAGCCCTGCCACGAGCTCGATCCAGGCGTCGCCGTCACCGACGTCGAGGCGCACGAAGCGGCCGCCGACCCGGTCGGCGACCTCGGCGCCGCGTTCGTCGACGTCGACCACCACGACCTGAGCCCCGTCCTCGGCGAGGCGACGTGCGCTCGCGGCCCCGACTCCTGACGCGGCTCCGGTCACGACTGCCGTCTTGTCGGCGAAGGTGGTGCCGATGATTCGGCTCACGACGCGGACGCGGCTCCGGGTCGGTTCGGCCGATTTCGGGAGAGGTGCGCTCCGTTGTCGGCGAGCACGAGCTGACCGGTGACGCCCCGCCCGAGATCCGACGCGAGTGCGACCACGAGTCGGGCGAGATCGTCGGGCTCGTTCATGCGTTGAAGCGGGATCGACGCGGTCAGGGCCTCGACGTACTCATCGCTGAGGGCGGCGCGCACCTCGGTCGTGAGCGTGGTCCCCGGCGCGATCGCGTTGACCCTGATCCCGTGGGGGCCGAGCTCCGCGGCGAGCGTCTGGGTCAGGTGGTTCACCCCGGCCTTCGCCGCGCCGTACGCCGCGAGGTCGAGTGCCGGCCGGGTCGTCTCACCCGAGCTCACGTTCAGGATCACCCCGGGCGTGCCCGCGGCGACCATGGCTCGGGCCTCGGCTCGACAGCACGCTGCGGTGAGGAGCAGGTTCTGGGCGACGACGTCGTGGATGTACCTATCGTCCTGCTCGAGGAACGGCGCGGGCGCGCGGCCGCTGAGCATGCCGACGTTGTTCACGGCCACGTCGAGCCCGCCGAGGGCAGCGACGACCTGGCCGACGAACTGCGCCGGTGCGCCGTCCTCGCGCAGGTCGATGGTGAGCGGCTCACTGCGTCGGCCGGTCTCGGCGATCGCTTCTGCAGTCGCCTTCAGTCCGGAGGCGTCCTTGTCGGCGAGCGCGATGTCGCACCCGGCGCGCGCGAGCCAGACCGCGATCGCCCGCCCGATCCCCGCAGCGGCACCCGTGACGAGCGCACGACGGCCCTGCAATCCGAGGTCGATCATGCACTCGGCTCGAGGACGACCTTGATGGCCCCGGATGCTCGGTCGGCGGCGACGCGGAACGCCTCGTCGGCCTCCTCGAGCGGGAAGCGGTGGGTGACAAGCGTCTCGGCGATTGCCGGATTGCCGGCGAGCAGCGCGGCGGCGTCACCCAGATCGCTGCCGTGCTCGTGGTGGCCGTAGGTGAACGACCACCGAAACCCGAGTTCCTGCATCGAGGCGGCGAAGCCCGGAATCGAGATCGGCGTCCATGGGGTCGAGAGGAACAGAACGAGCCCGCCGGGTCGACACAGCGCGACAGCGGTAGCGAGTGCCGACTCGGTTCCCGCGCATTCGAACACGACGTCGTATTCGCCGTTCGTGCTGCCGGACCCGAGGCGCTCCCCTGCAGCGCGTTGGGCGTCGTGACGCGCGACGAGGTCGAGATCTCCGGCGTGCGGCCGCGATGCTGCCACGGCCGCGAGGCCGATGCTCCCCGCGCCGACGACGGCCACGCGCTCGCCGCCGGTGAGACCCGCGAGGCGCACGCCGTGGGCCGCGACGCCAAGTGGCTCCACGAGGCACGCATCCTCCAGGCGCAAACCGTCGGGCAACGGCACGAGGGACGCGGCACGTGCGATGACGGCGTCGGCCATCCCGCCGTCGGACCCGACACCGAGCACGCGTTGCGCTCCGGTGCGGCAACGGTGCGCCGACCCTCCGAGGCACTGGTCGCACTCGCCGCACGGCACGTTCGGGTCGACGGCGACCGGCGTACCGTCGTCGAGGACGCCGGCGAACTCGTGGCCGAGCGTCACCGGCATCGGTCCGAAGCTCAGGAGGTGCAGGTCGGACCCGCAGATGCCCACGCTGCGGACGTCGACGACCACACCGCCGGCTGCATCATCGACCGGGTCGTCGACCTGGACGACTTCGATGCCACGTTCGGTGTTGCGGACCGCCCGCACGATCAGGCGCTCCGCTCCGTCGGACCCGAAGTCACCGCTCGAAGTGTCATGATCCCTCCGCTCGGCAGTGTACGAGGGAGCGAAACATGGGCACGGCAGCAATCACTGCAGACCAGAGCGATTCGTGGGAGCAGAACGGGTACTTCATCCTCCCGAGGTTCGCCGACGACGCGACGTGCACCGCGATGCACGAGCGCGCCGTCGAGCTGTGCCGCAAGGATGCTGCGGGGGAGTCGATCCGTCACTCGCTCGTCGATCCCGAGCGCAACCCGTGGCCGGAGGCGCGCGAACCGGAGGATCGCGTCTCGAAGGTGTTCATCCTCCACGACTGGGACCCGGTGTTCGGCCCGTTCTCACGTGACGAACGACTCGTCGCGGTGCTGGGCGAGGTGCTCGGTCCCGACATCGACTGCTTCCTCTCGCAGTTCATCTTCAAGAACCCCGGCGCGATCGGTCAGCCCTGGCACCAGGACTCCCTGTACTTCCCGTTCGAGCCCGCCGATCAGGTCGGGATCTGGCTCGCGGTGACGGCGGCGACACCGGCGAACGGTCCGCTCTCGGTGCTCGCCGGGTCGCACAAGGAGCCCGTCCACGAGCATGCTCCCGACCGGCGCCCCGACGCCAACCTCGGCTACACCGAGATCGTCGATATGGATTTCTCCGACGCGACTCGCGTGCTGATGGATGCCGGCGACCTCCTCGTGTTCGACAGCCATCTGATGCACTGCTCGTCGGACAACGTATCCGACGGTCGACGTGCCGCGATGGTGTACCACTACGCACGTGCGGGCACCGTTGATCACACGTATGCCCGTCTGCGCGAACAGCAGGACGCGATGGGAGAGATGCCGGACGACGTCAGGGCCGCAGCCGCGGCCGGCGACGCAGCGTCGCCGTACCGCTGGATGGCCGTGCGACGCGACGGCGAAGTGATCGGCCACACCTGATGCCAGATCTGACGGAGGTGGCGTAGATGGGGGCGACCGTGCGAGCCGGCGTGTTCACCGGCGACGGCAAGTGGGACGTGCGTGAGCTCTCGGCCCCCCGGCCGCCGGCAGGTGGGGCCGTCCTCCAGGTCGAGGCGGTCGGGCTCTGCGGCAGCGACCTCGCTCAGCTCCACGGTGGCGTCGGGGTGCCGGGGGAGACCTTCCCGGTGGTGCCCGGTCACGAGATCGTCGGGCGCATCGACGCGATCACGGCCGAAGCCGCCGACGCGTGGGGCGTCGCCGAGGGCGACCGGGTCTGCGTCGACGAGATCCTCCGCTGCGGCACGTGCGCGGCGTGTCGATCCGGCGACCCCGAGTGCTCGGGGATGCACGTCTACGGGTACACCCTCGGGATCGAGCGCGAGAGCGGGTGCTGGGGTGGCTACGCGGAGCAGATGGCCTTGTTGCCGCGCACGAACGTGCACCGCCTCCCGAACGACATCCCCGCCGCTGAGCTGACGATGTTCGAGCCGATGGCGAACGCGATCTACTGGGTCCAGCGATCCGGCGTGCAAGTCGGCGACACCGTCGTGGTGCAGGGGCCCGGACACCAGGGGCTCGCGTGCCTCGTCGCGGCACGGGCCGCTGGCGCGTCGTGCGTGGTCGTCACCGGAACCAGTGGCGACACGGCTCGCCTCGAGGCGGCCCGCGCACTCGGGGCCGACGCCACGATCGACGTCGAGGCCGAGGACCCCGTGGCGCGCCTGGGCGAGATCACCGGCGGGCGCATGGCCGACGTCGTGATGGATCTTGCCGCCGTCGCGACCGCGACGATCCCGCTCGCGGTCACGCTCGTCCGGAACCGTGGCACGGTGCTGCTCGCCGGGCTCAAGCACTTCAAACCGGTCGAGGGGCTCCTGACCGACCTCATCGTGCTGCGTCAGCTCACGTTGGTCGGTGGTGCGGGATTCACGCCCGCTTCGATGCGCGTCGCCGTCGACCTCGTCGCCTCGGGCCGATTCGACCGCTCGGTGCTCGTCGGCGACGTCGTCACGCTCGACACCCTCGACGAGGGGATCGCGCTGCTCGCCCGCTCACTCCCCGGGCGCGACTCCGTGCACGTCTCTCTGGTCCACGGGAGCTGATGCGGTTCAGCCTTCGGTGATCAGCCGCCAGTGATATCGGATGGCTCGATGCCGAGGTAGCGCTCGAGGTTGCGGTGGAGGTTCTCTATCCGCATCTCCTCGCGCGACAGCGTGAGGTGGGTAAACCCGGGTTGATGCAGTCCGCGTTGGGCCCGTTGCAGGTTCACGATGTCCTGGTTGAAGACCGTGCCGACGTCGGCGGTCTCGGCGTCCATCGTGACGTCGACGGGAGTCGAGCGTGGGGCGTCCGGTGCGACGCGTTGGAGGAAGAAGAGATCCAAGAGGCAGTCGTCGGGTGTGCCCCCGGGGCGCGTGCGTACGACCGCGAGGCTCTCGACGAGGAACACCGGCGAGATGTTCGGGAAGCAGTTGTACTGGTGCAGGTCGGTGATCTGCGCGTCGTCGAACGCACCGAGGTCGATCCCCGCGGACGCCCCCTGCTCGCGGATGAGCCGCGCGAGCAGCGCCCGCACGGACTCGCCGGCGCGACGCTCCGGCACGGGGCCGGGGTCCTCGCGCCCGGGCTGCCCGACGCGCTCGCCCTGGGTGGCCACGAAGGACTCCCAGATCTCCTGATCGGTCGCGCCGTCGCGAAGGCGCGGGCTCGGGATGCCGTAGGGCTGGCCGAGGCGGCCGTGTCGTTCCCATACCTGCTGGGGGCCGTTGACGTCGTCGGTCGAGGGGATCATCTGTCGATGGATTCCCTGCACGTGGTACGTCTCGCTGAACGCGTCGATGCCCGTCTTCCAGTTGCACGGCAGCGGGATCGTGATGATCGCCCGCGCCGCGTACTCCTCGGTCCGGAGCCACGCGGTCTCGTTGACGACCGGCGCGAGAAAGTCGGCCAGCGGCTCGGCGCTGAGGTCGAGGTTCACGAACACGAGCGGGCCCCACGTGTCCACCTGGACGGCGTTGAGCATGTACTCGTCGTTCTTCAGCACGCCGAAGCCCTTGCGTGACGGCACCTCGCGCAGGCGGCCGTCGAGGCCCCAGCACCAGCGGTGGTACACACACCTGATCTCGTCCATGCCGGTGCCCGAGCCGCTGCACAGCTCGTTCCCGCGGTGCAGGCACACGTTCTGGAACGCTCGGAGCCCGGAGTCGTCGCCCCGTACGATCAGCACCGAGAGCGGCCCGCACGTGTACTCGAACCAGTCACCCGGCTCCCGGACGTGATCGAGGGTGCACGCGAGCTGCCAGACGTGGGGCCACAGGCGTTCGGCCTCGAGCTGTGCCCACTCCGTTGAGATGTATCGGGACGCGGGAACCCGTACCGGCGTGCGGCGCGGGCTGACGTCGCCGATGGTGGAGCCGACGGGCGCCTCGTCGGTGACCTCGCCGGCGTACTTCGGTCCCCCCGGCGCAGCGTCACGAATGCGGCTCACCGCACAACCCTAGGCTCCCACCATGTCCAACTCACTCGAGGGACGCGTCGCCGTGATCACGGGCGCGGGGCGAGGGATGGGGCGTGAGCACGCTCGGCTGTTCGCGGCCGAGGGCGCGCGCGTCGTGGTCAACGACACCGGGGCGGAGCGCGATGGCACCGGGAACGATCCTGGCGTCGTCGGCGCCATCGCCGACGAGCTGAGATCGGCCGGGGCCGAGGTGGTCGTCAGCGATCACGACGTCGCGACGACCGAGGGAGCGCAGGCCGCGATCGACCTGGCGCTCGGCACCTGGGGCCGGCTCGACGTGCTCGTGAACAACGCGGGGATCCTGCGCGACCGGATGTTCGTCAACATGACCGAAGAGGAGTGGGACTCGGTGATCAGCGGCCACCTGCGTTCCACGTTCTCGACGACGCGCATCGCGGCCGGCCACTGGCGTGACCGCACGAAGGCCGGCGACGACGTTCGCGCGTCGGTGGTGAACGTGTCGTCCACGTCGGGGCTGCTCGGCGCGGTAGGGCAGAGCAACTACGGCGCCGCCAAGGCGGGCATCGCGGCGATGACGGTCATCCTCGCGGAGGAGCTCGGTCGTTACGGCGTGCGGATCAACGCCATCGTCCCGGTGGCGCGGACGCGCATGACCGAGGAGGTGGTGGGCATCGCCGACCTGGTGCGAGCACCCGCCGACCCGGCCGTGTTCGACACGTTCCACCCGGGCAACGTCTCGCCGGTCGTCGCGTGGCTCGCGACGGAGGCCTGCCCC
>Ga0315273_10014280_pt1 | contig 10228 bp, 5 predicted proteins | sample YL17G02_0_MG_FD_205753 | JGI IMG/M metagenome (GOLD analysis project Ga0315273, IMG submission 205753) | Sediment microbial communities from Yellowstone Lake, YNP, Wyoming, USA - YL17G02_0 | ecosystem: Environmental > Aquatic > Freshwater > Lake > Sediment | place: USA: Wyoming | collected... | reverse complement strand
TCAGCCCCGGCGTCGAGCCGTGCAGGCCGCGGGCTCCGTCGACATCTCGGCTGTCCTTCAAGTAGGACTCGCCGATGTTGGATATCGTGTAGTTGACCTCTCGCACGCCGGCTTGCGTGCGGGCCGGCATATCGCCACCCGGAGCACTCGCAGGCTTCTTGGCCAGCGGTACTAACATCGCAAACGCAGAAACAACCATTATGGCGACGATGGCCATGGCCAATACCTTCTTCCATGGTGCACCCGAGTGTGCCCTCGCAGCTTTGTCTCTGCCAAGGATGGAAGATCGCATAGGCGTAGCATCTACACGTTCTGAGTCAATTTCCCTATCTAAAGATAAACTGTGTGCGGTATACACAAAACTCTCCTCCCCGTGCGCGGAATGGTCACTAACCTATAAGAATATGTCTTCTCCCAGACGGATACTGACTCCCCGAGATTCACATCGAATTGTCGACATTTGTGCAACCTCCCGCACCGACTATTCGAGCTCCATCATTCGAAGATTGCACGGGAGACTACAAGGGAATACGGAATGTGCCGACGATCGACACAAGGGAGGAGGCCCGTCACTCCCACCTGATTTCGGCACCCATTGAAAACTATGCTCGGAGATGATTGCACGTCAGACTGAGTGAATGAAAACGGAAAGAGGGTTTTGAAAAGGGTTTGTGTTCCGTCCGCTCTCCGGCTACTACTCTTCGCCTCTGCGCCTCAGACTCACCACGGCGAACAGTGCCAACATGCCCGTAATCGGAACGATAACCGTCGGGAACTCTGGTATTGCCGTCAGCACGGTCACGTCAACATTGATATATGGTCCGGCTGGGTCTGGGACTGTCGCGTCGACCGAGCCAGTCAATGTGCCTTTCACTGCCACGACATTCATGACGTCGTCCGGCAAAACACCACCCGAGGTCTCGTACCCCATGTCGTATTCATAGTATCCATCGAACTCCGACACCCATGTGCCAACAGCGATAGGTACCCCCAATCTCATGTTGGTTATCGTCACGTCAGCGCCAACTACTATTGCACCGACAGAGTCCCGGACAATCCCTCTCACAAGGAAGGGCTGACCAGGAGCTGGGACAGGTTGACTGCCCTTGGCGTCTCTCGAAGTATTCGGCAGGGATGCATTCTCCTTGCCGACGGACGCAAGAACGACCGCGGAGACGATGAGGATCACGGTCGCGCACACGATGAGCATCGAGATAGTCTTAGCAGATCTCATTCTCGCGTATGCAGACCTGAGGCTCATCGGCCGCGAGACGACACTCGCGTTGCTCACGCTGGACCCGACCGCTCGAGTCGTGTCGACTCTCGAGCGATAGCCGCAGTCCCTGCTGCTACCGCACGATTTGACCCTTCCTCCGCCGTCCAGTCCAACCCTGTTCCTGCTGTTCATCCACGAAACCTCCTCATGGGGTATAGCTCAACGTTCCGCTTGCGGTGACCCAGATCCAGTATGCTACTCCGGGGCCCAGCTGGAAGTTGTTGCGTGCGGAAGGTATCACGTGGGTTATATAAGCTCCTCCCACAAAGGTTGACACCGACAAGACGCTCCCGCCAGTGTACATCGCACCAACATCCTCAGCAACCCTGGCCGTGCTGAGCGACTCGAAGCCTATGATCACCCAGCCGCCACCCGTCGGGACAGTGATGACCCGGGTCTGCGTGGTAGTCGGGACGTTTCCCAAGAGATGGATCGAATACGCAGTAGCTGCGTAGATCCAATAGCCCGTGTTCGCCTCTATGGCGAAATCGTTCCTCACTGAGCCGATAATGTGGTTCAGATCATACCTTTGTGTCGTCGTGTTCCATCTGGAGACCATATCATCTGTCTTGAGGCCGAGAGTGCTCGCCTTGTAGCCATAGCCGACTAACGGCACCGTCACAAAGTTCCATCCACTCACGAGATAGAGTGAGAATTCCTGCGTCGGGGCATTGGGATTGTGCGTCACATTGACGTACCACCACTTCGTCACATTGTGGCTGCGCGCAAAGTCATCCACCCACATGTCGTTGATCCACACCTGCACTCTGTAGGTCGAATTGACTGCTGGGTTCGCATACGTGTGCGAGACGGACCTGCCTGCATTGCCCACGACCGTGCCATCGCCAAAGTTCCAAGTGATCTTCAGCGTGCTGTTGTCGAGCGTGTCATTGTCCCATGCGTTCAGTTGGAACACGGTCTTGGCTCCATCAACCGCCGTGTTATCTGCTTCGGATGTGATGTTGCGGAGGTAGGGTATCCAGTTCACATATGCGTACGCGGCCTGCGACACGTTCATCGGACCAACCAAGCTGGACATATTGTTGTCGTTGACCCATACGCGATACAGGAAGCCTCCGAGCCCGCTGCCATAGGTATACGGATAAGAGGGGGTCCGGCCCGCGGCGCTTCCGAGATAGTCGCCGAAGTCCCACCAGTAGGAAACAGTGTCGCCATCAGGATCGCTCGCAGATGCAGTGAACGAGTGAGCGAACCCAACTGTCTCCTTGATGTTGCTCAGCGGGGAAATCACGGGTTCCCTGTCGCCCATAGCGACAATCACCAGCAGAGTTGTCGAAGATACAGTTGCGACGTAGTCCGTCACAGAGACACTTGCGACCTTCACACCGGTCGTCGTGTAGTCATGCAACAGCACGGCGTTCTCCGTCTTCGAGTTGGTGTCGACCACTATACTCTGGGTCACCCCACTCTCAAACGTGAACGTGAACTTGAGCGCGTCGTTGTCGCTGTCGGTCGCGTTCGCGTAGAAACTCAGGTCATAGAATCTGACTGTGTTCCTGGTGGGCCCGATGCCCCAACTGTCGAGCGTTGGCGCAGCGTTCGTATTACGCCTGACGGAAATCGTCCTCGTATCACTCACATTGTGCCCGAACAGTGTGGTGAGGTCATCAGCATTTACGGTCAATGTGTACAATCCCTGGTTCCTATACTTGTGGTCCGCCGTTGGAGCGGACGTCACAGAGATGCCCGTGCCATCGCCCCAGTCCCAGGTGTATCTCAGCGGATCGAGCTCGGGATCGGACGCCGTCACCGCGAACGAGGAGAACTGATTCGGTGGCACTGGCCCCGGATCATTGACTGACACGGAAGGCTCGTCGTTCGGCCCAACACTGATCAAGTGAGGCATTGTCTGAGGCCTCGTGCCCGCGCCGAACCTGTTGTCCGTTACGCTCACCGTGACTGTCGAAGGCGCGCCGTCCCTGAACTGGTGATGAACGACCTTGCCCTGGTCAGAGCCGCCGTCACCGAAGGTCCAGCTGTAGTAAAGCGGGTCGCCCTCGGGGTCGGAACCCTGCGCTGTGAATGTCACAATCGTCCCTGCGTTGATGTTGGACGATGGCACATTCGTGAAGTCGACGCCTTCTGGCGGGTCGTTCGTCATGTCGTAGATCAGGATCTTCTTCTTGGTATAGTTGACGAAGTGGTCAAGCCCGTCCTTCTCCTTCACAGCGAAGTATACTGTGTACTCGCCATCCTTGGCGTATGTGTGTGAACCCACGGAAGTGCCGCCTGACACATCGGCATATGCACTGTTGTTGCCTTCGCGGTCATAGAACCATCTGCCCTGCATGGTGTTCGAATCCGTAACCGCGGCGGACATATCAACCTGAGTGCCCACATATCCAATCGCGGGGACGCTAATGCCAGATATCTTCGGCGCCAAATTGTCCTTTGGCTGTACCTGCAGCCACAGCCACGGATATCCCTGGTCCGGGATCAACGGCCAGTCGACCTTCCAGTTGCCCCAGTGGGTCCATTGCTCCGGCCCTCTCGAAGAGGAAGCGTACAGGTCCGCCCTATATCCGACCAGCTGGCATCCCATGTTCTCGTAGGCCAACCTCTGCATCTCATCAGTGTAGATCTTTCTCGCCTCCGGGTCCATGGTGACGAGAGACCTGTTGTAGAGAGAGTCGTACGTCGCGTCGGCCCAGAAAACGTCTGTCCAAGCATCAAAGGATGTCAACACCGACATTATGTCTGTACTTATCTCAGAAGTCGGCGAGAATATCCAGTCCCAGATCCAAATGTCGTAGTTGGCCGTAGTCCAGTCGCCGTTCAGATCGTTCGAGCTCTTGATCTTCATTTCGGTCCAGAGGTCAACTCCGGCCTGTTGCGCCCAGCCAGCTATCAGCCTCGCAGCTGCCTCCCACTCAGGGCTCGTGTCGAGAGTGTAGAATCTGAACCTAAGCGGGTCAGATCCGCCGGCCTTGCACAACGGGAACGTCGTTGTGTCCGTTGGCAATACGTACTGGCCAGCAAGGTTGTATGTCCAGCCGTCATTTCTAAGAAGCTGTCTTGCGGCCAGTGGGTCAAAACTGAGGTCGAGTGTGTCCCGCAATGGGTTGCTTCCGTAAGTGTAGTGATACGGGTGGGCCAACGGGACGAGCGAGTCTGCAACGTCACCCATGCCACCCCTTACCTGGTCTATGAACGCCTGCTTGTTGATCGACTTCGCAATGGCTTCCTTGACCACGGGGTTCAGCAGGAGCTGGTTGTTGTAAGCGCCTCCGGCGCGGTACTTTGCGGGGAACGTGTCCCTCCTTGCGTCTGTCATCTGGTTCAGGTTGAATTCATAGACGAAGCCCGTGGAGGCGTCAAATCTGAAAATGTCTGAGTATTCAGGCTTGCTCAACACATTGATATACTGGCTAGCCAGAGCGTACATCATGGCATCGTTCTCGCCGTTTATGAGATCGTTGAGGTTGGTATCGTCGCTGGTTTCAGAACGAATATACAGCTTGTCAGTCCTGACCTCAGCTCCGTACTCTGTTGTCATGTGCCAGTACGGGTTCCTATCGAGTTCGACCATGCCAGTCTGAGGCAATCCCGTCAAGTTGTAGAAGAATGGCCCTGACCCGACAATCGCTGCTTTGCCAGAACCGAAATTGTCCCAGTCCCATCTCTCACCAGTCCAGATGTACGCAGGGAAAATATTGACTCCGGTCAGCACGGTCGTAAACGGGGCATACGGGCTCGAGAGCTCAATGCGAAGGTCGTATGGACCTCTAGGCCCCTGAGCTATCGACTTGAGTACATTCTGTCCGTTGATATCCGGGAAGTACGAGTGGTAGTAGTTTAGTGGCTCGTTCTTGATCAGATTGAATGTGAAAACCGCATCTGCAGCCGTGACTGAATGGAAATTGGCAGGAAGCAAGTTCTTGTCATAGAATTTCGCATTGGGCGTCAGTGTGAGGTTCCAGAACAAACCGTTCGGGGAAATGGTCCATGATCGAGCAAGATCACCGACTCTCGTCTTCCCGTCAAGATCATAGGTAAGCAGGGTGCTGTAACATGGCGCAAACACCATGTACTCGGTTGCCATCGTGTAGTCCAGCGGGTTGAGCGTGGCTATTGTTGTAGTGAAATCAGCCCAGCCGAGAGTAAGTTGTCTGTTGCCAGGATTGCCTGCAGCAGCGGCCTCACCTACGGGCGCCAAATCGTTGCTCCAGATACTCTGGTCAAACGACGGGATCCCGAGCATGAGTACCGCGGCGAATATTGCAACAATAGCTGTGGTCCTTGTGGCTCTGCCAAAGTTTCCTTCCGTAATTCCTCCCTCCATGTGAACTAGTCGCCGCGGCTGATCTCAAGGGAAAACAAGGGGCAAACATGGTGTACAGGGTAGCACACGCATCATGCTTCCACCATGCCCTTCCTTGGTACCCTCCATAACGCGGCTGATGGGATGCGTCAATGAGTAATCGCTATAAGGCACTTTCGGTTGATATTCAGATACTGACCGCAGTCTGAGGTCTTTGCCGCTCAGGGCGCTTCACGTACTTAACCACCGTACATCTCTCGACATTTCAACGCAGTCTTTCAGCGATGCGTCGGATATCTACCTCTTCCTCAGCTTCGGGTTCAATATCTCGTCGAGAGCGTAGCCGAGCAGTGTGAACCCGAGAACGACGAACACAATGCACAGTCCAGGCATCAAAATCCACCAGTGCAGGCCAATCTGGAAAGCGCTAGATGACGATGCGAACGAGAGCATCGTGCCCCAGGTTATCACACCTATGGGACGAAGGCCCAGGAAGCTGAGGGTCGCCTCGGACAGGATCGAGACGGCGACGGTCAATATCGTGTTGGCGAACACCAGAGGGAATGTGTTGGGGAATATGTGCCTCCTGATGATCGACATCTCCGAAGCGCCAATCGCCCTCGCCCGCTCGACGTATTGCCTCTCCTTGACCGAGAGCACTTGTGCCCTCACCATCCTCGCAGTTGTGGACCAGCCCGTCAGGCCAATGATGAGTATGATGCCCGTGAGGTCTATCTCCCCAATGAACGCCGCGACGACGATCATCAGGACCAGCCACGGAATAGAGAGCACGATGTCGTTGAGACGCATGACGACCTCATCCTTCCAGCCACCAACATAGCCGGAATAGAGACCGACCGCTGCTCCGAGGAAAGACGCGATGATGGCGGAGACCATGCCCACGATAATCGATGTGCGCGCTCCGTAGAGCAGCTCGCTGAAGATATCGACTCCGAAGTTGTCCGTGCCTATCCAATGCTCCTTTGAAGGCAATGCGAAAGTGTTTTCCAGATCAAGCTTGTGCACGTCATATGGTGCGATGTACGGCCCGAAGATGGCGAGGAAGACAAAGAAAACCAGTATGATTACTCCTGCCAATCCCATGTAGTTTCGCAGGAGCTGCTTCATGGTCTTGCCGAACCTGCGCGTCGCGAGCCGGCTTTTCTCCTTTGATGTTTCGGTCACGAAAGGCAGCCCTGCCAAGACTCTCTTGATGCCGCCAAGAAGGATTCTGACGATAAGCACAGCCGCTGCGGCTACCAACACCAGGATCAACCAGTTCTTCTCCAGGAAAGTGGCAGGCCTGATCTTCACAACCACATACGAATTGTCCCAATCGGTGAGGTTGTTGCTATCAGTCACGGTCAGATTGACGCCGACGTAGCCTGTGCCACGAACGCTGAAGGACGTATTGACGCCATACAGAGTTTGGTTGGTCTCATGGTAGTCGATTATCCAAGTGTAGTTGATGATGGAAGCCCCATCGGAAGGAACTGAACCAGAGCCGCCCAGGAATATCGTGTCGCCCTCTGTCACGTTCTGAGGATCTCCTGCATCAGCAACAGGCACCGGTCCAAGGGCGATGGTGAGCGACCGGAGCTCAGCGGGACCTGATGTCTGCCCGGGCAGCTCAAGTCCGGGGATCAGAACCGCACCACTGAGGAGCAGAAAGCCGAGTATCGCTCCGACGAGGACAAAGGAGGACCTAGGCGCCGCTGGAATCCTTGTTCGGACAACTAGCCTGTGCATATTGAACCAGCCCATGGCAACGCCTCTATCCCATCCTGATCCTCGGATCAATGTATATCAGGATCATATCCGAAATGAAGTTCGCGAGCACGACCGCGACTCCGCCCACCACGACTATGAACTGAAGGATGGGAAAGTCAAGGTCTTGAATCGATTTGATGGTCCTATAGCCTATACCAGGGTAGTTGAAAATCACCTCGACCTGATACGCGCCACCTATGACAAACGCCACATCCATCGCGATCAATGCGATCATCGGAGGCATCCCGTTGGGCAGGGCGTGGCGTCTGAGGACCTGATAGTCCGTCAGACCTTTCGCGCGAGCCGTGAGTATGTAGTCATCAGTCATCGTATCGACGAGTGCACTCCTCATGACGAGAGAGATGCCTGCGACCGAGCCGATCGCAAGCGTCATCGAAGGCAGGATTAGATACTTGCAGGCGCTGACGAAGATAGGCCAAGTCCATTTGAGCTCCGCGCCGTATCTCTGGGTGTCATAGTACCCGCCTGCGGGTAGCTGGGGCCACCAATTCATGCCCAGGAGTTGAGTGGTGAACAATAGCTGTAAGACAATCGCCAGCCAGAAGACAGGCATGCCGTAGAAGAACAGGGTGGTCGAGGTGGCGCCGACATCGAACGCTCCTCCCCTGCGATAGGCCGAGTAGGCGCCGATAGCCATTCCAATGAGAAGGGTGAACACGGTTGACACGCCGACCAATAGCATCGTCCATCGCATATCACCCATAATGATGTCGAACACGGCACGTTTGTTGGCCATGTAGGACGTGCCCCAATTACCAGTAAATGTATTGTAGAGGTAGTATCCGAGCTGTTCTGGAAGGGAATCGTTCAAATGGAACTTCTCCGCGAGATTCCATTTGAGCGAGACATCAAACTTCGGGCTCCGCGGAATCATGTTCTCGATGGGATCGCCCGGCATCAAGTGAATCAGGAAGAAGTTGAGGATCATGATGCCCAGAATGGTGAGAAAGACATTGATGAGACGCTTCAATATCATCCTTCTAAAGCTTCTCCTAGCCATCCTGTCCCTCCTTCTTCCCCTCTTCGAGATGTGACTTCTTAATCTCGCTCTGGCGGAGCTTCCACTCTTCCAGAGACATGCCTTCTTCCTCGATCGCCTTTCGCTTTCTCTGGACCCTCACGAGATTCACGGCAACCAGTGCGGGTATCATCAAGAACAAGGCTAGGCTTGTGTAGTCCCACCATGTCCATGTCTTCTTGGGTACGATTGTGGGGACATTGACATCAATAGTGAGGTTGTAGTACTGCTGATGCTCCCCGAACCCGAGTATGTTGTCGGAGTACCAGATGACGATAGTGTAGCTGCCTATTGATGCATAGGAGTGATTGAAGACGAGGGTCACATTGCCGCCCTCATAGGCCGAGGCCGTCAGGTTGTAGTACCCGATGGTTGAATTGTCTCCGAAATCGATTATGACCTGAATCTCGTCCATCTCCGGGTCCGAAATCGTCAGCGTGAACTGAATCATCTCGTTCGGCAGGGCAAAGGTCCCGCCCAAGTAACTGAAGCCAACACGGCCGAACGGGGGTCGATTGCTCGACGTGAAGTTGAACAGACCATACACATGGACATCGTGCCCCGGCCTTCCATCCGTGATGACGACAGAGATGTTCACCTGCCCTGTTTGATTGTAAATGCGCCACTGCGAGATCCTGTAGGGATCTTTTCCTCCTGAGGTCTCGTTATATGCCGGGGCAGAGCCGTCTCCGAAGTCCCAGGTTATGTTGAGGAAGTCTCCATCCTGGTCGAGTACTTCTATAGTGAAAGTAACGTTGATTTCCCCAATCGTGGAGTTGATCTCAAGAGACGTCGGGATTGTGCTGAAGCCTCCTGACGAATAAGGCAGGCGGTTCAACGAAACCCGGATCGTGCTCGACTTGGCCGAGTTGTTATGGATGCCGACCTGCGCACCCGGGGGTGCATCGCTCACATACATCTTGACCGTGTAGTTCCCAGGTTCGGTGAAGACCGCAGTGATATTGTTCCAAACAGTCTTATTCCCCGCGGTCCAATCGGTGTGGAAAACCCAGGTATCGTAGTCTGTCACCGAGTCGTTGAACACGAAAGTCCAGGTCAGCGGATCGCCTTCAAAATCCGTCGCATTGGCGACAATATCGATCGGCTGGCCCGGATCCAGGGCGGCTATTGGAGAGGATATCGACACAACCGGGTAGTTGTTGTACGGAACGAAAATCCATACGGGGATGCTGACGGTAGCGGAGTTGCTGCTGATGTCCGTAGCCGTAACGTTCATGGTGAACTCGACCCAGGTATCCCCCATGCCAGGAATCGATCCGTTCCATATGTGATAGACAATCACCTCAGGAACTAGATCCGTACCCGTGACATCGCTGGTCCCATTCGGAGTGCCATCTCCCCACTCCCATTCTATGTGAACGGCGTCGTTGTCGTAGTCGTAGATGTAGACGCTAGCAGCCACTAGTTCCTGAGTGTTGCCGCTCACATTCGCGGGGTAGATTTCGGGCACATAGGCGCCAAGGATTGATGCTGGCAGGTCCGAACTTCGATCTGCATTTCGGATGTGACTCGCTGGAACGAACGTGATCGCGAAGAAAACCATGGAGAAGAGAAGCATGAACAGGATCAGAAAAGGAGGCAATCTCGAAGAACGGACGCGAATTCTCAACGCATCTCGTTGTCTATCAAACCCACTCCCAGCTATCCCCAACGGCCGCCCCCCGACCTTCTGAAGACGATTCTGTAACGTTTTCGCGACGCACCGGAAAACCGTATGGAAATCGCCTTGAGATTCGCGAACAACTCTACTCTATATAAGTGTAACTAAATGACTGGATTGCGGGATTCGACGACTGAGGGCGAGAATCGAAGCCCCAAGAACGAGGAGTCGGGCAGGTCA
>Ga0315273_10014279_pt1 | contig 10228 bp, 6 predicted proteins | sample YL17G02_0_MG_FD_205753 | JGI IMG/M metagenome (GOLD analysis project Ga0315273, IMG submission 205753) | Sediment microbial communities from Yellowstone Lake, YNP, Wyoming, USA - YL17G02_0 | ecosystem: Environmental > Aquatic > Freshwater > Lake > Sediment | place: USA: Wyoming | collected... | reverse complement strand
GTTTCAGTTGGTCTTCGATCTCGCCGATGGTCCCGGACCGTTCCCCTATCACTGCGAGGTTCATCCTCTGACCATGCTGGACACGATATTCATAAATTACCCGACGACAGTGCATCATATCGGTGTTAGTGACTTCGCCTTTACACCTGCAAAAACTCACATCAATCCCGGCGATGTCGTGATTTGGGCATGGGAAAGTGGTTCCCATAATACTGCCTCTGACCCGAGTTCTCCGAAATCGTGGACATCTCCCAATCTCACCACGACAGGAAACAACTTCCAACTGACGTTCATGTCCGGTGACGGCAGCGGTCCTTTTCCGTATCACTGCGATTTTCACCCCTTGACGATGCTCGACACAATCTTCGTTAATGGCGCATCCCCTTGCACAGCTTGCGGTGACGCCAACAGCGATGGCTCGGTTGACATTTCCGACGTGGTGTTCTTGATTGCGCACATCTTCTCCGGAGGCGGAGCCCCCGCTTACTGCAACTATAACAAGGGCAAGGGAGACGCCAATGGCGATGGCAGCGTGGATATTTCCGATGTGGTGTACCTGATTGCCCGCATCTTCTCGGGTGGCTCCGCGCCGCACTGCCAGTAAAGACAATTATCGGTCAGAAATGGTTTTTCGGTCAGGGCGTCCACGTCGGCGGATGCCCTTTTCCGCTGGCTGACGAGCGTAGACATTGCCCCACAGTAAATTGCCGGGGCTGCGGTTTTTCCAGATTGATGTTGACACGGGTTCAAGCGGTCGATATATTCCTAAGAGATTAACTAGGGGCGTATACCTTTTGCCGGCACTGAGAGGAGGTCGAGCCAGACTTGACAGGAGTCAAAGTTCGCGATGATGAGTCATTCGAAAAAGCACTAAGACGCTTTAACAAGCTGTGTGAAAAGAGCGGAATTCTATCCGATATCAAGAAGCATCAGCATTTCGAAAAACCGTCGGAACGTAAAAAACGGAAACTGAACGCGGCCAAGCGTAAAACGCGCCGCTATAGCAGAGAAGACTGAGATGTCGCTGCTCGAGACTCTTAATTCTGATCTGATAGTCGCTCTGAAGAAGGGGGACAAAAACAGGGCGGAAGTTATCAGGGGTCTTAAGTCGGACATCAAGTATAAAGAGATCGACAAGAGGGAGCCACTCACCGAAGAGGATACTCTTGGTGTGTTGGCTGCTGCCGCCAAACGACGGCGTGATTCGATCGAACAGTTCCAGCGCGGTGGTCGGGACGATCTGGTATTGAAAGAAAGCGGCGAACTTGAAATTATTACCAGCTACCTGCCTCAGCAACTTTCTGATGAGGAATTGCAGGAAATCGTCGGAGCCACACTATTGGAGATAGGGGCAAAAACGCCCGCCGATCTCGGCAAGGTGATGAAAGAAATCATGCCCAAAGTCAAAGGGCGCGCCGATGGCAACCGGGTGCGACAGATGATTGCGCTGAAGCTGTCGGGGTAGCTGCCTGATCCGCGTATTGTAGGTCAGAACCGCTTCGGTTTTGACATCCCGATTTTGACGCGGTGGGAGGAATCTTCCACCGCGTTTTCTTCATTGTCAGGCGGCGGGACAAACCGTTCTCGTGCCCTGCGTACGTCCTGAGCCGTGAGCTCGCCGAACGGTCGAAGGGTGCGCCGACTTATCAATGGGCGGGCAGGTTAGATTCATGGAGACACGGCCGCAACAACATCGCAAAATCGCTTGACAACCTGACGTTAGTTGATTAAATTTGTCTCAATCGACAAGATCAGAGCTTGGCTGATTTGGATTTTAGAGTCTGGCCTCTTCGGTGTCGCAGGGCGAAAATGGCGAAGTCGTGGTGTTACTTCTTTGGGTCAATGTTACCTGCATCAGAGGCTACAGTGTTGAGGGAAGTTATGGAGTCGTTATTTGAGATTTTAAAGACGGAACTGATTTTGGGGAGAGATTTGCGACACGAGGAGACGTCAAAGCAAGGATATCTGAGCAAATTTAAATGTTTTGCAGACGGGAACACCATCATTCGATTACGGGCTACCAAAGTCCGCTCGACTTCCAAAGGGCGGCTTCCTATAACAAAATTAAGTAGAGGTCACTATGAAGAATAACGGGAAGAGACTATTCTGGCCAGCGGTCATCCTCATGATCATTTTGATTCCCTTGGTGACAAATCTGGCTCAGAACAAGAGTGTACTTACAGAACCGCAGAACGTGTCATTGCGCACTGCTCTGAATCGGTTAAATGTGCAACAAAACAGCCGTGTCGCCTGTGCGCTGAATGGCAGCCGCTTCACCTACTTTGCCGATCTGGAGGATAATCTTCTCGACGCTTCTCTAATAATTGGAAACTCCGCCGACAATCTGAGCTGGCAGATCTACCAAGGAATCGGAGCTGACCCGAGTCCGAGTAACCCATTTGGATTTCTATATGCACTTTCCGATATTTCCAGTGATTCTACGTCGTTCCCCCCTGGCACTGGCTATCGCTCGGCTTGGGGCAAGGGGACCAACCGCGATTCTACAGTAGGATTTGATGTTAAATGGTATGCTCCCAAGCATCCCGACAGTTCCGACTTTTATGTGGGGCACTTCTCCATGTATAAAGGGCCCAACGATCCAACCGGCACAATCTCGAATTTGACGATAGCCTATGCCGCCGACTGGGATATTAAGTCCGATACTGCCGGCGACTTTCGAAACACTGCTGGCACCGATTCCTATCTTCAACTACTATGGCAACGGGGTGCATGGACATATCCAAACAACAATCGCTTTGGCGGTATCGCTGTACGTCGAGATGATGGGATCGTGATTCCCGGAGGTTTTGTTTGGAGTAGTGATATCTCTCTCACGCCGAATGGGGGAAACTACAGAGCCGATTCTCTTTGGAATAGACTGGAAACTACAAACGGATTGAATGCACCAAGTACTGCGGAGAACTTCAATAGCGTGATCATCATCTACCGCGATGCGACTATCAACGGCATGATGAATGACTCACTCAAATTCAGTGTCATACTCGCTGCTCAGCGGGTCTCGTCCTCCTCCGGTCTGGAAGGTGCTGTCGCAAAGGCACAGGCATTTACGTGTGCTTATGTTGCCGCCAGTCCCTTTTGTTACAGATTCTGCGGCGACGTTAACGGCAATGGCTCCTGGGATTCCTTTTCCGAAGGTATTTACATACTTGATTACATATGTGGAGGCCCTCCACCCCCATCAATAATGGATGCCAACGTCGATGGTGAGTGCGACGTGAACATTGGGGATGCAGTGAGAATACTTGGACAGCCTTTTGGCTGTGAGATTTGGGATTTCTGGTGCGCTGACACCGTAACCTGCACTTACAACCTGTCACCCTCGGATACGGTAATAGTTGGGTGTCCACCGTATTATCAAATTCCCAGTACTGACACAATAGTCATACCTATTTATATGAGTAGCACCACGGGAAGCATCAAGGGGTACAGCGTGGGTCTGGAAAGGGTGTCGACAGGTGTGCAGTTCACATCTGCCTTGGTGAACACTGGTAGCGGGTTTTCCAAAGCGAAGGTGTATAGTCACTCGACAAAGGACACGGTAATCGCTTGCTGGAGCCGGTACGATCAATGTGTCCCGCCTGCGCTAGGGATTCGAAAATTGATATTAAGTATACACGCTGAACTGAACGGTGCTACTGCCAACACTCCTGTCACTTTGCAGCCCATATTCGTGCCTCCGGCAGGCGATTTCCTGACAGTTCACACTTCTCTCTCCAGCGGCTATGATGCGTCGTTCGAGACGCCGAATTTTCTCGGATGTCAACAGAATTTTAAGTGCGGCGACGCCAACGGTGACGTCAGCGTAGACATCTCCGATGTCGTCTATCTGATCGCTTACATCTTCGCCGGTGGTTCGGCGCCATCGCCAAAGCTCGCTGGTGACGCGAACTGCGATCAGATGGTTGACATCTCGGATGTAGTGTACTTGATTGCGCGCATCTTCGCCGGCGGACCGGCGCCGTGTGCGGCATGTAAGTAGATCGATTCCTGCGGTATGGGGAAAGGAATTGTATGAGTTCCAAGTCAGTCACCGCGTTGTTAGTCGTTTTGCTTTCTATTGTGAGCGGCTGTAGCCAATCACGGCAATGCAAAGTTCTCGTACCCCTGAGGGTACCACTCGACCTTAACGAAACGTGTTATGTTGGACACTTCACTACTTTGCGAAATGGAGGGTTGCAGAATGCGGAAAACGACCGCCAGATTCGGGAAGCTGTCGCAGAACGTCTTCGGGTAGAGGGTGTCTTTGCAGATGTCTTGCTTGAGGAAACCGGGCAGTACAAATATATCGTAGTCGGGAACGCAGGCGCTCAGCAGATATCCTTCGCCGAGCACTACGTCGACCAGACGGAATTACGTTACCCGGGTCAAGAAAAAAGAAAAGTGTGGAAGCGAGAAAGAGAAAACAATGCTCCGTGGACAGTGATGAAATTCGACTTACTTGACGCACGGACTGGAGAGGTTGTCTACAGCTTGAGTGTCCAAAGTCGGGATCGTTCTTATGGCTGTGTCATCCAGTTTGCTCAGAAGCTAAGAAAGGCAGTTCCGTAGGTCGGGTTTGGAGTGAAACGCGGAACCCGACATTTGTGTCGTTGATATCTGTCGGGTTTGGCGCTTCGCTGCAAATCCGACCTACAGCTCTTGCAGCGCTCACAACCAGAAAAACCGTCACGTCACACGCCGCAAGCAGAAGCGAATTCTTCCCGAAGACGTTTCGCCGTGGCGCAAGACGTGACGGAACGGACAAAAAAACCGGCAGACACATCATCCGCCGGTTTCAATGTTTCACCTACGATTGCCCAAAATCAAAACTGCTCGGCATCTCCGTAGAAAAAGTTGACCTTGCCTAGCGCGGCGCGCAAAGCCAATTCTTCCTTGATGCGTGCTTCGGGCGACTTCTTGCTCTTGTGCACCGACGGGTCGGTGGAATTGCTCATTGCCGGCGTCTTTAGAGCGTTTTCGATCTTGGTCACGAAATCGGGCCAGGTGCGATGTGCTTTGCTGGAGCCGTCATACAAGAATTGCACCGTCTTGGCAGCCGTTTTAGCCAGCACCGACTGATCCATTTGCACATAGACCGCGCGGGGCAACGGCAGCAGGATTGCTACAAAAAGCACAGCGCCGACAATGATCCAGCCGCGTAGAGCGCCGATCAGCGCACCACCGTACTTGTCCCTTTGCCCCAGATTTTGCAGGGAGACCAGCTTTTCGAATATGCGGCCTGTAAGTTTGAAGACGCCGTAGATAACTCCGAGCACGATGATATAAGCGATAATTGCCACCGCCAAAGGGGATGCATCGATGGCATCCGCAACGGCGACGGCGACAAAATCGAGCTTGCCCGTGGTGATCACCAGCGCGGCACAGAGTCCGAAGAATGCCGCCAACTCACGTAGGAATCCCTTCTTCGAGCCCACGGCCAGAAACGTTACTACAAACAAAAGAGCTATCGCATTAAAAATCATTCTACCCTCCGTGGGACAAAAGCCATTTCCCGCACTACGGGATTTGTTGCGCCTGCTTCATCTCCGCTTGCGGAGCGAGAGAGTTCATTTTCCTTCTGTTGGTCGCTACTTTGGCGAACCGGACACATTCTTAGAATCAAAACCTGTGGCCGACACGGCAAGCATTCCCAACCGCGACAGTCACACCTCTGCAACCAACAATAGATTGTTAAAAACAATCGGCAAGCGATATTTGTGACCGGGTGGTCGCTTCGTCTTCTGCGCGCAAAGCCGGTTTTCTGCTTGACAATCGCCGGGATTATCGGTATCTTAATCATCCATTAGAAGTTTTATCATAGCCATTCCTCACCTATTGGGAGGGCATCATGCCTCGTTTGACAACGTTAGTTTTAGGGTTCATCACCGCAATTCTGTGCGGCTCTTTGTTTGCGTCCACCGAAAGCCAACTGGCGACACAATCACTCAGCCGGATGCCGCTGGCATTCACTAAAAACATGGGACAGTGGGACGACAGCGTCCTATTCCGCGCCACTTCCGGTGGCGCAACAATGTGGTTCACCAAAGAAGGCGTGACCTACCAATTCACCCGCCACGTTGACAGCGGAAACCTCGATGACCGTAGGGGCACGTTGCACGTGCCCGCGGGCACACGCAGTGTGCCCTTACAGGAAGGTCTGGATTCCCGCCTGCGCGGGAATGGCAAGGAGGGCGGGAATGACATGGAGCCCGACAGTGTTGAGCAACTGGTGCTGACCGCAAAATTCGTCGGCGCAAATCCGAATCCCGAGATCATCGCCGAAGGCCAAATGGAATACAAATGCAACTACTTCCTCGGCAACGATCCGACCAAATGGCATACCGACGTACCCAACTACGAAGCGATCACGCTCAAAGACATCTATCCCGGTATCGACCTGAAGTACTCGGGTGGCGGCAATGGTCAGGCGGCGTACGAGTTTATTGCCGCTCCCGGAGCGGATATCGCGCAGATCAAGGTTGCCTACGAAGGCGCGGAAGAGACTTCGCTAGATGACGAAGGAAATCTGGTCGTGCGCACCAAATGGGGCGATATGATCGCCGCCATCGGTTCAGGTGTTAGTGGCACGGGCTTGGTCTCGCCCCGGTTTGCCTTAAATTCAGAGCACACGCTTGGTTTTGCAGCCGATGGTCAGAGTCTGGCCCAAGCAAACTCAGGGACGCTCGAACTGTCCTACAGCACCTACCTCGGCGGGGAAGACAGCGATTTTGGATACGGCATCGCGGCCGATGGTAACGGCAATGCATTCGTGACGGGCTGGGCTATGTCTTCCTACTTCCCGACAACCCCGGGTGCTTACGATCCAACCTATAACGACGATTATGATGCCTTCGTGGCGAAGTTTTCCTCTACCGGCGCTTTGATTTACAGCACTTACCTCGGCGGGGGAAGCGTCGACGAGGGATTCGGCATCACGGTTGATGGCAGCGGCAATGCCTATGTGACGGGGGAAACCTATTCTTCCGACTTCCCCACACAGAACGCGTTTCAGGGCAACCGGGGTTGGGGTTGGGATGTCTTCGTAATCAAGCTGAGCAGTTCCGGCAACAGTCTGATCTACGGCACCTACCTCAGCGGGGGTGGCAACGAGGCTGGATTCGGCATCGCCGTCGATGGCGGCGGCAGTGCCTATGTGACGGGTTGGACTGACTTTTCCAACTTTCCGACTCTGAATCCCTATCAGGGGACGTTTCAAGGCGGCGTCAGGGATGCTTTTGTGACCAGGCTCTCCAGTTCCGGCAACACCCTCATCTACAGCACCTACCTCGGCGGGGGAGACAACGATTGGGGATACAGCATCGCGGTCGACGGCAGCGGCAATGCGTATGTGACCGGTGTGACTAATTCTTCCAACTTCCCGACTCAGGATCCCTTTCAGTCAACATTGAATGGCAGCTCTGATGTTTTCGTGACCAAGCTCTCCAGTACCGGCAACAGCCTCATCTACAGCACCTACCTCGGCGGGGGAAGCGACGATGAAGGACAGGGCATCGCGGTCGATGGCAGCGGCAATGCTTATGTGACGGGCTATACTTCTTCTACCGACTTCCCGACTTTGAATCCCTATCAGACGGATCAAAGCGGCACTGATGCTTTTGTCACCAAGCTCTCCAGTTCCGGCAACACCCTCATCTACAGCACCTACCTCGGCGGGGGAAACGACGATGAGGGATTCGGCATTGCGGTTGATGGCAGCGGCAATGCCTATGTGACGGGGGATACCTATTCTTTCGACTTCCCGACTTTGAATCCCTATCAGGGGACGTTTCAAGGCTACTGCGATGTTTTTGTGACTAAGCTCTCCAGTTCCGGCAACAGTCTGATCTACTGCACTTACCTCGGCGGGGCAAGCCAGGATAACGGATACGGCATCGCGGTCAATGGCAGCGGTTATGCCTATGTGACGGGCTATACTGGTTCTTCCGACTTCCCGACTTTGAATCCTTATCAAACATCTCAAGAGGGTGATGCTTTTGTGACCAAGCTGAACTGGACGCCTGACTATCCTTGCGGCGATGTCAACACTGATGAACAAATTGACTTGCTCGATGCGGTGTTCTTGATCAACTACATCTTTGTCGGTGGACCTGCACCACAGCCGCTTTCACTGGCGGACGTTGATTGCAGCGGTAGAATCAACATCGCCGACTGTGTGTGTCTGATCAATTACATCTTCTCCAACGGACCGGCACCATGTGCGGGATGCTGAGTCCTTTCCAATCACTTGTTTTGAGAACGAAATGAAAGGGCGCCTTTCGGGTGCCCTTGTCATAGAGGGACGTCACCACCGCAAACGGGTACCCCACCCGACAGGGACTGTTGAAAAACCTCGGAATTGTCATTGCGAGGAGTCAGGGTGGAAGAGAGAGGGGAGGGCAATGACGACGAAGCAATCTGCGCGCCTGCATCTGGAGAGCGTAAATCGAGATTGCCTCGTCGTGCTCCACGCCCTGCATCACCTCCTCGCACTCCTCGCAATGACACGGTCTAGGCTTTTTCGACAGCCCCGCCAGGGTGGGTTTCCTTCCGGACGTTCTTTGATGCAACAAACTCCCACCCTTGCGGGTCGGTTAGCGGTTTGTCATAGAGGGACGTCACCACTTCAACCAGTAACTCGCGCTGTCCGGCACGACCACCTGCTTCCGCAGGATCGTCCCCGATGAGTAGTAGAAAGTGAAATCATACTTCGTGTCGTTCGGTTGCAGATCTCCATTCGGAATCAGATCAAGATACCAGTAGCCGGTCGAATCGGTGCCCGTAGAAACTCCATACGGTGACACCACAACGCCATTATATTGCAGCGGCGTTTTCGCAATCCGTGCCGTCACCACAACTTCTCCCAACCCACCGGCTCCTAAGGTCTGCACATAACCATACACGCGGCAGAGTGATGCCACCGGTGGACTTCCCGGGTCAAATTGGCTTGCCCAGATCGTATCGTTGGCGCCAGCCGCTGTCACCGTCACAGCTTGCGGCAAACTGCCGAACGTGTAGCCGGTCAAGTATGGCAGTAGATGATAACTTGCGGCATCGAGGACAAAGATCAATCTTCCGTTAGAGTCCGAATTCCCTATCGCAGCCGTTGCCGTCTCAGTCGCGTTTAGCGCTCGCACGAATACCCCCTGAATCGCCGATTGCGAGGTTGTCTCCCGCGCGAACAACGTGCACGCATACGCGCCACTTCCCGATCCGGTCGTCCGTTGCGTCAGCAGTCCCAGCGTGTCCTTGATCGAATCGGCGTCCGCCACAAGTTTGGCGAAATAGTTGCCGACATCGCCGCTGATCACGCGATAACCCGCTGACGCCGCGCCGCGCCAATCGCCACCGATCTTGACTCTTGCATAAACGCGATAACTTCCGAGCGTTCCGGCCGTGTTAGATCCACGATAGTGGATCTCATACCAACCTTTGCGCACCTTGAATAGATTCGCGGCTGTCTGTGACAACGAATCGACTATCGTGTTGTTGGGGCCAAATCGTAGCGCGATGATACTGTCAGCATCGGCGAGTCGTGGATAGAGCGTTGTGTCAAACGTGCAGAAGGTTACAAACACTGAATCGCTCGTGCTGCTGCCAACGAACGGCGGTGTCACCCAGATACCTGCCATCGCGATGTTGGCTGACAGCAGAAGCATCATGAATATCTTCTTCATCCTAATCTCCTATCAAACCCCTGCCGACAATTTCACTCCGTCGCCGCGCTGAACCGCCGTAGGCTGAAAGCCGCGCCCGAATCAGCGGACGATTGGCGACAACACTTTCTTCCGACGCGTAGTAGATGATCTCAGCGTCGTTGAGCTGCCCGTTTTGATTGTTCCAGTAGTTATGCCAAACCCAGCCGTGGTTATTCAGGGTATCTCCGATCATTCGCACGGCGTACTGGGGTGGGATGTTCCAAGTCAGTACCGAGCCCGCCGCCGTGTTGCCGCGACTCTGGTGAAGTGAATCAAGAACGGTGTCGACCACGTCACTGTTGAGTCCCCGTGCTCCACCGATGTTCCACAGGTAGCTGTCGGGGCTCTGCTTGTATCGATAGGTCCAGCAGACAAAGTCGGTGGTCGTCTGACCTGTCGCGCGACCGCACTTCCAGAGCAGCTTCAGCAGCTTGATTCCGTTGGTCGACTCCCACAGAGAATCCCCCGCGTCGTTAGCAACCTGCTTGACCTTCGTGCGCACTTTGAACTGCTCCACCACCGGCGACGGCTGC
>Ga0315273_10014278_pt1 | contig 10229 bp, 11 predicted proteins | sample YL17G02_0_MG_FD_205753 | JGI IMG/M metagenome (GOLD analysis project Ga0315273, IMG submission 205753) | Sediment microbial communities from Yellowstone Lake, YNP, Wyoming, USA - YL17G02_0 | ecosystem: Environmental > Aquatic > Freshwater > Lake > Sediment | place: USA: Wyoming | collected... | reverse complement strand
ATGCCCAGTTCATTGACAGCCCAGGCGTCGAAGGCCCGCACTTCGTCTCTGCTCATCAATAAACACTTCTGGTTTGGCTGAAACTTTTTCATAATGAGTATTGATAATCAATCATCAGTTATCATTAAAAGGTCTTAAAACTTTAACAGGCCTCTCTGATTCCTTGCAAGGCCGTTTATGCAATTTACAAGCCCGTTTATAATCATTTTTGTGTTCTTCACAAGCCCTTTTATAATCTTCATCAGCTTTTTTTATTGAGTCCTCTAAATCTCTCTTAATATCGTCGCTTAATCTTTCAAATGTTGTTAGAAATGAGTGGCTCATAGGCATTCCATCAATTACATCGTGATAAAAATCGACAAGTCCTTTGAAAGTGATATTCCATTCGTTGTCATTGCGAACGACGGAAATGCCATATCCGGTAGCTTGCCCTTGACCTATCGGCATCGGATTATCACCAAACAAAAAGTGCAGAAAACGCCTTACTTCTTCGTAAGGCAAAGAACGCCAGTCCCGATTCTTATGTTGCTTAATCAAAGCACGACGTAAAGACATAGCTTCATTTGCAATATGTTCGAGGTCTGGCATAGATGCAAGCGTCTGTGTCAATTCATCCCCCCGACTTTCCAACAATCTTTTCTCATTTTTTAGTTCCTCTTGTTTATCGAGGAAAAGACCGATGTCCGCTCCTTTGGCTACGGCATTGACAAGGTTGGATATTTCTTTGTCTATGTTTGCCTTTTGACTTTCAACTGCTCTAATATCTTTGATAAGCATTTTGCGGTCGTCGTCTGACGGCATCGCCTGCTTAATAGCTTCAATATATGCTGGTTCATCAAGAAAGAATCCATATAGATAGTCCAAAGCTGCCGGTTCTAACATATCAGCCCTGATACTATCGTAAGAGCATCCTTTGCTGGAATGGATATAATTTTTATAGTGTCGATAATATATGCGATTACCAACTTTTTGGCCTATCAATGCACGCCCACATTGACCACATTTAACAAATCCAGTCAAAAGATATTTCCGTTTCCCTTGTTTGTTCCATCGTTTGTTTTGTGATAATCGTGCCTTGACTCTCTTTTCAAGTTCAGGCGTAATGATTTGTGGCATACCCGGAACTGGAACACGAAGATTATGAATACCTATTGCAGGAGCATTAAATACTGCGTGATAAGTGCCAGATAATTGGCTTTGGTGAATGTTACGAATTATCGTTGCAGAGCATAAAAAGCCATATTCCTTTGCCAAGTCCTTCAAGGGTTCACCATCTACATATCGTTCCAAGAGGGCTGGGAATTTTTCACCTTTTTCTGTGATATACCATTCACCTGTGTTTTTGCCAGTTTCCTTAAATGCTCTGCCAGCAGGTGCTTTTGCTTTGGAAGTCCAAGGCAATCCATCTTCGGCTTTTTTAATACGCCCGCCGATAGTGCGTTCCATAATCGTAAGTTTTTCAGCTTCAGACGCCCCAGCTTTCACAAAATTCATCAATGTATTTCGATGGTCTCTCGTGTCATATCCTTTTGTGTCGATAACGTCAATGCCGAAAGAGCGTTTCAAAAAACGAGATTCACCAATAATATCGCTCCCGTCTCGTGCAAAGCGTGTTATGTCATAAACGACGACTATATCAAATTGGTTGTTTGCAGCATCCTTCATCATTTTTATGAAGGCATCCCGTCCCTCAATTTTCGCACCGGACAAAGCTTCATCAACATAATGCTGTGTGAAAGACCAATTGTTGTTAGCAATATATTGCTCAATTTCATTTTTTTGACGTGGTATGCTTGTGTTGTCTCTTTGACCTTCGCCTGACGTGCGGCTGTATCCAACAGCCCTTAGTTTTGAATTGCTTTGTTCCATTGCCTAACCTTTCATTTTGCCTAACCTGCCTAACCAAAAGTTAAAAAAGAGGGCGGTTGACTGCCGGTTAGGCAAAGCAGTCCGATTTGGGTAATTACTCCCAAACCGCACCGCCCCTTTATTCTGCCGTTATTATATAATCATATTGGAGGAAAGACAACCAAAATTTCTAAAATATCTTTTTAGCCGTCTAACCCTTACTCTTAAACCCTTAAATTCCTTTGTTAACCGTTGACTACACTGTTTTCTCAGCTAAAGTAGTATATTGGCCTTGATTTTCAAAGATAATCGATTGTCGCCCGTTCTACGCTGACCACTTATATTATCGTGATTTGCCTTGAGTTTAGGACGAAGAAAATTAAAAAATTGTAAAAAGACGGAGGCCGCTGTCCTGCCAGCCCCCGCCCCAAACCAAAAGAGGCCGGGAGCGGACACACCCCCGACCCCCTATCGAAAGGAGTCGTTGGCTGGATAAAAAACCAACGACAAACAAAAGAAAAAAAGCAAACCATAAATTTTCTTTTCACTACCATATTTTTGGAACAAGTAACGCTTCCTCGTTTTGGCCCAAATTGCGACAAAGCCCACAGCCGTCCGCGATTGAGCAAGCACCTTTTTGAGTGGGCAAAATGGCGAGGTGGTCGGGCTGATAATTACGAGCAATAGCTAAATACTTTTTTCCATTGAACGTTCCTGCGGTGTCTTCATTTTCGGTAAAGACCCCAGTGGAAAGCTCCATCATCTTTCCATTTTCCACTGCTTTGAGAATTCTATCATCGACTTTTTTCAATCGCTCAGGGTCAAGCCAACATTCGGCCTTGATTGCCTTGCCCTCAAACTTTGCATTAAAAATCACCCCAACTTTTTGCAAATTAAAAATTTCTGGATGCCCGGCGAAGCTGTCGGCGAACATTGAGGGATGATAAGCGACCACCGGTCTCCCGTTCCACAAATGGCAAGATTTTTTCAATTCATTAGCAGGATAAAAAAGTGCCCCGTTGCTTCCTGCGTGAACTCCTTCTACAAGCATTACGCACGGCACAACGATATGAGTTTTATCTTCCAGTTTGCTCATCGCAAAATTATGAACACAATCCCTGTAATTTGGTATCGTGAGCGGTTCGTCTGTGGTGTCTCTAATGGCACTTTTGTTTTCCTTTTTTTCTTCTGGGCTGAAATCTATCACCGGGATAACTAAAGGCTCATCTTCCCCACCGCAGACATTAACAACATATTGTTGCGTTTTCATAAAAAGTCCTTTCGTAAAACTAAATTTTTATGTTTTCTATTTCGGCTGAAATTGACACGGCTTTGCTTCGGTTTTCCTCACAAAATTCATTTCTTTTTGTAATGTGTTTGGGTATTGCCTCTTCAAGTTTTTTGCGGGCTGCGGTGAGCTTGCCTTGCAGATGGTTGACCTTTTTTTGCAACTCTTTTAACTTGGCAACAGCTTCATCGGAAGGCGGCGAAGGTGGATTGTTACAATCACGTTGCTCCAACACTATTCTCAAATGTGCAGTTAATTTATTTTTGAAAACCTGAAATTCCTCACGGGCCAAATTCAGCTTAATTTCCAGATATTCTATTATCCGCTTGGCACACTTTTGCGGGTCGTTCGGCGCCTCCGCAAGCACGCCGAGAGGATGCTCTCGATAACTTCCATCGGAATATAGGAGGAAACTGCCCCAGACGACGCAATCCGAACCGTGGGCTTCTTCAAATTTTTTGATTCGCTGTGCTGGACTTAATCCTTCGTAATCAACCGCATTCAATCTCATTTTCGTACCCTTTCAAAAATATATATTTTTTCTTTTATCTCCAAGTTCCTATACCCGCAGTATTTTTACCACAGCAAAAAGAAACACCCGAAACTGCATTGCTCACGTCGTCTTTGCCACCTTTACAATGGTCAATTATGTCCTTTCCGCCGCTTCGCGTTCGACGTTCCAAACTGCATAATTGGTTGACTAAAAATTCGTCGTCCAACAATTCAATTTGGCCACTACTTATTCGAGGTAATAGCTCACAATACAATTCACTTTTTGAAAGCTCTGATTTTACAAACCGTATCCCGTTTGATTTGAAGGCATCAACGACAAATTGAGCGGCATAATTGTCACCATAAATTTCTCGCAGACCAAACCGCCTAAGATTTTCGCTTATGGACACTATTATTTGGACGGGAGAATGAGGACTTTTGTATCGTCTGACAAAATCAATCACTGTCTTGAGGTTTTTGTTTTTGTGAGCGATGGATAATGCAGCATCATCACTTCGGCCTCCTGAAACATCACAAAAAGCAAAATACTGCTCTTTGCCGTCGGGTAATAATTCTACACGTCCCCGGACAACACAATTGACAATCACTTCACGCGGCAGGAAACCAGATATATCGTCCCTAAACTCGCCGAGATATTCTGCCTTTGCCGCAGCTAAATCCTCTGCCAGAGCTTCATCGACAACCGATTGAGGCAGTGTTGGGTTCATTGTTCGGCTTGGGCAGTTCCAAACCAATGTCTTGGCTGAATCGTTCCCAAAGCATTTCTCGTATTGCTTGAAGCTCCATCCTTTTTTGGCGTATGGACTGCTTATGCAAATACACTTAGAACCCTTAACTGTGGCAAGACTTGGCTTAAGGGCGGTTATCAATTCCTCATCATTTTTTACTTTGGATTCTTCCGTTAGGCCAAAAAAGCACACTTCGTCAACGATTGCGGCGAGCAGCGTATAACCTCTAACGCTTCTCCAATCGCCGACCATAATTTCAACCAAAATTCCGTTATTGAGCAAAAATCCGTCAGCCGTCTCGCTCTCAATCTCATTTTGGAGCATAGGGGTTTCGGTGAATATGGCTCGGAGATAATTTTTAACTATGCGTCCCTGTTTTTTTGTCGGGGCAATAATCGCAACCATCCCCATCTCACCTTTGGCAAGCAGCTTTTCAAGGCCACTCAAGACCGAAATATATGCTCCAATAATAGCTGATATACGGGACTTACCAGAACGCCTGCCGGTCAAAAATAAAGCTGTATCAAAACCATTTGGAGGCAACAAAGCAGGATTTCTGCCTGTGCATTGCTGGATTAAATCGTGATGTTGATTTTGAATTGGCAAGCCATAAAGGCAACGCAGAGCAATCACCCAATTTTTCCACGATGAAATACTACCGTTCCTGTCTTGCAGGAATGACCTAAACAAATTCTTGTCTCTTATGGCGTCGATTATATTCATTGCTCTTTGGCCTCAACATACTCACGTAAGTTTTTGACCTTCCTAACCCGTTTTTCTAATCCCAAAGTTTTTGCAAGTCCGGTGACACTGTTACACGCCTGAATCCACTTGCTGATAAACTCGTCAGCACCTTTGGGATTAGATGCTATTCTTGACTCCAACTGTTGCAGGGTAAATTCGAGGAAAACAAACCGCTCACACAATGCCAACATAACGTGCGAAAGATTCTCCACACCACCACAATCAGCTACTATCTCGTCGTATGCAGTTTTAAGCTGTTGAAAAATCTCTGTCCTTCCGTCCATCTTGGCGAGGAAGTTTGCCTCAAACCTTTTAGGAGGCAACTTGAATGTTCTGGGAGCGTTGTCCGGGTCTTCGTCGTATTCCGGCTTGTGCCAGTTCTCTGTTTTTTCTTCAACATCCTTTTTGTGCTTTGTCTTCATACGTCCCTGTCTATTTCATAGTTTATAAATATAAAGTTTATAAAGTCGTCCCATATACGACCGAAGCCCTTGAAACTCGTTTGAGTCAAGGGCTTCGTAAGCCATATCGTTTAATTGTTTCTTTTTTCTTTTCATAAATTCAACCTCAAATTGGCCTCGTCTATCCCCTGCTGTTGAATGCCAATATATCGCAGTGTTGTCCGCTGTGAGGAATGACCAAAAATGTCCATCAACCAAGCAATATCAGTTCCCTGCTTGTAGTGAAAATAACCAAACGTTTTACGTAAGGTATGACTTCCAAAGTGACCATTTATCCCTGTTTCTTTGGCCCATTCATTGACTAATTGATGAAGCCGTTGTATGCTCATCTTCCCACCCTTGCGGGACGGAAAAACAAAATCGTCTCTGTTTGTATTGCCATTATTGGAACACAGGACACTTAATGCCTCACGGACTTTGGAACAAAGGGCTATGTGCCTATGATTGCTGGTTTTTTGTTCCTTAACGTCTAAGGCCGACTTGATTTGTCCATCGGGCGTCAGAATATCTTTGAATCTCAATCCTATCAAATCACTACCCCGCAATCCCGTATTTATTCCGACAGTGAACATCGCATAGTCCCTTGGGCTTTCGCTCAAGTGTTCCTTAATTGCAGCTACATCTTCTTTCCTTCTTAACGGTTCCACTGTTGCACAACCTTTTCCTCTATGAGGAGCAGCATCATCTTTTATATGCCAGCCCTTTTTTATATGTCTGCCCTTTACTCTTTTTGCTGCCACCTGCCTTTTGTCCTTTCCAATTTTAACTTATATGACTTTATAAGGTGTTTCCTATAATAAGTCAAGAACTTTTTTTAATAAATTTTTAGCTATTTATGTAAACCCTTGCATTGCAACGAGTTAAGGTGTTATTTTTTTATAGTTTTATTTTAACTAATTATAAAAGTTAAAATAACTATGCTGGAGTTTATGGCTTTTCTGAGCATAACCTATTGCTGTATAGCTCCTATCCTTTTTGTATCCTAAAGCTGATACCCTGTTCTGCCTATCTGGACTATATTGAATAATGGTTTTGTTATTTTGAGGGGTAGCCCTTGTTGGGACATAAATGTAGGATAGGGCAAAAAATATAGATTTACCACCACATTCAAGGCCAACGGTATCAACAAAACAGGTCTGTCAAATATCTGTGCTGTCAATCATCTTGTATGATATATGGACATTTTCACAGTCCTTTTAATGTCGTTTTTTTGAGAAAAACACTTTGCCTTTTTTGGGTGGTGTCTTTTTTGGTTTTCCATTCCTTCGGCTCACTTTTGAACATTAACTTTTCCGATTTTTTGTTCCAATTGCTATTTTTAGCAGATATGACCGTCTAAACTTGCTTCTATGAGCTATGAATTTCGCTTGTAACCTTCGTACAAACGTGAAACTCTTAAAATATGAGTAATTATATGTCTTAGCAAGGGAAAAGCGTTTGTAGGGTGTTTTCGCTCTTGACAATAGGAGGCACAACTGGTATTTGTTTCTACGAGGACTCTTTTTTTGCAGGTGCAGGGAAGCAACAACCAAATAATCACCGAAATAGAAGGAGAGATATTATGAAAAAGCTGATTATAACCTGTCTGGCAGTATCCCTGCTCAATGTGTCGTTTTCTATGGCGGGGAACATAGCCCTCGATAAGCCCGCTTGGGCAACAGTTGACCCTTATGGAACAGCACCTGGAGCTGTCGATGGCTTGTTATCGCCTCCCTTGGACAATCCCTTATATCCGTATAACTGGAACTCACAGGTTTTTGGCACAGCCCAAAATCCAGTAACATTGTTTGTCGATTTGCAGGATACTTATTCTGTCAATCAAATAAACTTGTATGCCGATTGTAGGCCGATAGTTGGTAATTTTGAAAGCTACAACCTGTTATCAAGCATCGACCAGTCGTCTTGGACACTCATAAATTCCGGTGATTTGGTTAGCACATTACGCCCGTGGCCTGAGCGACTGGATTTTGAACCCGTCTCAATGAGGTATCTGCAATTTCAGGTTACTGGCGGGACGCTTTGGGCACACTTGTATGAAATGCAGGTTTATGAAGTTCCAGAACCGTTGACAATTTCTCTGTTTGGGCTTGGCGTTCTGTTTTTGAGGAGATTATAATGAGCATACCTGATGAAACAGCGAATGAATTATTAGTCAAGTGTGGTCGTCATTGCTGTATTTGCAGACGGTTTGAGCCGTTGCATTTACATATCCATCATATCATAGAGAAATCAGAAGGTGGCTCCGATGACCCTGATAACCTTATACCTGTGTGCCTTACTTGCCATTCAGACGTTCACACTCATACAAAATTGACACGGAGATTTACTATCGATGAATTGAAAGGTCATCGAAATACAGTGATTCAAATGGTAGCCGAGGGTAAGTTAGTATCAAAGAACACCGACAACGATGATGCAGACGAACTAATAAATGAATTTATTAAGAGTTTATTTGGTAAAGCCAATTCTTTCGATTCTGATATTCAATTGCCTCCTCACGCAGTCAAAATACTTTTAGATGCAGCAAGACAAAGAGGAGTCATTGAAGATTTATCTGCATTTATAACGGGAGATACAGACCTTGAGGATATGAGAGAAATTAGTGAACGCAAAGATGCAATTGATACTTTAGTTTCGGCAGGTCTATTAGATTTTGGAAGTGATTGCCTTTACAGAGTATCACATAAAGGTTTTTTGTTAGCAGATAGGTTAATTGCTCTTTCAGATACAACAGAAAAAAAGTGAAAGAATTATTTTCCGCGACAGAGATTTATTTTTATCTTTATTTTTTACTGTTATTATTTTTTAAGTTAGGCAAGGGGGCAGGGGGTATTATTACCCCTCATATACCTATAGGATTTGACAAAAATTAGTTAAAATTTGCGTTTGAAAACAGGTTTGAAAGAGGTAAATTCTGAATAAATCTTTGTGTATATTTCCTTTGCTAAAATAACGTCTGATTTTCTAATAACAAGTCCGTCGTGTATGTCCAAAGCGGGTATTCGGCGAGCAGCAACAAGCTCTTTTAGTGTATGGAGCATAATTGAACCGTCAATACGCATTAGTTCGAGTCCGCTTTCTGTGAAAAATTTGTTTGTCACTTTTTCAGGGTGGGCTTTAGTGATGCGTTTGAGGATTCCACGCAGGGTTTTGCCTTCAATGTTAAAAATCAGGTCAGTCAAGAATATGCGGTTTTCACTATCACGTAAAGATTTTGCAATTGCCTGTAATGCACTTTCCCGGCTGTTGGTGTTGAGTGCAATGTTTGTGGCTATTTTGACAAAGTCGCGGACTATCTTTTTGTCTTTGTCTGGAACATTCTCAAGTTTATAATAAAGCCTAAAGACCTTCTCAGGCCAGTAAACGTCCCCTCTTTCGTCAATACCGCTCAAATGATAAGCCAGACGGATGGCGTGGCAATGCGAGTCAATCTCTGCGGCAGGTTCGCTGTCTATTTCTATCGTTTCGCGTTGTTCTGCTGTCATTCCCTGCCCGGACAAAGCTCCCCAAGAATACAAACGTGTTCCTCGAAATAACCTGCCAGAGTGTATTTGTCTTAGACAGACATTTGGCTGAAATGCTATGAGGTTTCCTGTTTCAGGATTAGGAGCGTATGCCGTCCACGAGTGTGATAGATTTTCCCTGTTGATACTGTTGATGATGTTTTCAATCTTACGGAAATAATCCAAGCCGTTTTCAACTGCTCGCTGGTCGGGTTTTCTTATGTCATTTTTATCACGTGGGCAGGTAGCTTCTATAAATTCCCGTATCGAAGCTGGTTTCTTTTGTTGTTCTTCTGGCAGTGTTTGTCCTGTAAGCCAGTTGGTTTTGCCGGTATGCAAAACAACAAGAGCGTGTGTCGTCGGCTTTATTGCTTCTGTGTTTCTTTTGAGGTCTAAATCTTCGAGCAATTGCAGCTTCCACATTTTCCTGATTTTGAGTAAACGACCAGTAGCTCGATAACGAGTTACCTGTCGGGTGATTTCAGAACCTTTGCAAACGATGCACAGCTTCCTTTTTGCGAGGGCATCCCAAATAGGTATGCGTTTGCGGGTATTCACTCCATTGTAGTCACGTGAATCAGCGACAACCTTACCAGTTAAACCGGTCTCAATCAGGTTATGAGTAATTTGAGCAGTAAGTTCCTTCTTCTCACTTATCCTGTAACCGTGATGCAATACCGTCAAACGAGGCCATATCTCGCTTTCAACAAACAGGTAAAATTCCTTAGTTAGAAGCCCTTTTGTGAAAATCCACGATTCCTTTCCACGCAGGAAATAATTTTTACTTTTCCTTTCATAGTTCATTTTTGTTTTCCTTTCGCTTTATTATACCACCTGTCAAACGACCTTTTCAAACGAGGAGGCAGTTTGAAATGTTTGTAAAAAACTTCTTTTACGCCGGGGATTTTCAATAATTCCCGGATAAATGCTCTCAACGGGTCTTTTACTTTTTTATGGTTCATTTTTGTTCCCCTTGCATCATTTTTGTTTGTTTTTCATCAAGCTACCTTTAGAATTAGCGTTGTTTGGAATGGGATAGTTGTTTTAAGACCTTTTAAGGATGAGCAATCATCAATAATCAATAAGAAAATGAACATACTATTGACTAATGATGACGGGATATTTGCGCCGGGGCTGTCGGCGA
>Ga0315273_10014277_pt1 | contig 10229 bp, 6 predicted proteins | sample YL17G02_0_MG_FD_205753 | JGI IMG/M metagenome (GOLD analysis project Ga0315273, IMG submission 205753) | Sediment microbial communities from Yellowstone Lake, YNP, Wyoming, USA - YL17G02_0 | ecosystem: Environmental > Aquatic > Freshwater > Lake > Sediment | place: USA: Wyoming | collected... | reverse complement strand
GCGCGCGTGATTCATATAGGGTACTACGCAAATCAACACAAGGCTGGTGCCGCAACTTCTTCTACTGGCGGGACTTATCGTGCGGGACCGCGAGCCACCTGCCGCTTTCGCAGTAAACTACCGCTAGTCCGCTACTCGGTGGGCATCGAGGATGCTGACGACCTCATCGGGGACCTGAAACAGGCGTTGGAACGAGTGTAGGGCGGGGCTTCAGCCCCGCCGTCGGCGCCGGGCTTTCGGCTTTCAAGCCCGGCGCCCTCCTCCCCCGTAAGCAATCCCGCTGGCGCCGTCGTATGTACTCGATCGATAATCCCGCGCACACCCGTCCGGCCCCCTTTTGGTCACCCGTCACTGCGAGGCTCATCCATGAAGCGAAGACTCGGCCTGTGTCTGCTCGCCAGCCTGGTGGTCGCGCTCACCGTCCTGGGCGTCCGCCTGATGGCCCAGGGCCCGGCCCCCCAGGCGCCGCCGCCGCCGGCCGTCAACCAGTCCGACGATGCCGTGCTCAAGACCTTCCGGTGGCGCGCCATCGGCCCGGCCAGCATGGGCGGCCGCATCGATGACATCGAGGTCGCCCCGAACGACCCGTACACCATCTACGTCGGCTACGCGACCGGCGGCATCTGGAAGTCCATGAACAACGGGACGACCTGGACCCCGATCTTCGACGAGTATCCCACGTCGTCGATCGGCGACATCGCCATCGCCCCGTCCAACGCGGACACTATTTACGTCGGCACTGGCGAGCCCAACAACCGGCAGAGTTCGTCGTTCGGTGACGGCGTCTACAAGTCCACCGACGGCGGCAAGAAGTTCGTGTACGTCGGCCTCAGGGAGACCCAGTCGATCGGCCGCGTCGTCATCGACCCGAAGAACGCCGACATCGTGTACGTGGCGGCCGTCGGCCACCTGTTCGGGCCGAACATGGAGCGCGGCGTCTACAAGACCATCGACGGCGGCAAGACGTGGAACCTGGTGAAGTTCATCGACGAGAACACCGGGGTCACCGACATCATCATGGACCCGCTCGACCCGAAGACGCTGTACGCGGCGTCCTACTCGCGGCGCCGGGTGCCGTGGGGCTTCAACGGCGGCAGCTCGGACAGCGGGATCTGGAAGACGACGGACGCCGGCAAGACCTGGACGAAGCTGACGGGGAACGGGCTGCCCGACAACCCGATCATCGGCCGCATCGGCCTCGCGCTCTGCGCCGGCAAGCCCAACGTCATCTACGCCCAGATTGAGGTGGGCGCGAGCGGCGGCACGGGCGCCGGCGTCAGCGAGGATGGCTCGCTGTCCGCCGGCGGCCGTGGCGGAGCGGGCGGCGCGGGAGCGACGGGCGCGGGCCGGGGCCAGGCGGCCCAGGCCGGGCAGCAGCCTCCGGCAGGCCAGCAGGCGGCGGTCGACCTTCAGGCGCTGCGGGCCAAGGTCGCGGAACTGCAACAGCAGTTCGACGACGTCTCCAAGAAGCTCGGCGAGAGGAACCCGCAAGTCCTGACGGCGCGCGCAGCCCTCAGTGCGGCTCAGGCGCAGTTGCAGGCTGCCCAGGCTCAGGCGGGCCAGCAGCCCGGCGGCGGCCGCGGCCAGCAGCCACCCGACCCGAAGCGGAGCGGCCTGTGGCGCTCGGACGACAAGGGCAAGACGTGGAAGTTCTGTTCGAACGAGAACAACCGGCCGATGTACTACAGCAAGTTCCGCGTCGATCCGAACAACCCGGACATCGTCTGGACCGGCGGCGTCAGCTTCTCGAAGTCGCTCGACGGCGGAAAGACGTTCAAGAACAATAACGGCGTCGCCCATAGCGACCACCATGCCATCTGGGTCGATCCGAAGAACGGCCGGCACGTCATGGTCGGCAACGACGGCGGCCTCGACATCAGCTACGACCAGGGCGACACGTTCGATTTCGTGAACACCGTGCCGGTGGGCCAGTTCTACGCCGTCAGCGCCGACATGCGGAAGCCGTACTACGTGTGCGGCGGCCTGCAGGACAACGGCTCGTGGTGCGGCCCGAGCCAGGCGCCACGGTCGCGAAACAACGCCATCCTCAACTCCGACTGGTACAACGTGGGCGGCGGCGACGGCTTCTACACGCTGCAGGATCCGACCGACTGGACGGTGATGTATTCCGAGTCGCAGGACGGCAGCACCAATCGCCTCGACCTGCGCGGCGGGCGGGGCACGAGCATCCGGCCCAACGCGGGCGGGGCCGGGCGTGGCGGCGTGGGGGGAGGCACGGCGGCGGCTGGCGCGGCCGGGCGTGGCGGCGCGGCGGCTGGCGGGGCGGCGCCTCAGACGCCGGATCCGGCGGTCCTCGCAGCGCTGGCGCAGCAGATGGGCATCGCCGGCGGCGGCCGCGGGGGCGGGCCGAACGTGGTGCCGCCGCCCGAGTCGGGCACGCAGTTCCGGTTCTACTGGAACACGCCGATCCTGCTCTCCCCGCACAACCCGCGCGTCATCTACCTGGGCGGCGAGCGGCTGTTCAAGTCGATGAACCGCGGCGACACGTGGACCTACAGCAAGGATCTGACGAACAACATCGGCCGGAACTTGCGGCCGATCATGGGCGTGGCCGGCGACAAGCCGATGGCCTCCAAGCACGACGGCGCCGCGTCCTACTCCAACATCACGACGATCTCGGAGTCATACGTGATGCCGGGCGTCATCTGGGTGGGCACCAACGACGGCAACCTCCAGGTGAGCCGCGACGGCGGGCAGAACTTCGAGAACGTCGTGGGCAACGTCAAGGGCGTACCGAAGGAGACGCACGTGTCGCGCGTCGAGGCGTCGCACGCCGACGCCGGCACCTGCTACGTCACCTTCGACAACCATCGCGTGGACGACCACAAGCCCTACGTCTACGTGACGACCGACTACGGCAAGACGTGGAAGTCGATCGTGGCGAACCTGCCGGCGGGCAACACCAACGTGATCCGGGAAGACCCGAAGAACCCGGACCTGCTCTACCTGGGCACGGAGTACGCCTTCTACGTGTCGCTCAACCGGGGCGGCGAGTGGAAGCGCTTCATGACGGGGCTGCCGACGGTGCGGATCGACGACATTCTGATCCACCCGCGCGACAACGACCTGATCGTGGGCACGCACGGCCGGAGCATCTGGATCATCGACGACATCACGCCGCTGCAGCAGTTGACGCGGAAGGCCATGGACACCGACGTCACGCTGATGGACCCGCGGCCGGCGGTGGCCTGGGTGAACGACCAGCAGAAGGGCTCGAACGTGGGAGGCCAGAAGCACTTCCGCGGCGAGAACCCGCAGCGCGGGACGGCCATCAGCTACTACCTGAAGGCCGCCGTGCCGGACGTGAAGATCACCATCGCGGACTACACCGGCAAGGTGGTGCGGACCTTCAACGCGTGCAGTGACACGGTCACGCAGAACTGCGCGCCGAAGACCGCGGGGCTGAACCGCGTGCAGTGGACGATGACCGGTGACCCGCCGCAGTTGCCGGCGGGCGCCCAGGCGGCTGGCCGCGGAGGCGGTGGCGGCGGCGGGCGCGGCGGCGGTGGCGGGCCGGCACTGGAACCGGGAACCTACGTGCTAAAGGTGACGGTCGGGGGGAAGGACTACACGACGAAGGTGGTCGTGGAAGCGGACAACTTCGTCCCGTCCGGGACGTAAGCAACCCGTTGGGGGCGGTCACCGTGGCCGCCCCCATTTGCCAACGACGGGCGGGACGACCGTCCCACAGCGCCCCGGCTCCCCTACTTGCCCTGCCCTGAGCGAGCGGAGCGAGTCGAAGGGCCCAAATCCAGTTTCATTCCGGCCTTCAGCACGTGCATCGTCAGGTTGCGGCCCGTGATCGGCTGCCCCGCTGGCGTGGGCGTCACCGAGGCCTTCCGCGCGTCGAACACCACCACAGAGCTCTTGCCGATCACTTCGATCTCGCTGCCGGTCACGACCACCGCGGTGGACTCGTCGATGCCGACGCCGACCAGCTCCGGATGGTCGAGCACCGCGCTGATCAGCCGGTTGCTGCGCTGCCGCTTGAGGAAGTGCTGATCCACGATCGCCCGCGGCCACAAGCCGAAACCAGGGGCCGTGTCGGTCTTTCCGGCGGTGATGGCCTGCATGTCCATCTCGTTGCCCGTGATCATCACCTTCGTCATCACGGCCGCGCCGGCGCTCGTCCCCGCCACCGTCACGCCTTCGCGGTAGCGCTGGCGGATCGCCTCGGCGATGCCGGAGGGCTCGAGCGCGGCGGTCAGCTTCGTCTGGTCGCCGCCGGGGAACCAGATGAGCGTCGCCCGCTTGACTGCGGCGATGCACGCGGTCGGGTCCTTCGCATCGAGCGAAATCGCCTCGGCGGCACCAGCCTTCTTCCAGATGGCCACGGTCTCGGGCCCGGTCTCGGGCAGCTCAGAGGCCTGCGGAAAGATCGCGACGATGGCCTTCGGGCCCCCGCCCAGTTCCAGCGTCCGTGCCCGCACGTCGTCGGGGATGGTGCCGCCGCCGATGATCACCAGGTGCCCTGTCCCGCGTGCGCCCGCCTGCCCGTGCGCCAGTGTCACACCCACAAGCAGCCACGCCAGCCCGGTCACGCCCACGATGCGACGCATACGCCACCCTTCGAAAATGGGGTCTGACACATCTTCTCAGGTCAGTCTCATCTTTCGGGAACGCACCCGGCGCCTTCCAGGATGCTTCGGACTCTGGCCACCAGTTCGGCCGGGCGGTAGGGCTTCTGGAGGAACAGGCTGCGGTCCTGCAGAAGCGTCCGCAGGCTCGCGTCCGATTCCGCGAACCCGCTCGACATGATGATACCCACTCCCGGGCTGATTGCCCGCAACTGGCGGAACGTCTCCGCCCCGCTCATGTTCGGCATCATCAGGTCCAGCAGCACCACGGCGGGCGGCCGGGCGCGCTCCCGGAACAACTGGACCGCCTGCTGCCCGTCACTGGCTGTGAACACCGTGTAGCCACTGCGCTCGAGAATCTGCTTCGCCACGGCCCGCACGGTCGCATCGTCGTCAACGATCAGGACCTCGGCACTCGCACCCGGTCGAACGGCCATCTCCTGCGTGTCCGACTCTCCCGCCAGATTGGCGACCGGCAGCAGGACGCGGACCTTCGTGGCGTGGCCCGGCTGGCTTTCCACCTTGGCGGCGCCCCGGTGGCTCCGCACGATGCCCAGCACGGCTGGAAGCCCCAGGCCGCGCCCGGGGAACTTGGTCGAGTAGAACGGCTCGAAGATGCGATCGCACACGGCCTTGTCCATCCCGGTCCCGGTGTCTTCGACCACCAGGGAGACGTAGGCGCCCTCCGGGAGCCCATCGTCGAGGTAGGTGGACGCCAGCAGGGCCCGGTCCGCGTGCACGAGTTCCGTGGACACGACGACGCGCCCGAGCTGGTCGCCGATGGCCTCCGAGGCGTTCGTCACGAGGTTCATCACGACCTGCCGCAACTCGGACGGGTCGGCCACCACCGGCGGCAGCGACTCCTGCACATTCATCTTCAGCACGACGTTGCTGCCGACGACGGAAGCCAGCAGCGAGCCCATACCCGCCACGAGTTCCGACAGCACGACGCGCTCGAGGACGAATTTGCCCTTGCCGGAGTAGGCCAACAACTGCTTGGTCAGATCGGCCGCGCACATCGCGGCGGACTCGATCTGCTGCAGCGCGTCGCGCATGGGGGACGTCGCGGGCAGGTCCGAGACCAGCAACGAGGCGTTGCCCAGGATGCCGACCAGCAGGTTGTTGAAATCGTGGGCGACGCCGCCGGCCAGGACACCCAGGCTCTCGAGCTTCTGCAGGTGCTGGATCTGCGCCTCCAGTTGCAGCCGCTCCTGTTCGAAGCGCTTGCGCTCGGTGATGTCCCGCGCAACCGAGTGCATGTACTTGGTACCGCCGATGACGATGCACCGGTTGTTGAACTCGGTTTCGACGGTGCCGCCGTCGCGCCGCAGGATGCGCGCCTGGCTGACCATGTCCTCGCCCGCCATGATCCGCGCGTGGAACCGTCGGTACGCCTCGAGATCCGTCGGGCTGTGCAGGTCCGGGATCCTCATGCCCAGCAACTCCTCCCGGGAGTAGCTGGTCAGCTCGCAGGCCGCCCGGTTGACGATGGTGAACCGCGATTGCTCGTCGCTGATGAACACGGCGTCGCGCGAGCCTTCGAAGATGGCCTCCTGCCACGCGAGCGCGCGCGCCAGGGCGTCCCGAAACTTCTGCCGCTCGTCGATGCGCCCGACGCACCGCTCGGCCAGCGTCAGGTACAACGAGGCGTGCGCTTCGAGGGCGTCCTCGGGCAGCCACCCGTCCACACCGGCGTCGACAAAGGGTTGCAGCTCGCGGGGTTCCTGGTGGGCCGGGACGATCAGCAGCACGAGCGCATGGCGTTCGGTGGGCGGGCGCCGCAGGCGGCAGCAGAAGTCGAGCGTGGAGGTCCCACCGACCCGAGCGGCCACCAGCGCCAGGGCGATTGCGTGTTCCAGCCAGAGCCGCCACGCCTCGCCGGCGTCGGTGGCCGTCAGGACCTCGTGCCCGCGGAGGTGGAGTTCGCGTGCGATGCCGGCCCTCGCGGGCGAGGCCTCGCAGAACAGTAGCGTCTTCATCGGCGCGGCTCCAGCCCGGACGTAACCCGGCAGAACGCGGCGGGAATCCGGCACTATAGCGCGATCACGCCCGCGCGACAAGCGCCCGCCGGCCGCGCGGCACCGACGCGAATTCCAGACCGGCCTGAATTCAGAATTCACAATTAAGAATTTCGGCCGCTTCGCGGAATGAGGCGCGCCGGTTCAATTCGTCATTCTCAATTCTGAATTCGCGCGCTCCCCGTTCAGCGCCGCGCCCTGCCAACGCGTCAGGACCGCCGCGCCGCCCATCCACGCCGTCACATTCGCCGTCGTCCGGAACATGTCGGGGATCGTATCGACGCCCACCAGGATCCCAATCCCCTCTGCCGGCACGCCGACGGCGACGAGCACCGGCGCCATCACGATGATCGCGCCGGCCGGAATGCCGGGGATCGTGAAACTGGTGAGGACCGCGACGATCACGATCGTCGCCAGTTGCGTCGCGGCCAGGTCCACGCCGTAGAGCCTCGCCAGGAACAGGACGCCCACGACCTGCGCAATCGCGCCGCCCACGCGGAACATCGACGCGGCGAGCGGGAGGAAGAACGACGCGACGGACTCCGGGATACCGAGCGCCCGCGCGCCCTCAAAACTGGCGGGCAGCGCCGCAAGCGACGCGCGCGACGTGAACGCCACGGCTTGCGCCGGCGCCGACGCGCGCGCGAACCGCGCGAGGGGCACGCGCGCGAGGAGCACGGTCGCCGGGTACAGGACCAGGACGAAGCCGCCGGCGATGGCCGACAGCAGGCCGATGTAGGCGGCCAGCGCGCTGGCCGCCGCCACACCCATCCGCGCGGCCAGCGGCACCGCCAGCGCGAACACGCCAATCGGCGCGACGACCAGCACGCGTCCCACCAGCCACACCATCGCGTCCGAGATGCCGCGCAGCACGGTCACCACCGCGCCGCGCCGCTCGGCCGGCACCCGCGTGAGCGCCAGGCCGAATGACACCGAGAAGACAATCAGCGGCAGCATGGCCCCGTCGGAGGCCGCCTTGAACACGTTGACCGGCACCAGGTCCACCAGCCACTGGGACAGACCAGGCAACTGGCGCGCGGTCTCCGCCGTGGCGCGGCCGCTCTCGGCCGCGTGCTGCCGAAGCGACTCCGCGATGGCGGGATCGATGTTGAGGCGGGCCAGCACCGGAAACGCGCACGCGGCCGCGAACACGCACGACGCGAGAAGCGCGACGACGAAGATCACGAGAGACCGCCCGCCCAGCCGCCCGATGGTCCCGGCATCGCCTGCCGACGCCACGCCCACCATCAGCCCCGCCACCACGAGCGGGATCACCGTCATGCGGATGGCGGCAATGAAGATCAGGCCCACCGGCTCGACGAGCGACGGCACCCGCAGCAGCCACGGCACCTGCGTCGCCGACACCGCCATGCCGAGCAGCAGCCCTGCAACCAGGCCGATGAGCACGCGGATGGTGAAAGACATCGGCTCTCCCTGTGGCCCCCGGGTCTTCAGACCCGGGGCAACCCGCTCAGGATCTTCACCGCACACCCCACCAGCGCCGCTGCGGTGATGGCGTCCATTGTCCGCCGGACCGCCGGCCGCGTCATCCGCTCGGCCAGCGTGCCAACCGAGATCGCGAAGGCGCACAACCAGACGAGCGCCATCCCGACGTGCGTGCCGCCGAGCAGCAGGTACCTGGGCACGAACGATTCCGTCGGCCGGATGAACTGCGGCACGACCACCGTGTAGAAGAGCACGACCGAGGGATTCGAGTAGTTGGTGATCAGCCCGCGAGCGACCCGTGACGCTCGCCCGCGCTGGGCGGACACCGAATCACGTTCGGTGCAGACGCCAGATACCGAATGTCCTTCACCCGCGGCACAGGGCTTCGGCCCTGTGCTTTCTCTCTCAGTCGCGGCACAGGGCTTCGGCCCTGTGTCCCCCGGGCCGAAGGCCCGCCTCAACGCCTTCACTCCCAGCCATGCCAGGTACAGCCCCCCCACGACGGACAGCACCGTCAGCAACCGCGGAAATCGGTGCACAACGGCGGCCAGCCCGAAAGCGGATGCGAGCGCCAGCGACGAATTGGCGGCAATGACGCCGGCGACCGTCCACAACCCGGCCCGCCGCCCGGCGGCGACGGCCGCATCGGCGACCACCGCCATCGTGGCGCCGGGACTGAGGACGAGCAGCGCCGCAACGCCGCAATACGCGAGGAAGTTGGAATCAAGCATAGACGAGGCGGCGCATTATACCGTGTACACAGGGCTGAAGCCCTGTGCCGCAACACCTGTACACAGGGCTGAAGCCCTGTGCCGCAACACCTGTGCACAGGGCTGAAGCCCTGCGCCGCGACAAGTGTCGTCCTCCTGCGCTAGGATCCGCCCGCTGCCTGGGAGGGCTTCCGATGCACAGCAAGACCCTGCGCACTCTGTCGCTCGTGCTCATCGCCTGCGCTGTCGCCGTGACGGTGTCGGCCGCGCCCATCAAGTTCGCGCGCTACCCGCACGTTGGCAACGGCAAGCTGGTGTTCTCGTACCACAACGACATCTGGGTGGCCAACGAGGACGGCTCCAGCCCGGTGCGCCTCACCGCGCACATCGCCCGCGACACGTTCCCTCGTCTGTCGCCCGACGGCAAGTGGGTGGCCTTCAGCTCGAACCGCCTCGGTAACGACGACGTCTACGTCGTGCCGACGACCGGCGGCGAGCCGCGGCAGCTCACCTTCAACACCAGCGCCGACACCGTCCTCTACTGGACGCCCGACGGCAAGCGCATCATCTTCGCCACCTCGCTCGGCGCGCGGCCCTTCGGCAGCCCGCTCTACGCCGTCCCGTTCGATGGCGGCATCCCGGAACCGCTCGACATGGACGTGGGCCGCTACGGGATGATCAAGCAGGACGGCTCGATGCTCGCGTTCAACCGCATGGCCCCGAGCTACTGGCGCAAGGGCTACAAGGGGAACGCGGCCGACAGCATCTGGGTGCAGGACCTGAAGACGAAGCAGATCTCACGCCTCACCAACAGCGATCCGAAGACGTTCCGCGATCGCCGGCACGACACGATGCCGATGTGGGGCGCCGACGGCCTCATCTACTTCCTCTCCGAGCGCGGCGGCACCTTCAACATCTGGAAGATCTCGCCCAAGGGCGGCCAGCCGACGCAGGTCACCTTCGACAAGACCGACGGCATCCAGTACCCGTCGATGAGCCCCGACGGCAAGACCATCGCCTACGAGAGCGACTTCGGCCTCTGGACGCTGAAGATTCCGGATGGCAAGCCGAAGGCCGTCACCGTGGACATGGCGTTCGATCCCAAGCTGAACCTGGTGGACGTGCTGAGCTCGAAGGGCAAGCCCGACGGGTTCGCGCCGTCGCCGGACGGCGATTACGTCGCCGTGGACTATCTTGAGAGTACCGACTTCTCTTCTACTCTGATCCCACCTTCTTGGCAATCTGCATTTTCAATTTCGACGCCTCGATGCTCACGTCGATCCACTGCTCGGTCAGATTCTTGAAGCGCTTGTAGGCAGCAATCTGCCTGCGGATGTCCGCCACGCATTCCTGCCGAACATACTCGGTGTGGCTCTTCATGGCGCGGGTATAGCTGATCTGCCAGTAGGGACCGCTCCTGCCCTTCGGGTCCTTGTACTGACGGGTCAGGGACCCCG
>Ga0315273_10014276_pt1 | contig 10229 bp, 11 predicted proteins | sample YL17G02_0_MG_FD_205753 | JGI IMG/M metagenome (GOLD analysis project Ga0315273, IMG submission 205753) | Sediment microbial communities from Yellowstone Lake, YNP, Wyoming, USA - YL17G02_0 | ecosystem: Environmental > Aquatic > Freshwater > Lake > Sediment | place: USA: Wyoming | collected... | reverse complement strand
CGTCCCAACCAGGTGCGCCTGCGACTTCACCAGTGAGGTGATACAAAGTCAGAAGGAGAATGATATGAAAACAGCCAAGCAGGTTGTAGGGGCGGCGCTCTCGGGGGCGGCGTTCGCGCTCCCGTCATCGCCGTCCATTGCGCAACAAGTCACCGGCGAGTTGGGAATTGGCCGGGGCAAGCCGGTGTTCCTCTGGAACCTGTTGGACCTGAAGCGGGTCAAATGGGAAAGCCCGGACGCGCTCACCCCCGGCAAGCATACGCTGGAGTTCGACTTCACATATGACGGCCTCGGCGCCGGCACCCTCGCGTTCAACAACATGAGCGGCCTCGGCCGCAGCGGCACCGGCACGCTGAAGGTGGATGGCAAGGCTGTCCAAACCATTACCATGCCGCACACACTGCCAATGATCCTGCAATGGGACGAGAGCTTCGACATCGGCTCCGACACCCTCACCGGCGTGAACGACGCGGACTACCAGCCGCCATTCCCATTGACCGCCAAGCTGAACAAGCTGACGATTAAGGTGGACCGCCCGAAGCTTACCGAGGAGGACATCAAGAAGCTCCAGGATTCGCAAGCGACTGCGCTTGACGGCAAGCCCTTGCATCATATGCAGAGCTCGCCTCAGTAGGCGTGCTCAGTTGCGCAAACCGTAACATTGTTTCGGTTATGAAACGGGTGAACTGTATTTTTACAATCAAAAAAAGGAGTTTTTATGAAACCTGAACAAGCCAATCTTCTCTGCGGGATGCTGAGCGCAGCCGTTCTGACAACACCGGCTGTCAGCACCGCCCAGCACATCTATGGCACGCCGGGTTCGCCCAGCGCCACCACCACTATCAGCGGGAAACAGCTTCCGCCGCCCGATCCGAAGTTCGGCGGGGTGATCAAGGAAAAAGCCTCGGAGTCGAAGGCTTGGTGGGCGCCACGCGTCGTTCCGCCGAAGGGTGCGCCCAACGTGCTGCTGATCATGACGGACGACGTCGGCTTCAGCGCACCGGGCACGTTCGGCGGCGTTGTTCCGACACCGGCACTGGATCGGATCGCGAAAAGCGGGTTGCGTTACACGAATTTCCACTCCACGGCACTCAGCTCACCGACGCGCGCGGCGATTATCACGGGACGCAACCATCACTCGGTTGGCAACGGGGTAGTAGGCGAAATAGCGACGGGGTTCCCGGGTTACGACTCAATAATCCCGATCGAGAAGGGCACCATTGGTACCATCCTGAAGGAGAACGGGTACGCAACCTCGTGGTTCGGTAAGGATCACAACACGCCCTCTTTCCAGTCGAGCCAGGCCGGGCCGTTCGATCAATGGCCCAACGGTATGGGCTTCGAGTACTTCTATGGCTTTGTCGGCGGCGACGCCAGCCAGTGGCAACCGAACCTGTACCGCAATACGACGGCCATCTACCCCTTCCAGGGCAATCCGGACTGGAACCTGACCACGGCCATGGCCGAAGAGGCGATCCAGTACATGAAGGAGCTCAAGGAGATCGCTCCCGGCAAGCCTTGGCTCGTCTATTACGTACCCGGCGGCACACATGCGCCACATCATCCCACGCCGGAGTGGATCAAGAAGATCAGCGACATGCACTTATTCGACAACGGGTGGAACAAGCTGCGGGAGGCGATTTTTGCCAACCAGAAACGATTAGGCATCATGCCCGACTACGCCACGCTAACGCCGTGGCCGAAAGAACTGCCGGAGTGGGATTCCCTCAGTTGGGAGCAGAAGAAGCTGTTCATCAAGCAGGCCGACGTGTACGGCGCATACCTCGCGTACACGGACCATGAGATCGGCCGCGTTATCCAGGCCGTCGAGGACATGGGCGAACTCGACAACACGCTGATCATCTATATCAGCGGCGACAACGGCGCGAGCTCGGAAGGCATGCTTGACGGCACGCCGAACGAGTTCACCTACTTCAATGGCGTTCCCGTGCCGGTGAAGGCCCAGTTGCTCTGGTACCCGTTTTGGGGGTCCGACAAGACCTTCCCGCACTTTGCGGCAGAATGGGCGTGGGCGTTGGACACCCCGTTCAAGTGGGTGAAGCAGGTGCCGTCGCACTTCGGCGGGACGGCCCAGGGCGTGGCCATGTCCTGGCCCGGCCACATCAAGGACGTGGGCGGCATCCGCCGCCAGTTCCATCACGTCATTGACATCGTCCCAACCATCCTCGAATCGACCGGCATCCCGGCACCCGATATGATCAACGGCATCAAGCAGGCCCCCATCGAAGGCGTGAGTATGGTGTACACTTGGGACAAGGCGAACGCCAACGCGCCCACCCGGCACATCACTCAATACTTCGAGATGCTCGGCAATCGCGCTATCTATCACGACGGGTGGGTGGCGGCCACGACGCCGTCGACACTCCCGTGGGTACCGAGTACCGCCCCGCCGCCCGACTTGATCACCGGATACAAGTGGGAGCTCTATAACGTCAAAGAGGACCCCACCCAGTTTAACGACCTGGCTGCCAAGATGCCGGAGAAGGTCAAGCAGATGCAGGCCCTCTTCTATTCCGAGGCGAAGAAGTATAACGTGCTGCCGCTCGACAACACGACGCTTCCGCGCTGGAATACCCCGCGCCCGAGCCTGACGGCGGGACGAACGGTCTTCACCTACTCAGGCGTATTGACCGGCGTCCCCAACAGCGCCGCTCCGAGCATCCTGAACAAGTCCTACACCATCACTGCCGCGGTCGAGATCCCCAAGGGCGGCGCCGAGGGCATGATCGTCACCGACGGCGGACGCTTCGGGGGCTATGGGCTGTTCCTGAGCAGGAGCTACAATTATTGGCTCGAAAACCGGTGGTTCAGGACCACAGGCTTGTTGATGTTGCTCGTCGGTCTCCTCCTTACCTGGGTCGGTAAACATCGAACGTGGTCGCGCGGAAAACTGTGGATTGGCTATGGAATGCTGATGCTTGCATCTTTTTGGGTGGTTGCGGTGTTTGCCACGCGGACGATGGATTTGGGCAAAGGGAAGCCGGTGTTCCTCTACAACCTGCTCAATCTCAAGCGCACGACGTGGGAAGGGCCTTCGTTGAGCGCCGGTAAGCACACCATCGTCTTCGACTTCAAATCCGATGGTCCAGGCTTGGGCAAGGGAGGGACGGGCACGCTGATCGTGGATGGCAAGGAAGTGGCCAGGAATTCCATGGAACACGGCACCCCGATCACGTTCCCGGAGGACGAAAGCTTCGACGTCGGCCAGGACACGCGCACCGGCGTCGCGATGCTGAAGTATCGCTACGATGTTCCGTTCAAGTTCACCGGCAAGATCAACAAGCTGACCTTCAAGCTCGAACCGGAGTCTAAGGCAACACCGGAGTCTAAGGCAGAACTGGGGCCTATGGCAGCACCGGAGCCTATTGAAGCACCGGAGCGATAGCAGCTTCAAGCCACGAAACAGATTTAGAGCACGAAAGGATAGAAATAAACGCTATGAAAAGGGTGCTTGTTCTCGCTGCTGTGGCCGAAGCGGTTACGGGTTTGGCGCTGCTGGTTGTTCCATCGCTCGTCGGGCAGCTATTGCTCGGCACAGAGCTTAACGGAGTTTCGATTCCGGTAGCTCGCGTGGCCGGCATTGCTTTAATCGCCCTGGGAGTGGCCTGCTGGCCGGGCCCGTCGCTAGTCGGCATGTTGACCTACAGCGCGCTCGCCACGCTTTATCTTCTATATCTTGGCATCCGCTGCGAATGGGTCGGGCTTCTCTTGTGGCCGGCTGTGGTTATCCACGCCGCCCTCACGTTGCTACTCGCCCGGCTGTGGCTAAAAACGGAGAAGCCGTTTTGATTTTTTCGCTGTCAAAGTGAGCCGCTTTTGACTAACCAAGCGGTGGTGTAAAACCAAAAGGAGGACAATGACAATTAAACGTATTATGTTTAGGGCAGCACTCATCGAAACCAGAAGGAATAATTCGGAAAACAATTCACTTGGCAATCGCGCGGTGAAGAAGAAATGAATGAAGATCTTTTCTTTTCGCAGCGGCTGTTTTCAAACCAAAACAAACTTCAGAAGGGAGGTAAATATGATCAAATATTATTGCCTTTTCGCACTGGTGGTTGTCCTGCTTACCGGTGGTATCGGCGGCGCACAGGACTACCCGATAATGGACATGATCGCCAACAAGGTCATTCAGAAGTACCAGAATTCCACCTGCGAGCAGTTGTGGCAGCAAAAGAGTGAGCCGAAGTCGGCCCGCGAGCAGGAATTCCTTCAAATGTTGCAAAACGATCCGCAGATGCGCGCTGCCTTCATTAACAAAGTGGCAGGTCCCATCGTCAACCGGATGTTCGATTGCGGAATGATCCCATGAGTGTGGCAGGGCGACGTTGTCGACCTGGTCGCTCTTAGGAAGTGGATGAAAAAATTCAGAAAAGGAGATGAAAGTTATGATTAAAAATAATTCATTCGTTCGGTCTCTAATGCTCGCGCTGTTGTTGGTAGCGTTCCTGGCAGCGGGTGGGAACGCTGGGGAGACGAATCAAGCATCAACGACTTCAAAGCCAATCAAGAAAAATGTTAAGGAAAGCCCGCCTATAGTCCAGATGACGCTCGAGCCGAAGGCCATCAACCTTCTCAAAGCCGCATGCAACCGCCTGGCCGCTGCCCGCACGATGAGTTTCACGGCAGTGGTTTCCTACGAGAGCCCGAGCCGCCTCGGTCCTCCCCTTGTCTACACGACAAAATCCGAGGTCACCCTGCAGCGTCCCGACAAGCTTCGGGTGCTCACGCCCGGTGACGGCCCGGCCTCGGAGTTTTACTATGACGGGAAGAAGATGACGGCCTTCGCCCCGGCCGAAAACCTGGTCGCTGTTGCCGAGGCCCCGCCCACGATCGACGAGGCGCTGAAGGCAGCCTATGATAATGCCGCGATCTACTTCCCCTTTACCCCCATGATGACCGCCGACCCTTTCAAGAGTGTTTCTGATGGGCTGATCCTCGCCTTCTACATCGGCCAGTCCCATGTGGTCGGCGGAACGACGACTGATATGGTGGCATACGCCAATAACAATGTGTTCGCTCAGGTCTGGATCGGCACCGAGGACAAGCTGCCCCGGATGATTCGTGCGGTGTACCGCACTGACTTGGCGCGACTGCGCCACCAATTGGAGTGGTCAAACTGGCAGCTCGACCTTGCCGTCCCGGCGGACGCATTCGCTTCAAAGAGCGCAGGCACTGCGAACCCCATCGCCTTTGCCCATCCGAATCCGAAACTCTCGGCTTATGCCCAGCCCCCGGCGAAGAGCAAGTCGACGAAAACTAAAGGCACAACTAACTAAGGAGGTACAATACATCATGAAAAAGATATTTGTTGTTTTTGTGAGTCTTCTGATCATCGCGCTTCCATGCAGGCCGACAACGGCCGCGTCGAGAGGAAACAGGGCTGGTGGCAGCACTTCGCACACCGAAGGGTCCACGAGTCACACCAGCGGTTGGGGCACCAGCACGTCGCACACCGCCGGGGAAGGCACCTCTCATACCAATGCATATGGCGGCAGTGCAACGCACGACGCAGGAGGAGGCTGGTCGAAGACCGGTGCCTACGGGGGGACAGCTTACGGCGATGCCCACTATGGTGGTGCATACTATCATCCCCCTGCTGCGGCCTATCCGGCGTACCATCCGCCCACCACGGTGAATTACTATGGAAGCGGGTGCTACAATTGCGGGGGCTGGTCCACCGCGGCAGCCGCTGCCACGGGCGCTGCGGTCGGCATGGTCGCCGGCGCCGCAGTAGCCTCTGCCAACACCAGCGCAGCCACATCGAGTGCCTATAATGCGGGTGTTTCCGCCGGCGCTGCAGCCGCGACCTCCGCAGAAACGACATACGTGATGGGCGCGATTTATGCGACGGTGCCTCCAGGCTCTATGCTTATCAACAAAGCCGGCTCCACCTATTATCTGAGCGGCAATACCTGGTTCCAGCCGTCCTACGGTGCGAACGGTGTATACTACCGTGTGGTACCTGCGCCCTGAGTTAGCTGTAAAAGAAATGAAAATAACGCAAAACCCAAGATAAAAGGATATGAAAGAGGAAACCACAATAAAAACTATTTTTATTTACCTTAGCGAAAGGGAGTATCCCTATGAAGAAAAAAACCATTTTTTTTCTTATGTTGATTTTGGCGTTGGCTGTGTCATTAGGATCGGTGCCGACCATGGCCCAGACTCTCAACGGTCCACCGGCAGATCCACGATACAAGTTCTCGACGCCTATGCCGCCGGGTATCGCGTCACCGGACAAGGTCGAGACGCGTCTGGGCGCGCTTCATTTCGAGGGCGGCTGCCCGGACATCGCCACTACCGAAAAACTCTACGGCAACCTGGATTTCCAGCATGCCGTGCAGGCCTATCTGCTGGGTTTGCCGCCGGTGAATCAGTTGGCGAACCGCGCCAATATCCTTAAGGAAGGCCCGGCCAACACGACCGTGCCCATTTGGGAACAGATGGTGGACTCCCGCACCATCGAACTGACCGCGAACGACAACACCCCTTACACCTGGTTCTGGTTGGATCTCCGCAAGGGTCCGCTGGTGCTGGAAGTGCCCCCGAAGGTGTTGGGGTTGATTGACGACATGTGGTATCACTGGTCGGGCGACCTTGGCATCACCGGTCCGGACAAGGGAGCGGGCGGGAAATACCTGCTCTTGCCGCCCGGCTACAAGGGCGATGTGCCCGAAGGTTACCACGTCATGAGACCTGCGACCTTCAGCATTTGGGCTGGCTGGCGCAGCTTTCTGGTTAAGGGCGATCCCAAACCGGGAGTTGATGAAGTGAAAAAATTCACCAAAATCTATCCGCTCTCCCAGGCCGCCAATCCGCCGAAGCTCAACTTCGTGAACATGTCGGGCAAACCGTTTTGCATGGTCGGACCCTCCGACTACCGCTTCTGGGAAATGCTCAACCAGGTCGTGCAGGAAGAGCTGACGGATACCATTGATGCGACCACGCTGGGCTTCTGGGCGTCCATCGGCATTGAAAAGGGCAAGCCGTTCGCCCCCGACGCGCGCATGAAGAAAATTCTCACCGAAGCTGCCGCCGTCGGTGACGCCACCGCCCGGGCCATTGCCTACCGGATGCGGGAGAAGGAAGGTTATTTCTTCGACAACGCCAACTGGCGGCTCGCGTTTGTGGGCGGCTACAAATTTGAGCGGCAGCCGGGGGTGGCAAACCTCAACGCAGCCGCCATGTTCTTCTTCCTCGCCACAGGGGTCACGCCGGCGATGGACACGAAGATCGTCGGGGAGGGCTCCACCTACCCGTGGACGGCCGTGGATGCCGACAAACATCCGCTCGACGGCGGCAAGAACTACAAGCTGCACCTGCCACCGAACATTCCGGTCAAGACCTTCTGGTCGGTCATCGTGTACAGCGACCAGACCCGTTCGATGGTTCAGACGGATCAGCAGTTCCCCAGCGTGAGCAGCCAGAACAAGGATCTGTTGGTGAACACCGACGGCTCGGTGGACGTGTATTTCGGCCCGAAGCCGCCGCCCGGCAAGGAACCCAACTGGGTTCAGACCATTCCCGGGGAGTCCTGGTTCACCCTGCTGCGTCTCTACGGCCCGCTGAAACCCTGGTTCGACAAGACCTGGCGGCCGGGGGAGATCGAGCCGGTGAAATGAAGGATGTTTTCGCTGATTCGTCAACAGTTACCAAGTCGGGTAGTAACCGAATTTTGGTTGGCCCAGCTTGAGTGCGGAGAAGCAGCCCTTGGGGGGGGCCGTCCCTTCAGAATGGTGATATTTACGAGGTAAAGTTACTTACTATTAACGCAATGCAAACCAATAGACACTTAGATAGTACCGTGGCCGGTATCCACGTGGTCGCAAAGCCCATCGGTCCGGTGTGCAATCTCAACTGCGAGTATTGCTTTTATCTCGAAAAGAAGGCGTTGTTCGGCCCCGGCACCCAGTACCGGATACCTGATAACGTCCTTTCCGCATTTATAACCAAATACATTAGTTCCCAGTCGACCCCGGTGGTTGAGTTCGTCTGGCAGGGCGGGGAGCCGACACTGTTGGGTTTAGAATTTTTTAAGAAAGTGATTGAACTGCAGAAGCCTTTTGCGAAAAGAAAAACTATCACGAATTCCCTTCAAACCAACGGAACGCTTCTCACCGACAACTGGTGTGCCTTCCTGAAAAAGCACAATTTCATGGTGGGGATCAGCCTGGACGGCCCAAAGGATATCCATGACCGTTATCGCAAAGACCGTAAAGGCAGCGGGACTTTCGAGCAGGTGATACGCGGCCTCAAACTTCTCCAGAAACACAAAGTCGAATATAACGTGCTGGCCTGCGTGGCCCGAGAAACAGCAGTAAGGCCGCTCGAGGTATATTGTTTTTTCCGGGACGCGGGGGTGGAGTTTATCCAGTTCACCCCGATCGTCGAGCGCCTGCCCGATTCATCGAACCGCCAGGCAGGTCTGCGCCTCGCCGGCCCGGCGGCTCTAACCCAAGGGGAAGAACAGACTGAAGTTACTCCCTGGTCGGTCATCCCCGAAGAGTATGGCGATTTTCTCATCGCCATTTATGAAGAGTGGGTGCGTCACGATGTGGGTACTGTTTTTGTCATGAATTTTGAGTGGGCGCTCAATGCCTGGATCGGCAATCCCTCGCCGGTCTGCGTTCATGCCAAGACCTGCGGCCGTTCGGTGGTGATAGAGCATAACGGTGATGTTTTCTCGTGTGACCACTGTGTTTATCCCCAGCACCGACTGGGCAATATCACCACCGATAAACTTTCAGATATGGTGGAGCGCTCGCTGCAATCGGGATTCGGCATCGCCAAAGAAGAGGCCCTGCCCCGCTGGTGCCGGGAGTGTGAGGTGCTGGCGGCCTGTCAGGGCGGGTGCCCCAAACATCGCTTTGCAAAAACCCACTACGATGAGCCGGGGCTTCATTATCTTTGCGAGGGGTATAAGAAGTTTTTTCGCCATATCCGGAAATATTGCCATACCATGACCCAATTGCTGGAGAACGGTCTTCCCGCGTCACATATCATGGAGGCGCTAAAGGGACCGGTGGTGATAAAGCTTGATAAAAAATGAATCGTCGGCCGCGCCGTCGCTGCACGCATTGAGGAAACAAAAATAAAGAATATTAAAAAACTTGAAACCTATCTTTGCTATTGAGGAAATCGAATGACCAGAAAAAACAAACACAGAACTAAGGATCTGGGCGCTGCTCCCCATCGTCCTGGGTGGTGGATAATTGGCATTATGGTTTTGGCAGTGATTACAATAACGGCTTACTGGATGTGGTGGGGAAACGTACCAGCAGGGCCAAACTCATCGAAACTGAGTGGCCGGTGGCTGCGACCCGACGGCGGGTATATTTTGGAGTTGAGCGATCCCGCGCCATCCTGCCCCAGCATCATCTGAGCCGGGACACCAAATCTGACGATGGGCTTGATTGCGAGGATGGCAGGCATTGCCTTGCAGGGATCGAAGATCACCAGGATCACGCCGGATAAGTAATCGCACGGCATGCTCTCGGGGGTGGGATGGATGAGGGGGGACACTATAGAGCCTTGAGGTATAAAAGAAGTGTGAATTGCCAAAATAAAGTGATAGGCTTTTTTTATTTTGGGGACTTTTCCCTTAACTTAAAAAAATTATTGCAATAATTAATGATTTGTTTTAAAATAGTAACTTCGTAACCCAAAACAGATCGAGCCAAAAAAGGAGGGATCCAAGTCATGAGCTCCCTGGCAATCGTTTCGATGGTATTCGCCTGTGTTTTATTCAGCGCTTTGTTCAGTATGTTTCTCCGCGTTATGTTGCCCGAACATCATCTGAGCCAGGATACCAAGGATGTGGTGAAGCTGACGATGGGCCTGATTGCCACGATGGCTGCCCTCGTCCTCGGGCTGCTGACCGCCTCGGCAAAGAGTTCGTTTGACCTGGAGAACACCGGACTCCAGCAGAGTGCCGCCAACATCATCAAGCTCGACCGCTCTCTGGCCCGTTATGGACCGGAGACGAAAGAGATCCGTGAAAATCTCCAGCGGCTACTCGCCTTCCGGATCCATCAGATATGGCCCGAGGGCGTTTCCACACCTGAAAAGGTGGATACGCCTGAGAGGACGCGGGCAGCCGAGGATATGCTGGATGCAATTCGCAAACTTTCCCCGAAGACCGAAATCCAGCGTGAGATTCAGTCTCGCGCCCTGCAGATCACCCAGGATCTGATGGGAGCGCGCTG
>Ga0315273_10014275_pt1 | contig 10229 bp, 6 predicted proteins | sample YL17G02_0_MG_FD_205753 | JGI IMG/M metagenome (GOLD analysis project Ga0315273, IMG submission 205753) | Sediment microbial communities from Yellowstone Lake, YNP, Wyoming, USA - YL17G02_0 | ecosystem: Environmental > Aquatic > Freshwater > Lake > Sediment | place: USA: Wyoming | collected... | reverse complement strand
CGCACCGACGCGCATCTGGCTGGCGGCAGCGGGGCCCACGCAGAGCGGCATCGTGCTCGGGACCCGCATGCTCGGGTGGGATGTCCCCGTGACGGGAGTCACGCCGCTGATCTGGTCGGACGGGTCCCTGCCGGACCTGATCGCCGATTCGGCGAACCGCGCGGCTGGGCTGCTGGGCGTGGACGATCGCGTCGGTCCCGCCGAGGTCGACAACCGCGCCGGCTACATCGGCCCCGGGTATGCGCGGCCGTCCGAAGCCGGCCTCGCGGCGATGCGCCTCGCCGCGCGGACGGACGCCCTGCTGCTGGACCCGGTCTACACGAGCAAGGCGATGGCCGGCCTCATCGACGCCGTTCGCACGGGCGAGCTCACGAAGGACGACACCGTGATCTTCGTCCACACCGGCGGCCTGCCGGCGGTGTTCGCCTACCGCGACGCGATCCTTGAGATGAGCCGGGCGGGCGATCGGATCGGGCCGCCCGGATGAGCGAACCTGCCCCTGGGCCTGAGGCTGCCGCCGTCCCGACGACCGCCGCCGTCCTGACGACCGCGGAGAACCCCCGGCCGGCGCCGGACCGCGCCTCGGACGTCCTCCGTTCCACGCGCGACCCGCTGGACGCGCTGTTCCGGCCGCGGTCCGTGGCGGTGATCGGGGCGACGGAACGCACGGGGAGCGTGGGCCGGACCGTGCTCTGGAACCTGATCAGCAACCCGTTCGGCGGCACCGTCTATCCCGTCAACCCGCGCCGCACGAGCGTCCTGGGCATCCGCGCGTACCCGGCCATCGCGGCGATCGAGGGACCGGTTGACCTCGCCGTGATCGTCACGCCGGCCGCGACCGTGCCCGTCGTCATGGCGGAGTGCGCTGCGAAGGGCGTGCGTGGCGCGATCATCATCTCGGCCGGGTTCCGCGAGGTTGGCCCGGAGGGCGCGGAGCTGGAGCGCCGCGTCCTCGACGAGGCACGCCGGGCGAGGATCCGGGTCGTGGGCCCGAACTGCCTCGGGATCATGAACCCCACCCGCGGGCTCAACGCGACGTTCGCGGCCGGGATGGCCTCCCCGGGCTCCGTCGCGTTCGTCAGCCAGAGCGGCGCGCTGCTCACCGCGGTCCTCGACTGGAGCGCCCGCGAGGGCGTCGGCTTCAGCTCCGTCGTGTCGCTGGGATCGATGGTGGACGTGGGCTGGGGCGACCTCATCTACTACCTGGGCGACGACCCGCACACCAGCAGCATCCTCATGTACATGGAGACGATCGGCGACGCGCGCGCCTTCCTCTCGGCCGCGCGGGAGGTCGCGCTGACCAAGCCGATCATCGTGATCAAGCCGGGCCGGACGGCGCAGGCGGTGAAGGCCGTGGCCTCGCACACGGGATCGCTGACGGGATCGGACGAGGTGCTGGACGCCGCGTTCCGGCGCGCCGGAGTCCTCCGGGTGGAGCGGATCTCAGACCTCTTCGGGATGGCCGAGGTCCTCGCCACCCAGCCGCGGCCCCACGGCCCGAACCTGACGATCGTGACGAACGCCGGCGGACCCGGGGTGCTCGCCACGGACGCGCTGGTGGCGGGCGGTGGCCGCCCCACGGAGCTCTCCGTGGAGACGCTCGCCGCGTACGACCAGGTCCTCCCTCCGACGTGGAGCCACAACAACCCGGTGGACATCATCGGCGACGCGTCGCCGGAGCGGTATGCGAAGGCGCTCGAGATCGCCGCAGCCGATGCGGCGTCAGACGGCATGCTGGTGATCCTCACGCCCCAGGCGATGACGGACCCCACGGGTACCGCGCGCCAGCTGCTCCCGTACGCCAGCGTCCGCGGCAAGCCGGTGCTGGCGTCGTGGATGGGCGGCCGCGACGTGGAGGAGGGGACGCAAATCCTGCGCCATGCCGGAATCCCCACGTTCGACTACCCGGACACGGCCGCACGGATGTTCAACTACCTGTGGCGCTCCGGCGAGAACCTGCGGCTGCTCTACGAGACACCGGTGCTGGCCGATGCCGTCGAACGTGCGCCGGAGCGTGCGCGTGCGCGCGAGGTCATCGACGGGGCACGGGCCGAGGGTCGCGCGCTGCTCACGGAAGTCGAATCCAAGGCCGTCCTCTCGGCCTACGGCATCCCGATCACCGAGACGCGGATCGCCCGGACCGCGGACGAAGCGGCCGCGGCGGCCCGCGAGATCGGGTACCCGGTCGTCGTGAAGCTCTACAGCCACACCATCACCCACAAGACCGACGTGGGCGGCGTGGCGCTGAACCTCGCGGACGAGCCTGCCGTCCGCGATGCGTTCCGGGCGATCGGCATCGCGGTTGCGGCGGCAGCCGGCCAGCACGGCTTCGAGGGCGTCACCGTGCAGCCGATGATCAACTACACGGGCTACGAGCTGATCGTGGGCTCGTCGATCGACCCGCAGTTCGGGCCGGTGCTGCTGTTCGGGATGGGCGGCCAGCTCGTGGAGCTGTACCGCGACCGCGCGTTGAGCCTCCCGCCCCTCACCACGACCCTGGCGCGCCTGATGATCGAGCGGACGGTGGTATCCGGCGCGCTGAAGGGGATTCGCGGGCGCCGTGCCGTGGACGTCGAGGCGCTGGAGCAGCTGCTCGTCCGGTTCAGCATGCTCGTCGTGGAGCAGCGCTGGATTCGCGAGATCGACATCAATCCGCTGCTGGCGTCGCCGGAACGGCTCATCGCGCTGGATGCGCGGATCGTCCTCCACGATCCGGCGGTCACCGACGCGGAGCTCCCGCGGCTCGCGATCCGGCCCTATCCACTCCAGTACGTGGAGCCGTGGACGGCGCGTGACGGGTCCACGTTCCTCATCCGGCCCATCCGCCCGGAGGACGAGCCGCTGGTGGTGCAGTTCCATGCGGCGCTGACGGAGGAGACCGTCTACTCGCGCTACTTCCAGTACCTGGGGTTGTCGCAGCGGACCACGCACGAGCGCCTGACCCGCGTCTGCTTCAACGACTACGACCGCGAGATCGCCCTGGTGGCCGAGCAGGTGGACGCGGCAGGGGAGCGACGGATCGTGGCCGTGGCCCGGCTGTCGAAGGACCACGCGCGCCCCGCGGCCGAGTTCGCGGTCCTCGTCGGGGATCCGTGGCAGCGCCGCGGAATGGGCGCGGAGCTGCTCCGCCGGCTCGTCAAGATCGCACGTGACGAGGGCCTCCAGCTGATCTGGGCGGATGTCCTGGTGGGCAACATGGGCATGCGCCGAACGGCCGAGGCCGTGGGGTTCACGATGGTCGAGGAGCACTTCGGCGACCCCACGGTCCGCGCGGAGCGGCGCCTGTAGCGTCGTTCGCGGCCTGACCTCAGCCCTGGATCTCTAGCCCGAACCGCTCCCGCAGCAGGTCCGGCACCTCGGCCTCGGCGACGGTGCGCTCGCCGCGCTCGACGCCTTCGCGCGTCAGGTACCGGTTGTCGAAGAGCACCCGCCGGCCGCCCGGCGTCAGCAGCTCCACGACGCGGTGGCGGGTGAAGAACGTCGAGCTCTCCTGCTGCCACCGGCAGGCCTCCGCGAAGTCATCCAGAACGTGCGGCACGTCATCGAAGCGGAACAACGGCGACCCCGGCTCGTCGTCCGACGCGCGCTTCGCGAGCAGCCAGCGGCCATCGTCGCGCGTCAGCTGGAAGACGCCGCCCGTCGGATCGCTCTGCTCCGCGCCCGCGGCGAGGGGCAGCGGCTCGCGGAACGAATCGCCGAATCCGACGTCCACCAGGTACGGGCGATCGAGGTCCACGCGCAGGACGAGGTGGTCGAACGGGCGTCCCCAGCGCATCGCCTCGGGCGACCATGTTTCGGCAGCCAGCAGCGTCACGCGAAAGCCGAGCACCCGGAGCAACTCCGCGAACAGGCCGTTCAGCTCGTAGCAGAAGCCGCCACGCCGCGCTCCGAGGATCTTCGCCTGCAGCGCAGGGAGTGCGAGGGACATCGGGCGGCCCGTCGCAATGTCCAGGTTCTCGAACGGAATGCTGACGAGGTGGGCGAGCTGCAGGCGCTGCAGGCCGGCGAGGTCCGCCACGGGCGCGGCGTCAAGGCCGATCCGCGCGAGGTACGCCGGGACATCGAGCGCCGTCCCGGGATGCACCACCGGCAGATCATGCGCGAACGCGGCGAGATCCGTGTTCCATCGCCCCGGCTGGCCGTCCGGGACGGACTGGAGATACGAACGCCCGTCAGCGTCAGGACGCAGACTGGCGCCGTGCGCCGCGAGCACGTCTCGGTGACGGGTTCGCGGCCCGGCGCTCGCCCAACCGACGTTTCCACCGTTCGCCACGACAGAGGACATCCACCATGCGCATCCTCGCTGAACCCCGAACCGTTCCCGCCGCGCGCGGTGGTGCCGGACGACGGGCCGGAACGCCCGCCAGCCGGCCTGCGGTCCTCGCGGGCCACGACGTCCGCCGCGTCGTCGAGGACGTGGAGAACGGCTGGACGCTGCCCGCCGAGTGGTACACCTCCCGCGAGGTGTTCGAGGCGGAACAGGACCTGGTGCTCGGCCGGACGTGGCACATCGCCGGACTCGTCACCGACTTCGAGGAGCCCGGCGCGTACATCACCACGTCGATCGGTGACCGGGACTTCATCGTGGTGCGCGACGGCGAGACGATCCGCGCCTTCCACAACGTCTGCCCGCATCGGGCGTCGCCGGTGGTGTCGGGCTGCGGCACTGCGAAGCTGTTCCAGTGCCCGTACCACGCGTGGACGTATCGGCTGGATGGCAGCCTCAGCCGCGCCCCGGGCATGGAATCAGTCGTCGGCTTCGACCCGGCCGCCACGCGCCTCACGGCCGTCAGCGTCGGGGTGTGGGACCCCTTCGTCTTCGTCAATCCCGATCCTGACGCCCGGTCGCTGGAGGACTACCTCGGCGATCTCCCCGCACGGGTTGCGGCCCTGGGCGTGGACCTGCCCGCGATCGCGCGGGAGCGTGACGTGGTCATCGGCGACGGTGGACGCGACGTGAACTGGAAGATCTGGGCGGAGAACTCGCTTGAGTGCTATCACTGCGCCGTTGCGCACCCGGGCTTCGCCGCGACCATGGACCTGCCGAAGTACCAGATCGCCCTGCTGGAGAACTCCAGCATCCAGGCCGCACCCATCCGGCCCGCCGCGACCGTGAAGCAGCGTCCCGGCCCCGCCGCCCCGCTGGGTCCGATCACGTACGCGGAGGCGGAATCAGGCCACGGTTTGGACTACGCGCGCTTCCACTGGATCTTCCCGACGCAGTTCGTCTCGGTGTGGCCTGGTCCTTTGGGGAGCTTCACGATCTCCCGCCTGCTCCCGGTGGCTCCCGACCGCACGCGCTGGATCAGCTACCGCTTCTGGTCGCGCGGCATCTCGCAGGAGGTCCGTCAGGAGATCACGGCGTGGCTGACGCAGGTCGGCGAGGAGGACTTCGTGATCATGGACGGCGTGCAGCGAGGCGTCCGGTCCGGTGCCTGGTCCAAGGGCCGGTTTCAGCTGGGTGACACGATGACCGGGGAGCACGCGGCCCAGCACTTCGACCTGCAGGTCGCGCGCCACCTGCTCGGCTGACCGGCGAGCGTCCGGCCGGTCTCGGAGCACCAGGCCGGTCGCAGAGCCCCATGCCGGTCGCAGAGCCCCATGCCGGTCAGCCCGCCGCTGGGTCCCCCGCCGCGCCCAGCCGGTCGAGGAGGTACGCGAAGAACCGGACCGCCGGCGCGAACGCGTCGATCTCGATGTACTCGTTCGGCGCGTGGTAGAGGCCGCCCGTGGGGCGGACACCGCCGAACATCGTCGGTGCGCCGAGCGCCGTGATGAACGGCTCCATCACCACGCCGCCCGCCGAGTTCGGCTGGATGCCGGCCGGCTTCCCGTACCACTCCTCCGAGATCGCGGCGACGCGCCGGACCCACGGGTCGTCCGACGGGGTGCGTGCCGGAATGCCGTCCTGCGTGTGCACCGTGATCGCCACGTCCCCGAATCCCTGCGCGTCGAGGTGGGCGCGGAGCTTCGCCAGGATGTCGGCGGGCATCTGGTCCGGCACCAGGCGGAAGTCGATCTTGGCGCGCGCCACCGCGGGGAGCACGGTCTTGAGGCCGGGGCCCTGGTAGCCGCTCCAGAGGCCGCAGATCGTCGCCGTGGGCTCGCCGAGCACCTTCTCGAGCAGGGCAGCGCCATCGACGCCACCGGGGAACGAGGCCAGGCCGAAGCTCTCACGCCAGATCGACGTGGGATCCGGCAGGTCCGCGATGTCCGCGCGCTCCGTCTCCGTCAGCGGCCGGATGTCGTCGAAGAAACCGGGGATGAGGATGCGTCCGCTGGGGTCCACGATCGCCGACAGCGCCCGGACGAGCTTCCACGCCGGGTTCGGCACGGCCGCGGCCAGGGACGAGTGCACGTCCACGGACGGCCCGTGCGCCTCCAGCTCCACGTAGAGCATGCCCTTCGTCCCGAGGACCAGCATCGGCCGACCGGACGGGTCCAGGTCCGACGCCTCCACGAACGCGAGGTCGCAGGCCAGGCGCTCCGGGTTGTGGCGGATCCAGTCCTGGATCGCCGGCCCGTCGATCTCCTCCTGGCCCTCGAAGATGAACTTCACGTTGACCGGCAGCTCGCCGCGGATCGCAAGCAGTGCCTCCACCGCCGCGAGGCGCGAGACCAGGTCACCCTTGTCGTCGGCGACGCCGCGCGCGATGAGCCTGCCGTCGCGGATCGTGGGCTCGAACGGCGGCGAGAGCCACTCGTCCAGCGGGTCCGGCGGCTGCACGTCGTAATGGTTGTACAGGAGAAGGGTGACGGGCGACCGGCCCGGGATCTCGGCATAGACCGCGGGCGCGTCGTCCGTCTCCACGATCTCGGCCGGCAGCCCCCAGCGGTGCATCAGGTCAGCCACGGCGCGTGCCGTCTCGGGCAGCGCGGTGTTCTGGGCGGAGATGCTCGGCAGCCGGCACAGGTCCGCGAGCGCCGCGAGCCACCGGTCGCGGTTCTCCTCGATGTACTGCTCCAGGGCGGGCTCGAGACGGGGTTGCGGGCGATCGTCTGCAGTCATGCGCGGCAGTCTAGTCGTGCGTGGAGCGGCGCTGCCGGGCGGCCGTGCGCCCTCCGGCCCGGGACGCTGTTGCGCCGAAGCCGGCGACGCGTCGCCGGCTTCGGCGTTCTCCGTTCGCGACCCGGCGGGAAGGCTAGAACGCCCCGGGCAGGCCGTCGGACCGCGGGTCGGTGACGGCCTTGAAGCTCTGGATCGCGCCCCCATCGAATCGTTGGATCTCGATCGCGTGGCAGAACCCGAGCTCGCTGGAGAATGCCTCCGTCAGGACAAGGGAGTGGCCCAGCTCCTCGAGCTCCGCCCGGACGCTCTGCGAGTAGCCAGGTTCCATGATCGTCAGGTCCGGCGGGCCGAGGATCTCGCTCGGGTTGACCCCCCACCTGGGAGCCGCGACAGCCGATTCGATCCCGAGGCCTCCATCCACGACCGCGGACACGAACTGGGCATAGATCTGGAGCTGGATGTTGCCGCCCATCGATCCGTGAACGATCCACGGCGATCCGTCCCGCAGGAGCATTCCCGGGATCAGCGTGTGCAGCGTGCGTTTGCCGGGCCCCAGCGCGTTCGCGTGGCGAGGGTCCAGGCTGAAGAAGGCCCCGCGGTTCTGGTACGCGAAGCCATGCGCCGGGTTCACGAGGCCAGACCCCAGCGACGACCAGTTGGAGGCGATCAGGCTCACAGCCCCTCCCCACCGGTCGGTCGTCGCAAGGTAGATCGTTCCGCCGTCTCGAGCCGCGATCACCGGCCGCCGTGCACGACGAGGATCGATTCGCGACGCCAGATCGGCGGCGTGCCTGCCGCCCAGGAGCATCTCCACGACTCCCGGCTCCATCCGGTCCGGGTCGGTCAGGTACCGATCGCGATCCTCCAGGGCGAACTTCGCCGTCTCGATTCCGAGGTGGGTCCACCGCGCATCGGTTCCCTGCAATCCGAACGCCGCACGATCCGGCGGATCGAAGTGGCCCAGGATGTTCAGCGACTCCAGGGCGTGGATGCCAGCGCTGTTGGGTGGATGCGTCGTCGCCACGACGCCCCGGTACGTCGTGGAGATCGGCTCGGTCCAGTCCGAGCGATGCCGCGCAAGATCGTCGAACGTGATGAGGGAACCCGCCTCCTGGAGGAAGCGGCTCTGCTCTGCGGCGAGCTCACCCTCGTAGAACGACTGCGCGCCGCCCTCCGCGAGGCGCCTCAGCGTCCGGGCCATCGCCGGCACGCGCACGATCTCTCCCGGCCGCCAGGATCTGCCATGCGGGCGGAAGGTGGACTGCCAGTTCCCCGTCCCGGCGAATTCCAGCTCCATGGCCTCCACCCTGGCCGACCAGATGTCGGTCGCAGGGAATCCGTCGGCGAGTTCGATGGCGGGTTCCAGGTCTCGGGCGAAGCCGAGTGCTCCATACCGCTCCAGCGCGTCTCCCCAGGACGCGACGGCTCCGGGCACGGTGATGGTCAGTGCCCCATCCGCCGGCATCTCCGCCACGCCTCGGCTCCAGTAGGCCTCGATGGAGGCACCCGCTGCGGATCGCCCACTTCCGTTGAGGGCCCAGATGCGACGTCCGCCCGGTGGCGAGGGCCACTGTCCCCCGGTTCCTTCCGAGATCAGCCAGAACGCATCCCCGCCCAGACCGCAGCTCTGCGGCTGGACGACCGAGAGGACGGCATTCGCCGCGACGGCCGCGTCGACGGCATTCCCGCCGCTCCTCAGGATCGAGATGCCGGCCTCGACCGCGAGCGAATGTGGAGCGACCACCGCACCCCTGGCACCGCGGGCAATCGGCATCGGAACGATCGGTCGCACCGTACCTCCTTCATCCCCCACGGCATCCGTCCGCTCGAACGCCGGCGTGCGGGATGGCTCGATCAGAACAGCGCGTCGCCGCCCGAGCTCACGTAGCGATCCATCTGTCCCCAGGTCTCCGATGTCAGGAGGAGGCCAATCGCCGGTCCGTAGCGGAAGCCACGTCCGAGCAGGTCCGCGATGGCCGGTCGCGCCGCCGAGGACATTCTCACCTTCGCCGTGGCGGAACCCATCGCCCGCGCCGCTTCGATTGCCAGGCCGATGGCCGGGGCGAAGTCCTCGGAGCGGAGCACCGCACAGGGGCCAAGGGCACCGGTCCCCGCGACGTACATGTAGCCGGCGACGCTCGCGCCGCTACGCACGTAGAACCCGGCCAGGTCCGGCACCGACGCCCACAGGACGTGGTCCTGGGGGCGCGAGCAGCCGAGAACGGCGACATCGATCACCCCCAACAGGGCGGGATCGGCACCACCGGGCGGAAACGGCTCGAAGGTGACGGAGGCGGGCGGCGTAGCCCGCGTGACGGGTTCTGTCGGTCCCTCAAGGTGGAGCAGTGCGACCTGGGGGAGCATGCCTCGCTTGGCGTACATCGCGTTCGAGACCGGGTTGACCGAGTCCGAGACGACGGTGTAGAGCGTGCCGGGAGGACTCGCCTCCAGGCACCGGCGCAGGAGTTCGCTCCCCACACCAAGGGCCTGGAAGGCCGGAACGACGTGGAGGGCGGCGAGATGCCAGACGCGATCTCGCTGGACGGCGGCACCGAACCCCACGAGCAGGCCGTCCGCCTCCGCCACCCAGAACCGCTCGGGGTCGTGGCGCAGGGCGTTGCGCCGGAACGCGAGCGCGCGAAGTCGCGGTGTCCCGGATTCCGGACTGGATGCCCGCCCGTGCTGGCGGTTCAGGTCGCTGGAAGCCTCCAGGAAGATCTCGTAGGTTCGCTCCAGCTCGTGCTCCAGCGGCTGACGGTAGAGGACGGGAGTGGTCACGTCAGACCGCCGGCCGCGCGCGGGCTCGCTGGCCGAAGGGAGTGGGGCGGAATGGAGAGGCCGCTATTGTCACGGTCATGCCGTGCGCGAGGAGAGTCCCGAGATGAGCGTGTCGAGGTGCATGACGAATTCGAGAGCTGCATGGATGTGGACGCCGAGCTCAGCGTCGGGGCGACCCAGTGGCCAGTAACCCTGCTCGTTGAGACCGGCCACGAACCAGTCGCCCAGCCGCTCGCTCCAGGCCTGGTATTGGGGTTCTCCGGTGATGCCGTAGAGCAGTGAGCTCCCCCAGCCGCTCTTGCAGACCGGGCCGTATTTGAACTGGTGTTCCGTTGCGGCCATCGAGAAGGCCTGGTACCGGCGGGCGAGCGCCAGGTACTCGGGGCGCGGCTCGGCAAGGTAGAGCCGGCACAGGAAGCCGGCGGAGATTCCACCGATCGTC
>Ga0315273_10014274_pt1 | contig 10229 bp, 11 predicted proteins | sample YL17G02_0_MG_FD_205753 | JGI IMG/M metagenome (GOLD analysis project Ga0315273, IMG submission 205753) | Sediment microbial communities from Yellowstone Lake, YNP, Wyoming, USA - YL17G02_0 | ecosystem: Environmental > Aquatic > Freshwater > Lake > Sediment | place: USA: Wyoming | collected... | reverse complement strand
GACGGCCGCCGGCCGATCGAGGAACTCGCGGTCGAGCTCGGGTACACGCCGGTGTTCCTGCGCTACAACAGCGGCCGCGCCATCGCGGACAACGGCGTGGATCTCGCCGCGCTGCTCGATTCGGTGCTGCGCCGCTGGCCGCGGCCGCTGACGGAACTCGTCATCGTCGGGCACAGCATGGGCGGGCTCGTCGCGAGGAGCGCCGCGCATCATGGTCGGCTCGCGGGGCACGGGTGGCCGGGGCTGCTCCGCAGGCTGGTGTTCATCGGCACGCCGCTGCACGGTGCGCCGCTCGAGCGCGGCGGACACCGCCACGACTACGTCATGGAACAGAGCCCGTACGTCGCCCCATTCACCCGCGTCGGCAAGGCACGGAGCGCCGGCATCGTGGATCTGCGCTACGGCAGCATCACCCGGGAGGAGCGGGCGTTCGTTCCGTTGCCGGAGGGCGTCGCCTGCCATGCCGTGGCAGCAACGCTCGGCGCGAAGCGCAACCTCGTGAGCGAGCGGCTGCTGGGCGACGGGCTCGTGCCGCTCGACAGCGCGCTCGGCCGCCACGCCGACCCGGCGCGGTCGTTCGAGATCCCGCCGGAGCGCCAGTGGGTCGGTCGCGAGATGGGGCACCTCGAGCTGCTGCGTCGGCCCGAGGTGTATGCGCAGATTGGGAAGTGGCTGCGCTCCTCGTAGAACGCCCGGCAGCGCCCGGCCGTCTTGCTGCTAAACTCCGGGCATGAATCGAAATACCTCTGCCGGAGTGGCGGGCCTCGTTGGAGTGGCACTGAACGTCGTCGCCGTCGCCGCGCTCCGGCACGTCCTACACGCCTACCGGCCCGGCGACGTTGCGGCATGGCTATCGGAGCTGCAGGCAGATCCGATTTCGACTCAGCTCAGCGCCTGGGCGTTCACGGTGGGCCTCGTGGCGCTCGCAGCCTTTGCGGCCGGGCTCGCGCTCACCGTCGCGAATCGCCGCAACCTCGCCGTCGCGGACCGCCGCAACCTCGCGGTGGCCGGCGCCGTCTTTTTCGGCGCAGGTGCGCTGCTCGACGCGGCCGGAACCATGGCGCCGATCGCTGCGCTGCACGTGGATCCTTCCGCGGGCGTGGCGCTCCTCTGGCTCACGCTGCTGCTCGATTCGGCGTTCAACGGGCTCCTGGCAATCGGCCTGCTGTGTCTTGCCGGTGCGCTCAGGGCGGATGACGGCTGGCCCGTGCCGCTGCGCTGGCTGGGGATCGTGGCGGGCCTCGCAAGCCTGCCGGTTGCGCTGCAGTTCTCGTCGGACTTCTTCGCGAACCTGCTGGCCGTCGCGGGACCGCTGTGGCTCGCGTGGGTGACCTGGACTTCAGTGCTCCTCCTCCGGGGGCGGCGTGCCGAACGCGGCTGACGAGGCCGCCCTGCAATCGACGCCGCGGGCGTCCGATGAGACGCTACGCCGCTACGCCCGCCGCGCGATCACGATTCCAGCCGTCGTGCTCTCGCTCATCGCGATGCTCGTGGCGCTGCCGGTGCTGCTGCTGCTCGCGTTCGTCGTCGACCTCGCTCGCCCAGCGGGACGCCGCAGCTTCGTGTCGGCGCGCCTCGTGCTGTTCGGCGTGTGCTTCCTCGCCACGGAGGTGCTGGGGCTCGCGCTGCTGCTCGGCGTGTGGCTCTCCTCGCTCGGGCGGCCTCAACTTCGAGCGGCGCGCACCTGGCCCGTGCAGCGCTGGTACACGGCGATGCACTACGTGGCGCTCAGGTCACTCTTCCGGCTGCGCTTCGAGGTGGATGGCGACGAGGCCGCGACCCCGGGGCCGCTGCTCGTGCTGGTGCGACACGCGAGCATCATCGATTCGCTGGTGCCGGCCGTCTTCATCGCGAACGTTCATCGCATGCGGCTGCGCTACGTGCTGAAGCGCGAGCTGCTCGTCGATCCCTGCCTCGACCTGGCGGGTCACTGGCTGCCGAATCGCTTCGTCGCGCGCGACGGCGCGGACACGGCGCGCGAAGTGCAGGCCGTGAGGGCGCTCAAGTCCGGCCTGGCGCCGGACGAAGGCGTATTGCTCTATCCGGAGGGCACGCGCTTCACGCCTGGGAAGCGTCGCCGCCTGCTCGAGCGGCTCGACGGCGTGGCGCGGGAGCGCGCGGAGCGACTCCAGCACCTGCTGCCGATCCGGCCGGGCGGGGCGCTGGCCCTGCTCGACGCGCCGCCCGCCTGCGACGTGCTCTTCATCGGCCACCACGGGCTGGAGGGTTTCGCGCACGTCGCGGACATCATGCGCGGCGCGCTCGTCGGGCGTACCGTCAGGCTGCGCTTCTGGCGCGTGCGCGCGTCCTCGATCCCGGCCGGTGCGGATGCGCGCCGCGCCTGGCTTGCCGAAGAGTGGCAGCGCATGGACGACTGGCTCTCGGCCGAAGAAGCATTGGAGTCCCGCGATGAAAGGAGATGACGCATGTCGATATTCGCCCTGACCGCGCTCACCCTCGCTTGCGCGGTGTTCGTCCTGTGGCTCGTGTCCCTCGCGGCGAAGGACTCGAGCATCGTCGACATCTTCTGGGGACCGGGATTCGTGATCGTGGCGTGGGTGGTGGCGCTGCAGGTCGGCGGGTCGCCACGCGGCGCCCTCGCAGTGGGGCTCGTGACCGCGTGGGGCCTGCGCCTCGCCGCGTACCTCGCGTGGCGCAACCTCGGTAAGGGTGAGGATCCGCGTTACCAGGCGATGCGCCGCGCCCGCGGTTCATCGTGGTGGTGGAAGAGTCTCTTCATCGTCTTCGTGCTGCAGGGCGTGCTGATGTGGGTGGTGTCGCTGCCCTTGCAGGAAGCGATCTCTCGCGGCGGGGCGCTCGGGGCCATGGACGTGCTCGCGACGCTCGTCTTCGCGGCGGGCCTGCTGTTCGAGTCGGTGGGCGACTGGCAACTCGCGCGGTTCAAGGCGCGGCCCGAGCACAAGGGGCGCGTGATGGACCGGGGCCTGTGGCGCTACACGCGGCACCCGAATTATTTCGGCGACTTCCTGGTGTGGTGGGGGCTCTTCGGCCTCGCGCTCGCGGCCGGCGCGTGGTGGACGGTGGTGAGCCCGCTCGTGATGTCGTTCCTGCTGCTGCGGGTGTCGGGCGTCACGCTGCTCGAGAAAGCCATGAGCGCGAAGCCCGGCTACGAGGAGTACGTGCGGCGCACCAGCCCCTTCTTTCCCCGCGCCCCGAAATAGGGGTCATTCGCGTTTTCCGCGTCGTAAATGGCGGGAATACGGGGTTCCTCACATTTTATTGTTCTGTATTACTGAACAGAGTAACTTGAATAATGCCGTTTATCAGGTCAATGAATGCGCGTAGCTTCTGCCCCGTACCCAACGGAGGATTCAGTCATGACCGCCTGCAAAGAAACAGAACGCTCGCTCAATAGTGTGCTCGCCGGCCTCGTGGTCGTGGTCACAGTGGTGATGGGTGCCCTGACCCACGTGTTCGCCAGCATCCAGCCCATGGTCTGACGTGCGGCAGCTGACGTTCCTCAGGCCCGGCAAGCTGGAGTGGCGGGAGGTTCCCGCCCCCCGCCTGCAGGGCCCGAGGGAGGCACTCGTCAGGCCGATCTCGGTCGCGCGCTGCGACCTCGACCGTGCGGTTCTCTACGGAGAGGCGCCCTTCCGGGGATGGCTGCTCCACTTCCTTCGAAATCACCTGCCGCCCGCGCTCGGCCAGCGCGGGATGTTCCGTAACGCGCCCTTCAAGGGGCCGTACGCCTTCGGCCACGAATTCGTCGGCGTCGTCACCGAGGTCGGTGATGGCGTACGCACGGTCCGTCCCGGCGCCGTCGTCGCCTGCTCGTTCCAGGTCTGCTGCGGCGAGTGCGAGTTCTGTCGCGAGGGCCTCACCGGGAACTGCGTCGGCGTGCCGCCGCGCTCGATGTACGGCTTCGGCGAACTCGGCGGCGACTGGGGTGGTGCGCTCTCCGACAGCGTCCGCGTGCCGTTCGCGGACTTCATGCTGGTGCCCATCCCGCAAGGCCTCGATCCGTACACTCTCGGCAGCTTCCCCGACAACGTCGTTGACGGCTGGCGGACGGTCGGCCCGTACCTGCGCGAACGGCCGGGCGCATCGGTCTTCGTGATGGGCGGCGGGGCGCTGAGCATCGGCCTCTACGCCGCGGGTATCGCGATCGCGATGGGCGCGAAGAAAGTCACCTACGTCGATCCCGACGCCGGGCGCCGTACGCTTGCGGGCACGCTCGGCGTCACCGAGACCCTTGCCCGGGCCCCTGCGCGCATCCGTCCCGACTACGACATCACGGTGGAGGCGAGCGCGAGCACGCCGGGCCTGTCGGCCGCGATCCGCTCGACGCGGCCGGGGGGCGTGTGCACGAGTGTCGGTATCTACTACCAGCAGCAGACCCCGATGCCCCTGCTCGCGATGTACGGCGCCGGGATCCGATTCGTGCACGGGCGGGTGAATTCCCGGCAGTGCATGCACGAGATCATGCCGCTCGTGGAATCGCGCCAGTTCCGTCCCGAGCTCGTCACCGGCCTGACCGCCGACTGGGACGACGCTCCGGAGGCGCTGCTCGACCCTGCGGCCAAGGTGATCATCACCCGACGCGAATGACGCTGCGCACCCTCACGGCTGCGGCGTTGCTCGCCCTGCTCGCGGCGGCCTGCGGACCCGGCGGGACGCCCGAGTCGCAGGTTCGCGCCGTGATCACGAATGGCGAGGAGGCCGCGGAGGCCCGTGACCTGTCCGGCCTGATGGACCTCGTCTCGCCCGCGTACCAGGACGGGCAGGGCGCGGGCCGCGAGGATCTCAAGCAGTACCTGCGCGGATACCTCGTGACCCACCAGTCGATCCACCTGCTGGCGAAGGTGGGATCAGTGGAATTCCCGTACCGGGACATGGCGAAGGTGAGCCTGACCCTCGGCACCCTGGGCCGCGAGGCCGCCGGCTCAACGGCGTTCGATCTCGCCGCTGACGTGTACGACGTGGACCTCGAACTCCAGTTCGACGACGGGCAGTGGCAAGTCACTCGCGCCCGCTGGCATCCTGCTTCGGAAAGTCGCTGAACCGCCCCCGCCGCGGAGTCACGCCGCAGGAGTAAAATCGGACCAGCGCGACAGGTGCAACGTTGCGCCGGGAGCGGCCACGTGTCGGAGGCTCCATCGACCAGCGAATCCGGGCGCTTCCACGTGCCGGACATCTCCGCGGCGCATCACCGGCGGCCCGCGGTGGCCCCGCTGGTGCGCGACACCTACGCGATCGTGCTCGCGGGGGGCCGCGGCACGCGCCTGCAGGAGCTCACGGCGTGGCGCGCCAAGCCCGCCGTGCCATTCGGCGGCAAGCACCGCATCATCGACTTTGCGTTGAGCAGCTGCATCAACTCGGGCGTCCGCCGCATCGGGGTCGCGACCCAGTACAAGGCCCACACGCTGATGCAGCACCTGCAGCGTGGCTGGAATTTCCTCGACAGCCACCTGCACGAGTTCCTCGAGGTCCTGCCCGCCCAGCAGCGCAACCGCGACAGCTGGTACGACGGCACGGCCGATGCCCTGTACCAGAACCTCGACATCCTGCGGATGGAGGAGCCCCGCTTCGTGCTGGTGCTGGCGGGCGACCACGTCTACAAGATGGACTACGGCGTCATGCTCGCCGAGCACGTCGAGCGCGAGGCCCACGTCACCATCGCGAGCATCGACATGCCCGTGGAGTCCGCCGCCGCCTTCGGCGTCATGACCGTCGATGAGGACGGCTGGCTGCGCGGGTTCGAGGAGAAGCCGGCCCGGCCGGCGCACATGCCGGGCGACCCGGCGCGGGCGCTGGTCAGCATGGGGATCTATGTCTTCAATGCCGACGTGCTCTATGCGTGCCTGCGGGAGGACTCGGGTCGTCCCGGGTCGACGCACGACTTCGCGAAAGACCTGCTGCCGGTGCTGCTGGCCGGCGACTGCCGGATCGGCGTGCACCGCTTTGAGGACAGCTGTGTGAACATGGTGAGCGGCCGGCCGTACTGGCGCGACGTGGGTACCGTGGACGCGTACTTCGAGGCGAACATGGACCTGACGCGCGTGCAGCCGGATCTCAACATGTACGACCAGACGTGGCCCATCCGCACGCTCGAGGAAGACCTGCCGCCCGCGAAGTTCGTGCTCGGCAGCCCATGCGGCTGCGGCCAGACGTTCGAAGCGCTCGTCTCGAGCGGCTGCATCGTGAGCGGCGCCGCGGTGATCCGTTCGCTGCTGTTCACGAAAGTCGTAGTGGAGCAGGGATCGATCGTGGAAGACTCCGTCGTGCTGCCCGACGTCACGATTGGACGCAACGTCCGGCTGCGGCGCGCGGTCGTAGACAAGTTCTGTGTGCTGCCCGATGGGTTCACCGCGGGGCTCGACCGCGCCGCGGACGAAGCGAGGTTTCACGTCACCAGCGGCGGTGTGGTGCTGATCACGCCGGAGAAACTGGGCCAGCCGGTGCACGAATTCAGCTGAGACCAGGGTGGTGGCCCCGGCGAAATTCGGAGGAGCGACGATGAAGACGAACGCCATTGCATCAGCCATCGCTGTCTACTGCGGCCTGCTCGCCGGCACGGCGGTGGCGGACGACGACTTCCGCTGCGGCAGTCGCATCGTCAGGGTGGGCGCGACGCAGACGGGGGTGCTGGACGCCTGCGGAGAGCCGGCCACGAAGACCGTCGAGAAGGTCGACGTACGCAGCAACAACCGGGTCGTAGGCCAGACCGAGGTCTGGCGCTGGTCCTACGTGATCAACGGCCGGACCCGGCTGCTCGTCTTCGACCAGGAGAAGCTCAAGTCCATCCAGTGAGCGTGGCGCGCCGCGAGGAGACGATCGTGACGGACGCGAGCGACCCGCATGGACTCGGCCGCTTCGAGGTTGCGCAGGTGCGGAACTTCGATGCAGCGCTCGCCGAACTGCAGCGCGGCCGGAAGCGCACGCACTGGATGTGGTACGTCTTCCCGCAGCTGGCCGGGCTCGGCGACAGCGAGATGTCACGGCGCTACGCGATCCGCAGTGCCGCGGAGGCGGAGGCCTACCTTCGGCACCCCGTGCTCGGGTTGCGGCTCGTCGAATGCTTCGAGGCGACGCTTGCGGTCGAGGGGCGATCGGCGCACGAGATCTTCGGCTCGCCCGACGACCAGAAGCTTCGCTCCTGCGCGACGCTCTTCGCGTCCGTGTCCCCCCGGGGGTCGGTGTACGAGCGCGTGCTCGCGAAGTACTTCGACGGTAAACCGGACGGCTCGACGCTCGAGCTGCTGCGCACGGCGCGCGGCAATGCGTAGGCGCGGGAAGGGGCACCCGCGTCCTTAGCCCGCCTCCTCAGAATGAGGCCATCGGATCCTTGAGGAGCTCGATCTCCTCCGCGGTGGACTCGCGGCCGAGCACGGCATTGCGGTGCGGGAAGCGGCCGAAGCGGTCGATGATGGCCTTGTGCGCCTGCGCGTACTCGGTCCAGTAGTCGTTGCCGAGACGCCCGATCAGTTCGCAGGAGAGTGCCTGGTCCTCGCGATCCTCGCTGTGCTCGAAGGGCAGGTAGAGGAAGACCCGCTCCTCGTTCGTGAGACTGGCGTCGAGTCCCCGGGCGACGGCCTCCCTCGCCAGGCGACGCGCCAGCGGATCGGCGGCAAACGCGCGCGGCGAGCCGCGGAACATGTTGCGCGAGAACTGGTCGAGCGTGACGACGACGGCGAGCGTGGCACGCGGCGTCGCGTAGCCGTCGGTCCCGCCCGCGAGGATCCGCTCATGCAGCGCGAGGAATCGCGTGCGGATCTCCTCGTCGATTTCCGCGCTCTTCGAAAACCAGTGCCTGGCACCGATTTTCTGGAACCAGAAGTCCAGAACTTCCCCGACCCAGGACGGTTCGGCAGCATCGGCCGTCGACTGATTGGAGGACATCGTTGCTCCCGGGATGCGGATTCGCTGGACTCTTGTCGTGCGCTGTCAGTCCGGCAGGCCGGCGAGGCGAAGGGACTCGGCCAGCCGCTCAGCGTCGGCGGGGAACCGGTACGGTTCTTTCGACACGTACCACCGGATCGAGAAGGCCGGCATCATGGACAGGCAGTCCGCGCCGCACTTCCTCGCGCTCTCCAGGTCGCCGAGCCGCGCGTGGCACCCGGCCATGAGCGCGGCAGTGCGATAGGTGTGAGCCGGGATGTGCGCCAACATGGACAGGGCTTCCTGGTACCGACCCAGGGTCATGTAGGTCTGCCCGGTCTGGCGCCAGTACCACGGAGGATCGAAGTAGGGGTCGATCTGCCTCGCGCGCGCATACCAGGTGAGCGCATCCTGCGCCTGGTCCATGTACGTGAGGACGAGCCCCATGTCCGCCTGGTTCCACTGATTCGTCGGATTGATCTCCACCGCCCGCCGCATGTGCTGCAACGCCATTTCATAGGCGCGCCTCTGCAGGCAGACCTGGGCGAGCAGCGAATGACAGGTACTCTCGCCGTCGTCGAGCTCGACGGCCCGCTTTGCGAGCGCGTAGGCCTCGTCCAGCAGCGCCGTCGAGTCGCCGGGATCGTGGCGCCATTTCGCGGACCGCATCGACGCCAGCAGCGCATAGGCCATTCCGTAGCCGGGATCGACTTCGATCGCCTTCTCGAACAGGCGCGTGGCCTCGGCCGCCCCCTCCGGATCATCCCAGGGAAGCGCGTTGCCGTTCAGCACGCACTCGTAGGCGTCGAGGCTCGTGGGCGCCTTGCGGCGCGCCCGTTCGACGTCGGAAGACTGGACGCGGCCGACGAGCGTGCTCACGATCGTCTGCACAACCTCGTCCTGGACCGCGAAGAGCTCCTCCCGGCCGCGGTCGAACCGCTCGGCCCAGACCTGCCTGCCCGACTCGGCGTCCGTCAGTTGCACGCTGACGCGCACGCGATCGGCGATGCGCCGCACCGTGCCTTCGACGACGAAGCGCACGTTCAGCTCACGCGCGACCTGTGCGGTGTCCACCGAAGGGCCGCGATACTTGAACGAGGCCGAGCGCGACCGCACCGAGAGCAGCCGCCAGCGCGACAGCTCCGTGATGATGTCACCGGTGATCCCGTCGCTGAAGTACTGTTGCTCCGGGTCGCCACCGAGGTTGGCGAAGGGCAGCACGCAGATGGCGATGCGCGGCGGGCCCGAAGTGGTCACGGAGTCGAGCGGGGGAGGGGTGGAGGCGGCGAGCGACCGGGGCGCGCGCCCGGCCAGTCCCTCGATCGCGCGCACCACGTCCTGGAACTGCGGGTTCGATGCCGCGTCACCCGGTTCGCCGAGATCCGTGGTGTGATAAGCGCGGAAGTCGATCGGCAGGCGCGCAGGCCCGAGCTGCACCGGCACGAGGATGCCGCGGTCCGCGCCCTCGCGAGCTTCGCCGCGCACCCAGCGCGATTCCACGGAGTCGGGCGTCCACACCACGAGTACGGCGCGGGCGCGCTCGAGTTCGTCCGCGATCAGCCGGTCGAACTGCTGGCCGGGCGCGATGGCCGGGTCCCACCACACCGACCACCCCTGCGCCTCGAGCGCCCCGACGATCGGCGCAACGCGAGCCTTGTCGCTGCGGGAGTAGGAGACGAAGACGTCCGCCATGCCGATCCTGTCTCCAGTGCCTTCAAAGATTGCTGTAGCGCCGGGCAGCAGTAGCTTAACTCCGGTGCTGGCAGCGCGTCAGGGTTTGGGGCGGGATGCCCGGGCCAGCGTCGGGGACGAGCGGCGCCAAAGATGCGACACTCGCGCGGAGAGTTACGCATGAATCGAAAGAAGACCACACCGTTGGCTGCGGCGCTGGCGATCACAATGCTCCTGCTTGCCGACAGTTCCCAAGGCGCGGTCACCGCGCGTGAAGCGGAAGCGCTCGGCACCACTCTGACCGCGATCGGCGCCGAGAAGGCCGGCAGTGTCGACGGCCGTATTCCAGCGTATGCCGGCGGCCTGCCCACGTCGCCCGCAACTCACCCGCGCGGTGACGCGCGGCTCGCCGATCCTTTTGCCAGTGAGAGACCTTTGCGTGTTTTCAGGGCCGGAAACTTCGCCGAGGCCGCCTCTGAACTTACTGCCGGGACGCAGCAACTGCTGCGCCTCCAGCCTGGCTTCCGGGTGGACGTCTACCCGACGCACCGAGTCGTTGCATACCCGGAATGGCTCATCGCGAACACGCGTCGTAACGCGACTGCTGCCCGCATCGCCGACGACGGGCTGGGACTCAAGAATGCGCTTCCGGGCGTGCCGTTCCCGATCCCCGGAGACGGGCGCGAGGTGATGTGGAACCACCGCCTGCGCTACATGGG
>Ga0315273_10014272_pt1 | contig 10230 bp, 10 predicted proteins | sample YL17G02_0_MG_FD_205753 | JGI IMG/M metagenome (GOLD analysis project Ga0315273, IMG submission 205753) | Sediment microbial communities from Yellowstone Lake, YNP, Wyoming, USA - YL17G02_0 | ecosystem: Environmental > Aquatic > Freshwater > Lake > Sediment | place: USA: Wyoming | collected... | reverse complement strand
GCACGAGCGAGACGGTCAAATTGATCCACACGAAGGAACGATCCTTGCGGATGTAGCGCTTCTCCATCCGGTAGGTCTTGATCTCACCGCCAAGGACCTGGCGCACAGAGTCCAGGTCGGCCTCCAAATCGTCGGGGTGAGTGACGTCCTGGAAGGTCAACTGCACCAACTCCTCGCGCGGGTAGCCCACGATGGCGCAGAACTTGTCGTTGACGCGCAGCCAGCGGCCGTCGGTTCCGACATGGGCGAGGCCCACCGCCGCCTGATCGAACGTGGCTCGATTGACCTCGTCGCTCTCGCGCAAGGCGTGGTCCGCACGTCTCCGAGCGAGGGCGTTGGCCAAGACCTGCCCGACGAGTTGCAGTCGCTTCACCAACGCGTCAGGCCAGTCGCGCTCGGCCCGTATGGTGTTGAAGGCCAGAGCGCCGACGGGCGGCTCTCCCCCTAGTGAGAGCGGGAAAGTCAGATTCGACTTGAGGCCAAGAAGGCGGCACGCTTCCCGGTCGACGGTGGCCTCCGGCGGCAGCCCCTCCGGCAGCGAAGACATCGCGACGGTGTGACCGGCGAGCAGTTCTTGTGCCACCCAGGGGAATAGGTCTTGCCGCAACGGTTCGGGAGATCGCAAGTCCTCCCGGGCGTAGTAGACGTGTGTGGCCGTGGCGGCGGCCGGGGCTACACGCGACCATTGCCAGAGCACCGCGAGATCGACACCGAGAAACTCGCTCACACGCCGCAGTGCTTCTTCGATCTCGCGGTCCACTTCGCCTGGAGGCACGTTGATGAACCGGGAGGACAGATCAGCGAGCAGCGTCTCGAACTCGAGAATGGTCTCGAGACGATCAGCGGAAGCGCGCACCGGTCCGGCCATCAACGAACCCTCGGACGCAAGAGTATACGTAAATGCAGGCGCGCTGGGGCTCGCCTACCGTGCTCGGCGCGTTTCGAAGAACACGTGAAGGATCACGTTCAGCGCGTAGAGATTGGTGATGGACGACTTCGAATCGTACTGATAGGTGATGTTCCCTTCCAGGGCGACGCGCGGCGTCCATGCCACCGAGGTGCCTCCGATCCCCCGGAGGCGGTTCACGGTGTCGTAACGCGAGTCGTAGTACGCTTCGACACTCCCGTAGGGAACCCACGAGATGCGTCCGACGTCGATTTCCTTCTCGACCATGAAGCGGTAACGCCACCGGCTCGAGAACTCCGTGTCCTCGCCAAGCCACCGAAGATCGCAGCGCAGTCGCTGCGAAATGAGGACGCGACCCTTGAACGGGTTCCTCAGGTGATATTCGAAGAAGACCGTCTTTTCGGTGTACTCCTCACCGCCGTCGCCGAGGCTCTTCCCGCCCAGATACCCTCCGCGGAACAGCATCGCCTTCATCTGCCCCGCGCGGTTGTCATCCAGCAACCGCCCCCTGTACAGGGACCTCGGCTTCCCCCACGCGTAGTCGGCCTGCAGGACGAGGTTCCCCTCGCGGTAGTCGGTCTCGATGTTCTTCGCTATGGGAACGAACATCGAAAGGCGCCACGAGGGTGAGAGCCGCAGCCAGAGATCGATCTCGGGCCAGAATTCCACCGACGTCTCGCCCGCGACGGCGCCCCCGGCTGCGCTGAGCCAGAACAAGAGCACCAGACAGACCGGACGCAGATAGACACGATCAGCCTTCGACTTCTGTTTCTTGCGCATCAGCGAACAGGGCCACCCCCCCCGTCTATTTCGCTTCCGTCGTTACATACACAAGGGTGCTTCCCTGATACGCGGCCTTGTAGAAGTTTCCGCCGCAGTAGTAGTAATTCACGTTGTTCACCGGCGTGGAGACGCATCCGGCGGGAATGGCAGGAACGACGGTCCCCAGCGGCAGCGGCTGACCTGGGGCGGCGGCCGGCGGCATGGGCGAGCCCGGCTGCTGGGCGGCCGCTGCGTTCTTCTGCTTTTCCGCGGCCAACTCCTTCTCGGCCGCTGCCGCCTGCTGCTGTGCCGCCGCGGCCTGTTGGTTGGCCGTTGCCGCCTGTTGTTGGGCCGCCGCGGCCTCGGCCTCCGCCGCTGATGCTTTCGACGAGCCCGCCGCAGCCCCGACCGCGAAGGCTGCCCCTCGGCCGCGCAACGCCTCCGCGTCGGGGGCCAGAATCGCTGACAGAAAGACGACCGCTCCCGCGATCCTGCAAATCGATTTCATGGTGTTTCTCCTTTCGGCTTCAGCGGCCGGGCACGTTGGCTTCAGAGATTGGTATGAAGCTGATCGCCTGGGTTCCCTTGGGCGGCACGAACACGAACTGGGCGTCGTCTACGTCAATGGCCGTCTTCCAGTCGCTCAGGAACGTGGTGATGCTCAGCCGTGCGGGGGTGCCCGTTTCGGTGACGACATACTTCACCGGCCAGGGCTGTTCGCCTTCGGCAACCCAGACCTGGAAATCGACGCCCGGGCGGCTGAAAAGCAGATGATCGCACTTGACCCCGTTAATGACGGCCTTGCCGACCACAGCCGCCAGTGTCACGTCCTGCATCAGCAGCGAAAAGGCGTTGCGATAGACCAGGTCTGCGGCGGGGAGCACGATCCCGACGTTTTCGCGCGCGAGCTCGATCATCTTCTCGAGCGTGTCGGGCGCCGGCTTGGTCGCATAGACCTTCTCGTTCGGGTTGTACAACGCCATGGTCTTTCCGTCGTAGAAGAAGCGCTGGTTCCAGTCGCCTGCGCGTGAGAAACGCATCTTGTTCGGTCGTTTGACGGTCACGGCCCCCGAGATGTCGTAATCGACCCGGTGCCGCGAGGCGTAAAGGTCCTCGATGATGTTCTGCGAGCGGACGCTGAACTGCTGCACTCCGGCCAGATGATCGGTCATCCGCTTCAATATCCGGACGGCTTCGGGATCCACCGCCGGCGCTTGGGCCCTGGCACCCGTAGAAACGGTCACCAGCAGGGTCAACACTCCGAGGGCGCACAAGGCCGCCGCGGTCCATCTCTTCCACGCTGTCATGTCTTGTCTCCTTTCAACCTTGCTGAACGACCCGGGCCGCTCCCAGGACTACTTCTCCAAAGGCAGACCCGCCTTTTTCCAATCCTGCAGATACCCTTCGAGCAGGGCTGTGTTGCGATACCCGTAGACGCCCAGAAGAAACTTCGCCGTCTTGGCGCGCTGGCCGTGCTCGCAAGTGATCACCAACTCGCGGTTCTTGTCCTGCGGCAGCTTCGCCCGGTTCAGCAGGATCTTCCGGACCGGGGCGTTGACGGCGCCCGGTATGTGGCCGCTCCTGAATTCAAGCTCGCTGCGTGCGTCAATGATCAGCGGCGCGTCGTTCGACGCGATCCTTTCAAGCAGCTCAGTGGCCTTCATCGCAACCCTCCAACGTCTCGGACTGGCCCGCCTTGGCCTTCTTCTGCGCCCGGTCGAGCGCGAACAGGGCCGCCCCCACGGCTCCTACGATCATCGGTTCCTGCGGCAGGTTGACCTTCAAACCTGCGAAGTTCTCTTCGATCTTGTTCACCAGCCCGACATTCCTGCCGATGCCCCCGGAGATCACGAACTTGTCCGAGATGCCGACCTTGCTGACCAGGGCCATGACCCGCTTGGCGATGGACTCGTGCAGCCCGGCCAGGATGTTCTCCTTGCGCTCACCTTCCTTGCGCATCGCGACCGCCGCCCCCCGGCCGAAGGCCGCGCAGGTCGAGCTGAACGGCAGGACTTTCGTGCTCTGCAGCGACAGCGGACCGATCTCGGACAGGCGAACCTGCAGGGCCTCGGCGACGATCTCCATGAAGCGACCGGTGCCGCCAGCGCACTTGTCGTTCATTACGAAGTCGGCGACCTCGCCCTTCGCCCCGACCCGGATGCCCTTGCTGTCCTGCCCGCCGACGTCGAGGACGGTGGAGACCCCCGGCACGAACCACTGTGCTCCGCGGCAGTGGCAGCTGATCTCGGTAATGGCGTGGTGGGCAAAGGGCACGACGGCGCGTCCGTAGCCGGTCGAAACGATGCAGGCCATGTCCTCGATCTTCAGGTGATCGACCTTCACGTCGGGCAGCGGCATCCGGTACTCGCCCCACAGGCCCGTGCGGCGGTTCACGGCCGCCTCCACCACCGCCTGGGCCGTCTTGACGATGTTGGGGCCGGTCTCGATGCTGCCGTAGGTCAGCAACTGCCCGTCGTCGAGAATCACGCACTTGGAGCTGCGCGAGCCGACGTCGATTCCCATCGTCAGCATGAGGCAACTCCTTCCCGCTCCATCTGGCGGGCGAACACGGCCGCGCCAAGGGCCCGCACGTACTGCGGCTGCGCGGGGACCAGCAACGCCTTGCCCAGGTGGGCCTCGATCGCCTTGACGATGCCCGCATTCCTGGCCACCCCTCCGCACAGCAGCAGTTCGGAAGGGACGCCCAACTTCTGCACCATCCCCCAAAGGCCGGCGGCGATGGACTGGTGGACGCCCGCAATCACATCGGGAACGGGAACCGGCGGGTCCCTGTGGATGAAGGACAGGATCTCGCCCTCGGCGAAGACCACGCACCGGCTCGACACGGTCTCCGGGGCGGTGGCCTGCAGAGACATCGGGCCCAACTCCTCCACCGGGACTTCCAGCATGCGGCTCACGATGTCCAGCAGCGCCCCCGAGGACACGGCGCAGCGCTCGTTCTTCACAGAGTCCTCGACTTGGCCATCGGCCGACAACCGGATCGCCATCGAGCTATCGGCACCGACATAGAGGACCGTCCGCGCCTGGGGAAAGCGGAAGTAGGCTCCCGTGGCGATGCAACTCGCCGCCGAGCGTTGCTTCAGGGCCGCGATGTTCAAAGCCGCTGTGACGGGAACGGCGAGGGTGCCGGTCGCCACCGCGGCCTTCAGGTCCTCGCGCTTGAGGCCCGCCTGCCGTAGCGCCTCCTGCACCGCCATGCGGGCCTCGGTTTCCGCCGACTCCCCGGTCTGCAGCGAGGCGCCACCGAGGATCACGTCGCCGTCCAGGATCACCACCTTGGTCGACTGTGATCCCAGGTCGATTCCAACGACAGCCATACCCTGTTCTCCTTGTTGTGGCGGCCGAGCTAGCCGGCCCGGCTTTCCAGCATCTCCATGAACGCCTCGGCGCGGATCTTCACCTGCGCTCCTGCCGGGTGGCCGTACTCCAAATCGAGCTCCAGGATCGGGATACCGCGCTGCGCCATCTGCTTCTTGAGATCGAACTTGTCCCAGCCGTTGTAGGTGCAGAAGCGCACGATCTCGGAGATGATCCCGTCAACCTTGTACTGTTCTGCCATCTCGCCGATGAACTCGAGTCGCCCATCGGAATTCCAGGTGTGCATGTCGACCGGGCGGCCCAGCACGTAGTAGCGGGCCAACGCCTCCATCGGGGGCAACTGCGTGTCCACCTGACCCCAGGCGTAGCGGATGCCGCAATTCATCTCGTCGACGACCACCACCGCGTCCAGTGTCTCGAGCGCGGCGACCTGGTTCGTGTTGTGAAGGTCGCTGCCGATAACCATCAGGCGTCTGGCCTTCTTGATCTGGCGCCCCGTGCGCTGGATCTCGTCGAGCAACTGCTCCATCAACTCGTTGAAGCGCTCGCGCGGCAGGCGCGCGGCCGCCTTGCTCACTTCCAGGGCCTCGGCCCCGGTCACCGGAGGACGATCGCGCTTGCGCAGCTCGTAGAGCCGGTGCATCAGCTCGCGGCCCCGGTTGTAGACCCGGATCGAGTTCGCGACGTCCCGGTCGGGAATCCGGCTCAGCCGGCACTGCGAGAGCCTGTCCCTGAAGTCCTCGAGATCGCCAAGGTACAGATGGACCGCTTCCTCGTCTCGCTTGCGCGGCGCGTAAAGGATGTCCATGTACGGCAGCTTCTTGTAGTACTCCCACACGCTGTACAGCCGCTTGTCCTGGTCGCAGAAGCTGCAGGAGACCAGGCCGTCCAGGAATCCGTACTTTCCGTCGAGCTGCAGCTGCCAGCAGGTGCGGATGTAGGAGCAGGTGTTGGAGTAGATGTAGGCCTCGGCCCCCTGCATCTGGACCGGCTCGTTGTCGCCGGCAACCTGGAACGGCAACATCCCGGCCGCGTGGATGATCTCCTCCGGCACGTAGGGGTTGACCCAGCCGATCACCTTTCGACCCGTTGCCTTCCAGTCCTTGACCGTGACGCTCTCCGGGAACGGCGAGGTCGCCCTTTGCATTTCGTTCAGAGTCTGCAGCGGCGCGTTCATGCGTGCGCCCTCCTTTCCTGGTAAGCCTTGCTCCCCTCGAGCATCTCGAAGAAGCCGTCCAGCTGGGCTTCGATATCTGCCCGGCTGGTGAAAGTGTTGTCGATCACGTCACAAGCGATCGTGAGCGTCGGCACGCCGCAGTGCCGCAGCAGTTCGTCCCTGACGATCGGGCCGAGGCCTGCCGCCTGCTTGCAGCCCCAGTTGTTGTTGAAGATCGCCCCATCGGCCGTGAATATGCGGGCCTGGGCGACGCTGTTCTCGGCCCAGTCGATGGAGGGCGCGTACTGGCAGTTGCCCGGCGCGAGCTGGGTCCTGTAGGCGAGGTTGCCGAGCGGATCGTCCGGATCGAGCATCCACTTGGACTCCCCGCGCCAGCGCGCCAGCATCTCGCAGACGGAGACCGCTCCGTACTTCTGTTGCATGAAACCCATCAGCTTCGGGTCGAAGAACGGCGTGAAGCTGCTCCACATCACGCGGAAGCGCTCTTCCTTGACAGCGCCGATGCCGTTGTCGACGCGCTCCTGGAGTTCGTCGCGCAAGCCCGTGAGGAAGTCCACGGCGTCCTGGGTCCCGCACATCAGGCGCAGCGCCAGCAGCACGCCGCCGAAGCATTCGCTGGACATGGGAGACGGGACATGGGCGACGAGCTTGTCGATCTCGAGGCAGATCTCGGTGAGACGGTAGGACAGGCGTACCGTCTCCTTCAGACGGTCGTAGTCCAACTTCTTTCCCGTCTGCTCCTCCAGGAAGGCGATCAAGCGCTTGTGCTCGTTCTTCCAGAAGTCCAACGCCCGGGACGTGAACGGGTAGTGGGGCCGCTCCATGCCGAAGCTGGCGATGCCATAGCGCCGGCCCAGCGTGTGGAAGGCCTTGACGTTGTCGCACGAGGAGGTGGCGTAGAGAAAGAAGTCCGTGCGGGGCCACTTGCCGACGTGCAGCAGGCCGTCCATGTTGCGGAAGAAGGAGCAGACCTCCCCCGGCGTGCCGGTCGAGGCCGAGATGCTCAAGGCCTCGGGGACGGACTCCAGTTTCACGACGTCCGAGACGACGCCCCAGAATTCGTTGAAGACGCCCACCACGTCCATCGCCTCGTAGATCTCGATGGGCTGCTGGGTGCCGTGGGTCGCCACGAACTTGCCCTTCTCCTTGGCCGTGGCAATCCGCTCCACGTACTTCTGAAGCAGTTCCATGTAGCCGACGCTGGACTTCATCAGGCCAGGTACCTTTTTGATGCCTTCGGCGGCCATCTTGAGACGCGTGGCCAATTCCTCGGTCGTGATCAAGCTGGCATCGCTCATGTCTTGGTCCTTTTGTCTATTCGTTGTTTCTCAATGTTCAGATGTGCTCCGCGTGGGGCTATCCAAGCCGGACGTCTCTAGAGGCTATGGACCGGCGTCGCGGGCAAACACACGCGCCGCAATCAGGGCGAAGCCCACCATCATGGGGATCCCCAGCGTAACCATGACGATCGCGCCCTGATCGACGTCCGGGGCGACGAACAGAGGCGCCATCGCCGCGCCGCAATTGCGCGTGCAGATCCCGAGGCTCAAAACGCTCTTTTGACTCCGGGGCAAGCCGAAGCCGAGCGCGTACGAGGCGGCCGTGATTACCGAAAAGAAAACGACCTGCGTCCCGATCGCGTAAGTCCCGATCGCACCGATGAACCCCTTGCCGTAAACGACCACGATCAGAATCAGCATCAACACGGTATCCACGCCTGTCACCTTCTTGACGAAGGGTTGGAGTGAAGACGCGGTGGATGCCGACCGGACTTGGATGACCACTCCGATCACCAAGGGCAGCACCACGAGAACCAGCATCGGCCTCGCGATGGCCCAGGCGCTGACGGTCAGGCCTTCGACCATCAGCGGGACGGCGATCGGCATGTAGACCACGGTTCCCGCGGACGCCAGAAGCATGAAGGTCGCCGTGTAGTTCAAGTCCCCCTTGGCCTTGTCGGACATCATGGGAAGCAGCGGCGCACAAGGCGCCATGCCCAACAGGATGAGTCCCATGGCGTAGGGCGGCGTCAGCGGGATCACCCGTGTGAGCCCGTAGGCCAAAGCCGGGCACAAAACGAACGCCCAGAGGACGCTCAGGGTCACGAAGCGCACGTTCCGCAGTCCCCGGAGGGCCGCCCCCAGTTTCAGTCGGAGCCCGAGTTCCAGTAGGTTGCCGGCCATGAAGATCACGACCGAGATCTTCAGCGCGATCGTTAGAATCTGTGTCATGTTCGGCTTCCTCTTCTCACTTCGGGGAGAGCATCGCGCGCGATAACATCCCGCCGGAGATGTTCCGGGCCTTAAACCCGTTCTGCAGAAGGACGCGCGTCGCGTAGTAGGCGCGCTGCGCGGAGCGGCAGATGATCAGGATCTCGCGGTCCTTCGGCAGCTCGCCGAGGCGGGCGCGGAGCAGGTGGAGCGGGATATTGACGGCGCCCGGCACGCTCTCGACGACGAGCTCGACCGGCGTGCGCACGTCGAGGAGGAAGGCTCCTTTCGTCTCGTCCCAGTGGGCGAGCGGCATGTCGCCGCGGAGGACGTCGGCCGCGACCATCCCGGCGAAGTTGACCGCGTCCTTCGCGCTCCCGAACTGGGGCGCGTAGCAGAGCTCCGCCTCCTCGAGGTCGTAGACCGTCGCTTTCATCTGCAGCGCCAGCGCCAGCGCGCTGATCCGCTTGTCCACCGCGGGCCCGTCCAGGCCGAGCGCCTGCGCCCCAAGGAGACGGTCGTCGGACTTTCGGAAGAGAACCTTCATGGCGATGAACTTCGCTCCCGGGTAGTACCCGGCGTGCGAGTTCGGGAAGAGGTAGATCTTCTCGTAGTCGGTGTCGCCGAGCCCTTTCAGCGTCTTCTCGCTCACACCCGTCCACGCGGCGGCGCCGCCGAAGAGCCCGATGATCGAGGTGCCCTGCGTGCCCCGGTAGCGGGACTTGCGCCCGGCGATCACGTCGGCGGCGATCCGGCCCTGCCGGTTCGCCGGCCCGGCCAGCGCCACGAGGCTCCACTGACCGGTCACCCAGTCCTTCACCTCGATCGCGTCGCCGACGGCGAAGATGTCCGGGTCGCTCGTGTGCATCTGGTCGTCGACGCGGATCCCCCCGCGCTCGCCGATCGTGAGGCCGGCCGACTTGGCCAGCGTCGTGTCCGGCCGCACCCCGAGCGCCAGGATCACGATGTCGGCCGGATACGTCTTGCCGGCCTTCGTCCTGACCTCGAGGGCGCTGCCCTCTTTCTGCGTGAACCCGGCCACCCCATCGCCGAGGGCGAGTGTCACGCCGTGCCTCTTCACGTGCTCCTCCACGAGGCGGGCAAACTCCCTGTCGAGGGGGGCGAGGACTTGGTCGAGCATCTCGACGAGCGTCACCTCGAACCCGACGTGGATCAGGTTCTCCGCCGTTTCGAGGCCGATGAACCCGCCGCCGATCACGACGGCCCGCCGCGGCGGCTTCACGAACTGGATCCCGGAGTAGTTGAACATCCCGCCGAGGAACACCGTTCCCTTCTCGATCCACTCCCGGATCGCCCGCGCGTCGGGCACGGTCCGGACCTGGAAGATCCCGGGTAGGTCGATCCCCGGAAGCGGCGGACGGACCGACGGCGCCCCGGGCGAGAGGACGAGCTTGTCGTACGACTCTGTCGTCAACTCGCCGGTCGTGACATTCTTCAAGTCGACCGTCTTCTTCTTCCGGTCGATGGCGACCGCCTCGCAGTTCGCCCGCACGTCGATCGCCAGGTTCGCCTTGAAGTACTGCTCGTTCGCCACGAGGAGGCTCGACTCCTTCGCGATCACGCCCGAGACGTGGTACGGAAGCCCGCAGTTCGCGTACGAGACGTACGGACCGCGTTCCACCATGAGGATCTCGGCCTTCTCGTCCAGCCTGCGCAGACGCGCCGCGCACGACGCGCCGCCGGCCACCCCACCCACGATGATGACCTTCATCGATCGACTCCTTCTGCCCCTGGCGGTCAGTTCTTCCCTGCCTTCTCGACCTTGAGAGCGACAGCTTCGGTGTAGGTGATTTCAACCGTGTCCCCAACTTGCA
>Ga0315273_10014270_pt1 | contig 10231 bp, 7 predicted proteins | sample YL17G02_0_MG_FD_205753 | JGI IMG/M metagenome (GOLD analysis project Ga0315273, IMG submission 205753) | Sediment microbial communities from Yellowstone Lake, YNP, Wyoming, USA - YL17G02_0 | ecosystem: Environmental > Aquatic > Freshwater > Lake > Sediment | place: USA: Wyoming | collected... | reverse complement strand
TCCGCGGGCGATTGTTGTCCGGCGGCCAGGTTCTCCCCCACGAGCCAGAATTGGTAATCGTTCGCGGCGGCGCGGCCGGCGAGGGTCGATCCGGTCTCCGGGTTCACATGCCCGAAGTAGTTGTCGGAAATGAGCTGACACGCGTACTCCGCCGCCTCTTGTTCGAGCTGGGCGCTCCACGCGACCGCGGGGGAGCCATACGCCGCCCGCTGCTCGTTCACCAGCCGGAGGATTTCGGCCCGCCAGGCGTCGGCGTCGGCGGGCTCGTCGCAGCCGGGGAACTGCCTGGAAAGCTGGTCGGTGCCGGCGCCCGTCTGGGTGCCGCCGCTGACCGACGTGCCGCCTTGGCCGGCTGTGCCGCCGGACGTGCTTGCCCCCGATGGGCTGTTGACGGCGGGTGTCCACGGGCAGCCGCCGGACAGCAGCACACCTAGCACCATGACGATTAGGACCGGGCCGAGACGCCGCATTGGACCCTCATTGCCAAATCATAGGCCGCCCCAAGCTGTCCGGGCAGCCACAGGAGCATTAGTGTAGCCGATCCGGGCCTTGATCCGACTCCCCGTCGCCCCCATACTTATCTGAACGCCTGCGCTGGCCAGGCACGTTTTCGGAAGGAGCTGTGCATGCGACGACCGCGATCCTTCGTCCTTCTCGGACTCGCCGCTCCGCTGCTGTTGATGCAGTTAGACCTGTCCGGCTGCATTCCGGGGGCCGGAGGAACCGGCGGCGGAGGCGGGGCCGTGTTCAACCTGCCGCCGACCGTGATCATGACCGCGGACGTCGTGCGGGGGGTTGCCCCCCTCGTGGTCCGGTTCAGTTCCGCCGGCAGCACCGACGACGGCGTCATCGTCCGCCGGCTATGGGACTTCGGCGACGGCCAGACCAGCCAGGACATCTCACCCACGCACACGTTCCAGACGACGGGGGCGTTCACGGTCAGGCTGACCCTGACGGACGACCAGGGCGCCAGCGCGTCGCGCACGATCGTCATCAGCGTGACCGAGCGCCCGGTGGCCATCATCGAGGTCAACCGCACGACGGCCCCCAGTGCCCCGGCGACATTCGATTTCGACGGGTCGACGTCGTTCGATCCAGATGCCAAGCCGGGAGACAAGCTCAGTTTCCGGTGGGATTTCGGGGACGGGGCCCGCGAGCTGATCCCGGTCGTGGCGCACACCTTCGCCACGCCGGGCGAGTACCGCGTCATCCTGACCGTAACGGATGCGATCGGGGTGACGGGGACGGCGGAGAAGATCATCCAGGTCGGGATTTCGCGTCCGACGATCGCGTTCCGCTCGCCGCCCGCGGCCGTCCCCAACGTGGTCTGTTCGACCAGCTCGCCGCTGTGGGTGAACGCGGTGTTCGACGTGACTCCGGGCGTGCCGTATACGATTCGCGTCGGACTGGACGGGGACCGTGACACGTGCGACGCGCTTACCGCTCTGTTCGACGCCCAGACGGGCGCGGAGCTACAGCGCCTCACCGGGCACAGCGCCCCAGTCCGCACGGCGGCGTTTTCGCCGGACGGGGTCTATGTGCTCAGCGCGGGCGAAGACGCGACGGCGCGGCTCTATGAAACGCAGAGCGGGGATTTCATCCGCGCATACACCGGCAACCTCAACCCGATCAGCGGGGTGGCCTTCGCGCCGGACGGCAGCCGCTTAGTCATCGCGTCCACGGACGGCACGGTGACGCTGCGCGACACATTCAGCAATCAAGTGGTGCGCACGTTTGTCGGTCATGCGGCGGGGGTGAACGGCGTCGCCTTCTCGCCCACCGGCAGCCGCATCCTGACGGGCGACAGCGACGGCGTGGCGATCCTGTGGAGTGCGAGCACGGGCGGGGAGCTGATGCGCTTCAACCACAGCCGGGGCGTCACGTCGGTGGCCTTCTCCCCGACGGACAGCGCGCGCGTGCTGACCGGGAGCGTGGACCAGACGGCGCGGCTGTGGAGCACCACGAACGGGCAGCTCGTGCGGGCATTCGGCCCCGTGTTCATCAACGGGGAACTGGCGGCCGGGCATTCGAACAGCATTTCCTCCGTGGCTTTCTCCCCCGACGGGGCCGAGATTCTGACCGGCAGCGACGACAGCACCGCCAAGCTTTGGGACGTGACCACCGGCAGCGAGCTGCGCACTTTCCGCGGGCACAGCGACCGCGTCGCCAGCGTCGCGTTCGCGCCGGACGGCAAGCGGATCATCACGGGCAGCGCGGACGGCACGGCGCGCATCTGGGATGTCGCGACCGGGAACCTCGTCCGCACGCTGACGCCCTGCGCCTCCCCGATCTCGGCCGTGGCCTTTTCCCCCGACGGGGCCACCGTGCTGGCAGCCGTCGCGGCGAAGAACGACATCCGGCTCGACACGAATCCGCCACAGGGGAATGACATCGATCTGACCCTCCCGACGGCGCTGGATCTGTCACACGTTCCCAGCGGCAGCGGCGGCCGCGAGTACTTCCTCTGGGCGGAGGTCGACACGGACCGGAGCGAGCCGTCACGGACTTACGCGGACACGGTCGTGAACGTCGTGCCCCCGTTCACCGTGGGCATCGACTCGTTCACGCCGCGCGTCCCGTTCCAGGACGGCCAGGCGGCGATCGTCACCCCGGTCAACTCGCGTCGTCAGGTGGTCGACCTGGGGGCGGTGGCCGCGGGGGACCGGCTGTTCCTGAGCCTGCTGACGACGCCGGGATACGGCGTGAGCTTCTCGCAGGACGGTTTCAGCGTGTTGATTCTGGACGCGCAGCAGAAGCTGTACGGTTGGTATCAGGACGGGCGCGTGCTGTTCAGCCGCGACGCGAAGCTGCTCATCGGCCACAACAGCACGAGTTACTACCTGGTGCTGGACGGTGCGAACGGACAGCTCACGCCCGGCGTCAACGTGCGGATCGAGCGGGGGGCGGCGGCCGACTCGCAACCTCGTCAGCAGGTTGTCTACCTGAACTTTACGGGCGCCGCCAGCATCAGCGCGGCGGGTTCCGCGCTCTTCGGCATCGGGGCCTTTGCCCCGGCCGGGTTCGGCGCCGCGGCGGTGCAAGCGGCCGCCGTGGCGCGGGTCAACGCGCTGTTCGCCGGGCACGATGTGGTGATCACCACGACCGCCCCCGCCGATCCGGTCCAGCCGGTCAAGACGATCTACTTTGACACGAGCGGCGGTATGTTCGTCAACGGCGGCCTGACGGCCGGCGATCTGGTGTTCTTCGGAATACCGAACTACCTCGATCCGCGCAACGATACGCTGACCGGGCAGGCGGTCATCTCGGTCACCGAGGTCCTGGATGCGTTCCCGGGCTTGGCCACCGATGCCGAGCTGGGAACCACGCTGGGCAACATCGTGGCCCACCAGATCGGGTTCATGTCGGGCCTGCGCGAGACGACGGGCAACGACAACGACGTGATGACCAGTGCCAGCGGCCGGGCCACTGCCGATACGCTGACCTTCACCACGGCGAACCTGGCTGCCTCTGAAGACATGGCGGCGATCGGCGTTCAGGACGCCTCGTTGCTCTTGCAGGAGCTGTTTGGGGATTAGCGGAGTCGTGTGGTCGGGCCCTGAACCGTCACCCGCGCCTGGGAGCCGCGCTCCAGCGCGCCGTCCGGGGTGTGGGGTCCGTTATCGGGCGTGACGGAAGAAATCGCCGCCCGGGGTTTGCCCGGCCGCCGGGACCGGGTAGAATCGGGGGACGCGCGGGACCAAGTCAGCGTGACGACGATGCCGGTCCTTTGCCGCGCAAGGGCCAGCCGGGTGGGACAGGACAATGAACAAAGTCACCATTGAAGACATTAGCCGACAGACGGGGCTGTCTCGGGGAACGGTCTCCAGGGCCTTGAACGACCGTCCGGACATCAGCCAGCAAACCAAGCAGAAGGTGCTCGAAGCCTGCCGCCGGCTGCGCTATGTTCCCAGCCACGCGGCGCGGGCGCTGGCCACCGGGCGACGCTGCGCCGTCGCGGTGCTGGTCGACGACCTCCGTTCGACGTTCGCGGCCGGCTTTCTGCGCGGCGTTTTGGCGCGCGCCCGTGCGCAGCGCTACGCCGTCATCCTCTGCGAACTCGGGGCGGATACGCCGGGCGCTCTGGAGCAACTGCGCGCCCTCGCCGCCGAGCGGGTGGATGGCGTGCTGCTGGCCGCGCCGCTGCCGCCCGACGCGGCGCAGGCGGTCGTCGAAGCGCTCGACGAGCGGCCGATCGTAGCCGTCAGTGCGCTGGAGGGGATCGCTTGTGATGTCCTGACGCCGGATGCGGCCGAGGCGGGGCGACTGGCGGCCAACCACATTGTGCGCCCCGGGGTGGCCGACGTTTTGTACGTTCATGAGGACGGGGCCGGGTCGCCGCAGACGCTCGCCGGGTTTCAGGAGGTTTGCCGTCGGCAGCGCCTGGATCCGCGGGCGGTCACCGTCGTGGTTTCGCGGAGCGGCGGCGCGGGCGCGCAGTGGCTGGACCCGCTCCGGGGGCGGCTGGCCGGGGTGCGGGCGATCGCGGCCAGCAGCGACTTCTTGGCGATGGAAATAGCGTTCCTGTGTGCCCAGGCCGGACGCGCCGTGGGCCGGGACGTCGGCCTCATCGGCCAGGGCAACGAGGCGGTTGGCGCGGTCCTCACGCCGACGCTGACGACGATCGACTATTGCGGCGAGGAAATCGGCCGGCGAGCGCTGGACATCGCGCTCCAGCGCGTCAGCGGCGTCCGGCAGGATGCGCCGCAGCGCACGCTCGTGCCGCCGGTGCTGGTGGCCCGCGACTCCACCCGGCTGCCGGGTTGAGGACCGGTGGTTGCGGTATTCGGGTTGTGGTCAAACGTTTGGGGGCGGCGGCTTGACGGGTGCGCGGGGCGTCGGATAGAGTTCGGGGCTGATTGTGACTCATTCGGCACGGGTACAGCCCAGCGATGCACTGGGCCCTCCTGGCCTGCGGGTACCCGCGGGTCCAGGGCGGGCCGGCGCTTATTCGTCCGAACCGACGGCTCCCCTGGAGAAGCGGCGATGGGTGCCTGCGCGGGCGCCGCGTGAGCGGTGCCGAGGTCACAGGAGAGGACATCATGCGGGTTAGCGTCACCGGCCGGCACATGGGCGTCAGCGAGCCGCTGAAGGCATACTGCCAGGAGAAGGCCGAGCGCCTGGTGCGCTTTCTGGACCGGATTCAGTCGGTCGAGGTCGTGGTGGACGGCAAGGCGGGCGTACACACCGTGGAAATGATCGTCCACTCGTCCGGCGCACAGCCCTTTGTGGCCACCCACCAGCACGAGGACGCGTACGCGGCGGTCGACCTGCTGGTAGACAAGCTCGAGGAGCAGCTCCGGCGTTACAAGGAGCGGCACCGCAACCGCAAGCACCCGCCCCACGGTGCAACGGAAGCGGAGGCGCCGTAGGGGGGGGCCGCCGGCACGGAGACGGGAGACCATCCATGAAGCTGCTGGACCTGGTGCAGCTGAGTGCGATCATCGCGGAACTGGAATCCACGGACCGCAATGGGGCGATCCGCGAGTTGGTGCAGGTGTTGGCGGAAGCGAAGCTGATCGACAACGGATCGGTGGAGGGCGTGGTGCGCTCGATCGTCGCGCGGGAACGCACCCGCGGGACCACGGGTTTCGGCAAGGGGGTGGCGATCCCGCATGCGAAGGTGGCCGGGCTGTCCCGCATCGTGGGCGCGGTGGGGCGCAGCGGCCCGGGGGTCGATTTCGGCTCGCTCGACGGTCAGCCGGTTTACAGCGTCTTCCTGGTCCTCAGCCCGGAAGACCAGCCCGAGGAGCACTTGCGGGCCATGGACCTGGTGTATCGGCATCTGAGTCAGGAGCGGTTCCGCAAGTTTCTGCGGCAGTCCGACGCGCCCGGGAAAATCTACGACTTGCTGAGGGAGGCCGACGAGAAAGGGCTGGTGGCCTAGGTGACCGCCGGGCCGGGTGAGGCGTCGTCAACAGACGGATCCGCGCGTGGCCGTGGAACAAGAAGTCGTCATCCGAAACAAGGAAGGACTGCATTTCCGGCCGATCATGCAGTTCGTGGACACTGCGCAGCGCTTCACGGCCGGGGTCACGGTATGCTGCGGGGACCGGACGGCGGACGGACGGAGTCCCATGGAAATGCTCATGCTGGTGGCCACGCAGGGGTCCAAGGTGCGCGTGGCGGCTGAGGGCGCCGACGCCGAGCAACTCGTCCAGGCGCTGGTGCGCCTCGTGGAATCAGGATTTGGCGAAACGTAGCAGAGGTACGACGGCATGACGCGGCCCCGCCGCAACCACGCGGGCCGCCAACGCCGCGGTCAGCGCGGGCCATGATCACGAAACAGGGCATCAACGCCTCGCCCGGCGTGGCGATCGGACCGGCGTTGGTGCTGGACACGGAAGAATACCGTATCCCGCACCGCACGGTCGATCCCTCCCAGGCCGCGGCGCAGGTTCGCAACCTCGACGCCGCGGTCCACGCCTCCCGCCAGGAGGTCAAGGAGCTGCGTCAGGCCGCCGCGCGCAAGCTGGGGGACAAGAGCGCCGTCATCTTCGAGTTCCACGAGCAGTTCATCTCCGACCCGAAGCTGCGCGAGGGCGTGGTGGAGCTCATCGAGCGGCAACATTACACGGCGGCGTACGCCTTCGGGCAGGTCATGAACCAGCGGCAGCGGCTGTTCCGCACCGTCACCGACGCCTACCTTCAGGAGCGTGTCCGCGACCTGCACGACATCGAGCGGCGCGTGCTGCGGCACATCCTGGGCCGCGCCCGCGAGGACATGACGCGGCTCACCGAGCCGGTCGTCATCGTGGCGCACGACATCACCCCGTCCCAGGCCGTCTCGCTCGACCGGCGCCACATCCTCGGCTTTGCGATCAACGTCGGCGGACCCACGTCACACATGGCGATCATCGCGCGGATGCTCGGCATCCCGGCGGTCGTGGCGCTGGAGAGCATCACCAACGACGTTTCCGGCGGCGAGACGCTGATCGTGGACGGGACGCACGGCATCGTCGTCGCCAACCCGGACGAAGAGACGGTCGGACTGTACACGGTGCGCAAGCGCGAGTACGAACGCTTCGAAAGCGAGCTGCGCACGCTGCGCGATCTGCCGTCGGTCACGCAGGACGGCGTGCCGATCCATCTGCTGGCGAACATCGAGGTCCCGGACGAAGCGCCGGTCGCCATGGAGTGCGGCGCCGAGGGCATCGGGCTGTACCGCACGGAGCTGCTCTTCCTTTCCAGCCCGCGGCTGCCGACCGAAGAGCAGCAGTACGAGACCTTTCGCAGCGCGGTGCGAGGGGCCGGCGGCAAGCCCGTCGTCATCCGCACGATCGATCTGGGCGCGGACAAGCTGGCGCCCGCGATGGGCGCGCAGCACGACCACAACCCCGTGCTCGGCCTGCGCTCGCTCCGTTACTGCCTGCTGCACCTGGACCTGTTCAAGACCCACCTGCGGGCCATCCTGCGCGCTTCCATCGACGGCGACGTGCGCATCATGTTCCCCATGATCACCACCCTCATGGAGCTGCGGCAGGCGAAGGCCACCCTGGCCGACGTCATGGAGGACCTCGACGAGGAGGGCATCCCCTTCCGCCACAGCATTCCGCTAGGGATGATGGTCGAGACGCCGGCGGCGGCGATGCTCGGGGCCGCGTTTGCGCGCGAGGCCGCGTTCCTCAGCATCGGGACCAACGACCTGACGCAGTACACGCTGGCGGTGGACCGCTCCAACGAGCGGGTCGCCCACCTCTTCGCCTGTCACAACCCCGCGGTGCTCAAGCTCATCCATCAGGTGGTGCGTGCGGCGCGCCGGCGCAACGTGGAGGTCAGCCTGTGCGGCGAGATGGCCGGGTCGCCCATCTACTGCCAGCTCCTGATCGGGCTGGGCCTGCGGCATCTGTCGATGGCGCCGAAGGAGATTCCGGCGATCAAGCGCATCGTGCGGTCCGTGACCGTCGAGCGCTGCCAGGCATTGGCGCGCGACGTGCTGCGGTTTGACTCGGACCGCCAGGTGCTGAACATGCTGCGCGACGAAGCCCGCCGCGCGTTCCCGGAGGAGGTCTGATGGGCGCGCGGCCCGCACCGCCGGCCTTGCCCAACGGCCGCCCGAGCCGCTCCGGGGGAGAGGCAGAGATTTCGCAGGCGAAACCCCGCCCGTCCCCCGAAGCGGCCGCCGCGCGCTTCCGCGTGGCGCTGGAGTATGCGCTGCGGGGGGAGCTGCGGTTCCTGTCGCACCGTGACGAGTTGCGGATGCTGATGCGGGCGCTGGTGCGGGCGCGCTGGCCGGTCGCCTATTCGCAGGGCTTCAATCCGCTGCCCCGGCTGAGCGTGCCCTTCCCGCGAAACCTCGGCACGGCGGCCGAGCGCCAGCTCGCGCTGGTGGATCTGCGGGAGGCCCGCGCGCCGGCCGAGCTGCTGGCGAGCTTGGCGGGGGCGCTGCCCGCGGACTGCGTGTTGCAGCGGGTGACCGCACCCGCGCCGCGCGTCACGCCGCACCCGCTCCGCGTGACGTATGAAGTCGAGTTGCGTCCGGAGGAGGCGGCGGGTATCGGGGAACGTCTGGCGGCGCTGACGGCGCGCGAGGCGCTCACGATCGAGCGCGAGAGCGGACCGGGCAAGCCGACGCGGGCCGTCGACATTCGACCGTACATTGACCGACTTGAGGTGGAGGGCGGCTGGCTGCGGCTGCACCTGCGCTTTGCGCAGCAGCGCACCGCGCGGCCCTCCGAGATACTAACGGAATTAGGACTCGCCGCGAGCTGCGGCCATCGCCTGCGGCGCGGCGCGGTCCAATGGGACATTGAGCTGCCGGGTCCGTGCGTCGGACCCGCGCTCCACGAGAGGAAACCACTTGACCAAGAAGAAGAGTCCGCAGAAGACCGAGCACGCACGTAGGACGGCCGCCGGGACCAGAAGAGCCCCGCGGCGACCAAAGAAAACAGAGACTGAGACCGGGTCGGATGCCCCAGGCGCTGTAACCGCCGCGGGGGCGCCAGCGCCGGCGGTTACGCCCGTGGAGTCGGCGCCCGAGACGCGCAGGCGCCGTGGCCGCAGGGGTCGCGGCGGTCGGGGGCAGGAACGCAGACCCGCGGCGGCCGAGCAGACGCCGGGCACGGCCGTCGCGATTGAGGAGGAGGAAGCGGCGGCGACCGGCGCGTTGCCGCCCGATGACGCGGGCACAAGCGCGGGGCGGACGCTGGCCGCGCCCGTAGCGCCCGGGCCACAAGTGGAACGGCAGGACGGGGCGATCGTGATCCGGTTCCCGCCTGTCGCTCCGCCGCCCTTTGAGGTTCCGCCGCAAGCGCGCCGCGAGGCCCCGCGAGCCGCGCCGCGTCCGCCGCAACGCGAACCGACTCCGACGGGTTTCGTTCCGCAGCGGCGTGAGCCCGCGGGGGCACGGCCCCGCGCGCCGGCGCCGGAGCCGACGCCGGTTAAGCCAGCCGAACCGAAAACGCCTGAAAGACCTCACCCGGCGCGCGAGGCGCCCACGGTGGAGGGGGAGGCCGAACGCCGGTTGTCGCCCAGCCAGAAGCGCCGCCTGCGTCGCAGGCGCGGGCGTGAAAAGCGCGGCGCACTCGGGCCAGGCGCCCCGGCAGCGCCCGCACCGCCGCGTGTCATCCCGAGCGAGACCGCGCCGCAGGCAGAAGCCGAGGAGGAGGACAGGGAACCGGGGGCGTGGATCGAAGAGCGCGAAGCGGCCGAGGCGGCGCCCGCGGAGGAGGAGCGTCTCGCGCCGGATGCGGAAGCCCCTTCCGCGATTTCGGAGGCGCCGCCTGCGGAACAGGAGCGTACGCGGGGGCGTGGCCGTCGTCGGCGGGGGCGCCGTCGGGGTGGCGCCCCTCGTGAAGAGGCCGCCCCGGCCGCGGCTGAAGAGGTCACGCCGCAGGCGCCGGCCGCCGCCGCTGCGGGAAAAGGCACGCGCGAGATGATCATCAACACCGTGCAGCGCGAGGAATGCCGCATCGGCATCCTCAGCAACGGCCGGTTGGAGGAGATCTACCTCGAGCGAGCTGCGGCGGAGAACCACGTAGGGAACATCTACAAGGGTCTGGTCACCAACGTCGAGGCAAGCATTCAGGCCGCGTTCATCGACTTTGGGCAGGGCAAGAACGGCTTCCTGCACATCTCCGATTTGCACCCGCAGTATTTCCCGAACGGGGCGGGCCAGACCGAGAACGTCGGCCACAAGCTCCCGCGCCGCCACCGGCCGCCCATCCAACGCTGCCTGCGCCGCGGGCAGGAGGTGATCGTCCAGGTCACCAAGGAAGGCATCGGCACCAAGGGC
>Ga0315273_10014269_pt1 | contig 10231 bp, 8 predicted proteins | sample YL17G02_0_MG_FD_205753 | JGI IMG/M metagenome (GOLD analysis project Ga0315273, IMG submission 205753) | Sediment microbial communities from Yellowstone Lake, YNP, Wyoming, USA - YL17G02_0 | ecosystem: Environmental > Aquatic > Freshwater > Lake > Sediment | place: USA: Wyoming | collected... | reverse complement strand
CTAAAATGTTTATCTAAAATGTTTATCTAAAATGTTTATCTAAAATGTTTATCTAAAATGTTTATCTAAAATGTTTATCTAAAATGTTTATCTAAAATGTTTATCTAAAATGTTTATCTAAAATGTTCAAAACAATCTCCGTTTTCATATGTTTGTCCGTTACAATGACCACAATATTCTAATCGTTTTTCTAGTAATAATAATGTAGTTTTAAGTTTATCTAAATTACTAAAAATTTCACGAGAATCTACTAAAATAAGTAATCGTTTAATCTGTTTTTTTAAATCATCTTGTAATTCTGAATTCATATATTAATATAAAATAACTATAATTAATTATTTTTAAATATTAATATTCGTAAACTTTTTTTAAAAGAATATTATAAGTTTAAATGGATATAGATACTACAACAATATTATCAATTTTAATTATAATTATTTTATCCATAACAACAATATTTTTTATATCTGAACAAATTTTTTGTAAACAAAGTTTATCTAATTTACAAGTAAAATACGAACAAGATACAACACCTATTAAATTGCAAATTTCAAATTTGAAAACAGACATATTTAATTTACAAACTGAAAAAACACAATTAAAAGATAATTTATCAAAGCGTGAGGTTAGAAATTCTTTACTTGAAAGAAACGTATTGGGAAAATTTGATAAGGGAGATCTTATAGCAAAAAATGGAGATTGTATTGGAATAGCTGATACTACAAAAGGCGACCTTTCATTTTTACAAGTTAAAAATACAAAAAAATGCAATTCTATATTTTCTTACGATCCTAATTATAAACAACTAAGTGTTCAAGTTGGTACAACCACAAAATGCATAGATGCTTTTAATGAAAATGATATTGTATTAAACGATTGTATTAAAAATTCTCAAAAACAAAAATTTGACTATTATCCATTTTTTAATGATGGTAAATTATATTCTGGATTATATTCAAAATGTATAAGTTATAATAAAGAATCTAATATTTTAGTACTGGCAAAATGCGAAGATGATAATAATAATAATGATAATAATATAATTGTATCAAATTCTATAAATAATTTATATTTGAAAAATAAATAAACATGTCGTTTAAAAAACCGCGTTTTTATATTGTTATTTTATATAATGGATAAAATAACAGATATATTAACTACATTCTTTGTAAATTCGAAAAAAAATAATAAAAAGGAAAATTCAAATATAACTACCCAACCTGAACAAGAACCTAATTCAAGTTCCGATACCAGTTCCGATACCAGTTCAGATACAACTTCTGATACAACTTCTGATACAACTTCTGATACCGGTTCCGATACTACAGAAAGTATTTTTTCTAAAAAAGAATCTAAAAAAGAATCTAAAAAAGAATCTAAAAAAGAATCTAAAAAAGAATCTAAAAAAGAATCTAAAAAAGAATCTAAAAAAGAATCTAAAAAAGAATCTATATATAGTGATTTAAGTTCTTTACAAAGTAACAAAGAAAAGGAAATTCAAGAAAAAGAAATTCAAGAAAAGGAAATGGAAAAGGAAATGGAAGAAAAGGAAATGGAAAAGGAAATGGAGGAAAAGGAAATGGAGGAAAAGGAAATGGAGGAAAAGGAAATGGAAGAAAAGGAAATGGAAGAAAAGGAAGGTTTAAAAAAATATATATTAAAACCTAGTGAATTTTATAAGAAAAATATAATGATTATTAATGACAATATTAATGATAATATATCATTTTTAGGTGACTTTCTTTACAAATTAAGTATGATGAAAGATGTTACGTCTATTTATGATAATGACATTCATATAATTGCGTCAATTGAAAATAAAAAATTATATAAACAAATGTTATTGGATAATCCATATTTATATTTTACAAATTTTGATGTAAAACAAACATTGACCAAGAAAAAAATTAACGAATTAGATTCCAATTCACATAGAACAATATATATTATAGATAATGAAATCTTAAAGGATAAAAATGATGTATTGAAAACATTACTTGATAAAAATATTCAAATAATAATTATATCAAATGATGATGACAAAACATCCCTGGATTCTTACAATCTACTAGGAAATAATCGTTTAATGATTCATAAACCAAATAAATTAAAACTTATTCAAAAAAAATTTTATAAAAATTATATAAAAAAAATATGTAATATACAGACGTTTGACGAATATTATGATGCGATTAACAATGAAAATTTAGATATCAAATATATCATATTAAAAGATACGGAACTCAGGTACAATTAAATATTTAATTATAAAATATCTGCCCAATTAATATTCTTATCTACATTTTCCCAAGTAGTATTCTTATCTACATCTTTAAAATTAAATTGCTTAACATCGTTTGATAATTGTTGAATATCATTTTGTTGAAGATCGTTTTGTTGAAGATCATCTGATGTTTGTTGAATATCATTTTGTTGAAGATCATTTTGTTGAAGATCGTTTTGTTGAAGATCGTTTTGTTGAAGATCATTTTGTTGAACAGTAGGTTCTTTTTTATCAAAAGTTAGATTTAAAACACCATTTGAAAAATCTAAAACATTATTAAAACGTAAAATTTGTCCTGGTAATTTTACTCGTCTAGTAAAATCGTCAAACTTTGATTCTTTATAAATAATCTTATCAGTCTCAATAATATCACTGATTGTTTTAGTTCCGGAAATAAAAATAATTTGACTATCTTTAATATTAATTTTAATAGTTTTTTTATCAACACCTGGTAGTTCTATTCTAACCAAATAATAATATTCTCTTTCAATCAAATCGACTTTAGGACTATACATTCGTCTTTGAAGATTACGGATATCTTGTTCATATCTAGAGTTAGAACTAACTGTCTTTTTTTTATGTTGTACTCTTGTAAAACTTTCAGAATTCCCTACACTTGCCATTTTATAATAAATTGTAATATTCTTTTAAATCAATTTTTTTATATATTTTTTAATTTTTATTATTGTACATTTAACAAAATCTCCATCTGTGATCACAATTGTGACAATAACAAAACTTTGTAGTTGGTTCATCAGCTGATCTTGTTTGTCTTTCATTGTATTCTGTTTTATAACTTTTACATTTTCCACATTTAAATAGACCATCTGGACGTTCCATAGGTTTTGGAGGTGGTTTAAACATATCTGAACAATGTTCTTCAAGAAGCTGTTTCCAACGTTCTGGAAATATTTTATCAGGTTTAAGTGCACATAATTCAAATTCATTAAATTCTTTAGATAAAAATCTAGATAATAAAGTTGTATTTTTAATATTCCCATTGGGATTTAAATTATCATATACAAGCACGGCTCTATTTATATAAATCTGACTAAATATTTCATTCCAACATTCAGATAATGTTTTCCTACAATATATAATAAGAGAATTATTAAATATACCTCTTTCTATATTTAAAGCCATTTTCTTAATATTATCTTCTGAATAATGGGGCGCCCCCATTTCATTTTTATTTATATTTTTATCTAAAAGATTGTTAAATTTATCATATACACGTTTCCTTTTTGGATGATTCGGTATTAATTTATCTAACCCAGTTAACACTTGCATTATATAACAATAATTATTAATAATAAAAATTCAACTTTTTTAATTTATATTGTTATTATATAATGCCAAAATTACCTTCGCCAACATTTTCTATATCTGATATACCAAGTATACCTACTTCAGATGAACTAAATAAATTAGTTAACGAAAATATACACGATATTTCCTTTGATGAAATACCAAGTTTACCTAAATCCCCTAAACATCTTTCTAATTTATCATATTTTAAAAGTCCAAGGGAAACCAAACGCAAGTCTAAATCAGTTAAACGTAAATCAGTTAAACGTAAATCTAAAAAGTCTAAATCAGTTAAACGTAAATCAGTTAAACGTAAATCTAAAAAGTCTAAATCAGTTAAACGTAAATCAGTTAAACATAAATCTAAAAAGTCTAAATCAGTTAAACGTAAATCAGTTAAAAGTAAGTCCAAGAAAAGTAAAAGTGTTAAAAGAAAGTCTAAAAAATCTAAATCAGTTAAACGTAAGTCCAAGAAAAGTAAAAGTGTTAAACGTAAATCAGTTAAACGTAAGTCCAAGAAAAGTAAAAGTGTTAAACGTAAATCAGTTAAACGTAAGTCCAAGAAAAGTAAAAGTGTTAAACGTAAAAGTGTTAAACGAAAGTCCAAGAAAAGCAAAAGTGTTAAGCGTAAATCAGTTAAAAGAAAGTCCAAGAAAAGTAAAAGTGTTAAACGTAAATCAGTTAAAAGAAAGTCCAAGAAAAGTAAAAGTGTTAAACGTAAAAGTGTTAAAAGAAAGTCCAAGAAAAGTAAAAGTGTTAAACGTAAATCAGTTAAAAGAAAGTCCAAGAAAAGTAAAAGTGTTAAACGAAAGTCCAAGAAAAGCAAAAGTGTTAAACGTAAATCAGTTAAAAGAAAGTCCAAGAAAAGCAAAAGTGTTAAACGTAAATCAGTTAAAAGAAAGTCCAAGAAAAGCAAAAGTGTTAAACGTAAATCAGTTAAAAGAAAGTCCAAGAAAAGTAAAAGTGTTAAACGTAAATCAGTTAAAAGAAAGTCTGCATCTAAGCGTAAATCTAAAAAATCTAAATTAGTTAAAAGAAAGTAAGTTAAAAGACAAAAAATGGATGAATAGGAAAAAATAATTAAATTAGTAGAAAAACGAAAATTAATTTTAATAAAACAAAAAATTTATTTTATTTTATTATACTATAATAAAGAATATGGATTACGTTAAAACTTTTGATAACAACATCAATGACGTATTAAGTCAGTTTGTGAGAAAACCAACTTTAATTAGAGGTATTATCCACCTTTTACTTATATTATACTCTGCTAGATTAGCACCATCACTTCCTAAAAAAGTATTGTTATTATTTGAAAATCAATATTTTAAACTATTTATCTTTTCATTGATTCTTTGGACAGCTCAATTTAGTCCTTCTACATCTATTTTAATTGCTCTTGCATTTATGGTAACTGTAAATTATGCTAATCAGAAACCAATGTGGGAATTTATTGAAAATACAGAAGCAGCACAACAAGATAGTGCACCTAATGCACCTACTAAAGAAGTTGCAGTAGCAGCCACTTCTGCTATTGTAAATGCACAAGTTGAAAATACACCTGTTGTAAGTTCTGTAGAACAAAAACAAGAAACAATTGTTATTCAACCAAAGATTGTTGATACTCCATCTGGACCAATGGTTATTAATCCAACCGTTGTTGTTGCCCCTATTGTTGTTGAAACTCCATCTGGAGAAAAAATTATCATTAAACCAGATGTTTCTACCGTAAAAGTTGAAGAACGAGCTGCCGCTGCTCCTCAACTTGCCGCTGCTCCTGAACCTGCGCCTGCGCCTGCTCCTGCGCCTGCTCCTGCTCCTGCTCCTGCACCTGCTTCTCGAAAAGAACAAATCCCAGAACCTGCTGCTGTTCAAGAAGGATGTTATCCAATCAGAAAATATGATATGGGTAAAGTTTTACCACAATCATCTGCTGATATTTACCAACAATGGTCAGCTTAAAGGGTTAAATAAAAATTAAATATTTAAAAAACAATTAAATATTTAAAAAACAATCACGTATTTAATTGTTCAAGTATTTAATTGTTCAAGTATATATAAGGTAAATTTATTTAGTCATCTATTACACAATGTTTAAGTAATTGTAATTCATTTGTATTTTGACATTCTGGTTCATCATTCACGATTGTTGTTTTACGTGTTTGTTTAATACATTTTACATTTAAATTTTCCAGTTCGTATTCATCAAGATTTATTGTATTATTACAAGTAATGGAATTTTTAAAATGTTGTTTGTAAAATGTTCTTCTTTGAGCAGATTGATTTTTATACACTGAAAAATTATCTTGTAAATCTATAATCATTGGGTTTTTACAAGTATGATCTTTTCTAAAAATTCTTCCAACAATTTGTTCCAACTTTCCACTTTCAGCCTTTATAGAATTTTTCAAATGACCTACAAATTTCTTTGGTGTTATTAAAATGAGTGTATCTAATTCTTTTTCTGATACACCCTCTCCAAATGCACTAAAAGTAGCAAAAATAACCTGACTAGCTCTACTAATCTCTAAATCTTTTTGTTTCATTTGTCCAAGAAATAATCCATATGTAAAAGTAATGTTTAAATCATCATCAAAATCTTGTTTTAAACTTTTTAAATGTTCTCTACGATCACTTAAAACCAATATTTTTCTATTATCTGTTACGACTAAATCTTTAATCATTTCTAAAATTAACCGGTTTCTTTTAGGCATAGTTATAAGATCAGATAACATTGAAGTATATTGTATTTGAGACTGTCCTGTTATTCTATTAACTGTATTAATTTCTTTATATTCAGAACTATCAATACGAAGCATATTTAAAACTGGTGGTAACCCAGAACGTTTTGTGTCAGATGCATATACTATATCTCCAATATGATATTTAAAAACATATTCGCAACCATCACTCCGTTTTGGTGTAGCAGATAAACCTATAGTATATCTACAACAAAGTTTACTTAAAACTTGTGAAAATACTCGACTACTAGTATTGTGGGCTTCATCGACTATTACCAAACCGAAGTCATCAAAAAGAGAATCTGGATAATCTACTCTAGCCAAACTTTGCAACATAGCTATGACAACATCTTTTCCTTCTACCGATACATTTTTTTGACCTTGAATAAATCCAATTTCAATATTAGGAATAAAACGTCGCAATTCAGATTCCCATTGACGCATTAAAGGTATTTTATTTACAACTACAATAGTTTTCGTCTTTAATTCGGATAATACATTAATTGACATAAACGTATTATGTGTTACTGTAAAATCACCAAGAACATATCTACTATTACCATCTATCTCAAAACCGTAATAATTATCGTATCCAACTTCTTTAACTTTTATACCTGTTACTAAAACATCTTTTTTTTGTCTTCTTATATTTGCTCGTTTTCTTGGACATAATACAGGTATTTCATTTATATTTCCTGATATAGATATTCTGTAATAATCATCTTCTTTATATTCGGCAAGGTACCAACATCCTTTTTTCTGTTTAGATTTATAACAAGCAAATCCTAAACTACGTGCTAAATAAATGACATCATCAATTAATTTTTCAGATTTTTGAATAAAGTCATAACATCCACCTGAATTTAATGAACCGTCACTATCAATTAAACCAGCTAGTAATTTTAAACGATTTTCTCGTGAATTACATTTGTAAATCATAGGAATATGTTTGTTACCTATCAAATTTTGATTATTTAATTCATTCATAAATGTATTTGATTTTATAAAACCACTTCCATCACCATTAATTCTATATTTATAATTATTATCACTTTTATTGTTTATATATTGTAAATAACATTTGTATTGTTGTAAATTTTCTTTGAAATATTTTATTATAGTAGAATCTTGAGTAGTAATTTCCGGTTGACTGGCAGTACCATCACCCAACCAAAAACCAATCATATAAGGATCTATTTCAAGATCTCTGTGAGGAAATTCAACTGGTACTTTATATCCTTTTAATATATGTTTTTTTTTACTAGATAATTTGATATAATCTTTTACAGCTATTTCTAATATTTGTTCAGGATGTGTAATTAACACCCAATTAAATAAATCATTTGCTTCTTTTTCTTTTTCTTTTTCGTTTTTATTATTTTTGTTATATCTAAAATATTTGCTACAAAATTTGTTATTTTCTAACCATTTAACAACAAAACATGTTCTTGTATTTCCTTGTCCACTATGATTAAAATATGGATAACTAGATGCTCGTAAACATAATATATGTTCTTGATTTACTGTATAACTTTCTCCTTTTACAGGAATAATTTCATACATAAGGTCTTGTCCTCTTGCTAAACTTAATACTGTTCTAGGAGTAGATTCGTCACCCATTAATAATTCACCTACGACTATATCTTGAACCATTTTTATAGATCCATCAAACATTAGAATAGGTGTATCTACGCCGTTGCATTTTCCACTACCTGTGCCTGCTTTTAAAATACCTCCACCCGATTGTTTACAAGAGGATAATAATGCATTAACTGGTTCAATTTGATTATCAAAAAGTGTTCCATTAAAATTTAAATCAAGATTTTCCCAAGATTTACCTATATAATTAGGCATATATCGTTTAGGATCTCCATATCTATTAATACCATACATTTTTGGTATATATATTTTATTTTTTGTTTCTGTATAAATAGGATAACTAGTATCAGTTTGGTTAAAGGTATTGTATTTATCATCTTGTAAAGGTCTTGCTCTTAATTGTGATCGTAAAATAACCAATTCTTCATTGGTTATAGATTCTTTTTTGATAACATATCCTCGTTTACTTAGATACGATCCAAAAGGCACTTTTTTTATATTTGCAGTGTCTTCCATTAAAATAACATCGGTAATTATTTTAATTCAATTTTACATTAATTATCAACAATACCTCTTTTACTTGACAATTGAAAGTTATCGGTTACATCTACTACTTCTGTTATTTGTAAAGTAAATGAATAATCTAAATCATTAAATTCATACTCAATACCGTCATAATTTAAAATAGAAAAGTCCAAGTCATTTAATTGTGAAAGCGGTACTGAATCAAATATTTTGGGATTGCTTAAATAAGAAAATACCATACTTCCAGGTGATTGATCTAAAGTAATTCTAGCAAAAACATTTTTAACATTTCCAGTATTCAACATAGTTGCTAGTTGTGGACAACACAAGAAAGCATAATTTTCTCCTTGTAAATTTATAGATCTGTTTAACAAACTATTTTTTGTATTTGTTTGTTGTCCATTAAACCCGTGCAATAAACTACTAATATATACATTATTGCCACCACCATATTCAGTTAATGTAGCTTGAGATTCCGTATTGTAAAATGTAAATGTATTAGAGTCTAGGATATCTCTTACGGTAAATATTTTACTATTTATATTTGCTGGATCTATACCACCAGCAATATTAGATCCATATAAATAAAAATTTTGATTAAAACTGGTAATCCCTGATGTACCTGATGATAAAATAGGATAAGAATAAGGTATTGTAAATTTATCAGATGATGTAATTGTAATATTATACCCACCATCGATTGTAGGAATCGTATCCGTTTGTTGAATACTAACCATATTATTGGTAGTATAATTATGAGGGAATTGAGTCTGTACTAATAATAAATTACCATAAGTTTGACCAGTAGGGAATCCTGTTGTATTTTCAATACTTACTATTTTATTAAATCCGTGTCCAGGAAAAGATATGGTAATTAACCCAGATCCTACTTTTGCAGTTCCATTAATTATATTTGTCATATCATGTGAAATTAAAGTATTATTTATAACAAAAGTATCATTGCTTGGTACAGCAAATACAGTTGACGTTGACTTTGTCAAATCCGGAAATGAAACAAAATCAATAAATCTAATTGTATCACCTGGTTTTAATTTATGGTTGGGACATACAAATGTTGTTGTAGATATTCCTTTAGTAATACCTGTAATTATTGGTGTATGTGTTAATAATGGTTTGTTTTTAGGAATATATCCATCTGCTCCTGGTAATCCAGATGATCCACTAGGTGGACTGAAACCACCATCTGGAAGTGAACCTGGTATAACAAAACTTGTTGTATCAAAAACATTGTAAATAGTATATGTTTCATCTAAATTTGGAGTAGTTGTTGTAGAATACAATGTAACATTAGATCCTATATCAGTAGTTGTATAATTGTGTTCTGTAAATGTTGTTACCAAAATAGTATTTGATGATACATTTAATATTGTTTGAATATCAAATGTTCTAGTATTGATTGTAACCTGCCCAGTGTTATAACTTTCTAAAAGCAAAGGTGTATCTAAACGAATATTAAATGAAGTTGCCGATATTATTTGAGTAATTCTTTTATTACCATTTAAAGATGGTGTTGTACCGGAACCATTTATTGTACAAACCCCCCCTAAATTAGATGATATTAATCCATGTGCAGTTTTTGTAACTACAAGAGCTTGGTATAAATTAGCAATTGATGTTATATATGTCTTTATTAAATCTGAACTATTTTCTAATGGATAACCTATATTAGGGGCAATTGTTGCTAATTTTTCTCCAAATAAGAATTTAAATGGAGCAATTCTACCTGTTTTACAAGTATTACCACCTCCGAGTA
>Ga0315273_10014268_pt1 | contig 10231 bp, 8 predicted proteins | sample YL17G02_0_MG_FD_205753 | JGI IMG/M metagenome (GOLD analysis project Ga0315273, IMG submission 205753) | Sediment microbial communities from Yellowstone Lake, YNP, Wyoming, USA - YL17G02_0 | ecosystem: Environmental > Aquatic > Freshwater > Lake > Sediment | place: USA: Wyoming | collected... | reverse complement strand
AGGGCTCGATGTTCACCAGTATGAAGTTGACCTGGCTTGGCAAGGGCCGCAGGCCCAGCCCTTGCAGGGCAAACTCCAGCCAGGCCAGCTCCTCTTTTATGACAAGGCGCGACCGCTCTAAATGCTCCTCGCAACCCAAAAGGTATTCTCCGGCAGCAGCAGCAATTGAGCCGATAGACCAGGGAATTCTGGCCAGATTCATGATCCTGGCAAGCTTGACATTTGTCACTCCAAATCCCAGGCGCAGGCCCGGCACGCCAAAGGACTTGGTAAGCGACCTCATGACGAAGAGGAACTCCCTTTGCGGCGCCTGGATCGCCACGCTCTCTTCTGGATCGGAAAGCTCAATGAAGGCCTCATCCACCAGCAGAAAGGTCTGTGCCTCCTCGCATCTATCAGCCAGATCGATGACCTGGTCTGCAGAGAGAAGCCTTCCAGTGGGATTGTTTGGGTTGCAAAGGAAGAGCAGCTTGGCCCTGGCAAGATCGACGTCTGCGAGAAGCGGCAGGGCATCTCCGCCGATGTTCACCTTTTTGACCACAGCTCCGACCAGAAGGGACTGGTTGGTATACTCGCCAAAGGAGGGCGTGGGCACCAGGGCTAGGTCGCCCTCCTCAAAGCAGCATTCGGCAAAGAGTCGGATCAGCTCCGATGAGCCGTTGCCGGGCACGATGCATTTCATATCTACATTCACAAATTTCCCGGCAGCGCGACGAAAGTTCCGGTAGCTATTATCCGGATAATGGCCAATATTCTCCAGCTCTTTTAAAAGCAATTCATTGAGCGGCGGTGAGCCCAGAGGATTGATGTTGGCGGAGAAGTCCAAGGGCTCCGCTCCCAGGATAGATGCCGCCTCCTGTACTTTGCCGCCGTGCTGGCATGCATCAGCCCTGGCAAAGCTCTTCCGTATCCGGTTTATCATGAATTTCAGTGCCTTCTTGTGTAAAGGCATTTCAAGCTTGTGGGCAAAGAATCCTCCATTAACGATCGTGACCAAGCCGCATCACCATGCCCTATTGATCAGTATATAAAAAATATTACTGTGAATTTCCTAGAAATTTAGAGACTTTTATATTACTGAGTATCCGAAAGTGTTTTATCTACTCTATGCGAACTGAAACGGCGTATATCAAAGGAAGAGGAGGCTAAGATTCCGATGGCAACAAGAGAGGGCAGCTTTTCGGTTGAGGACATGAAGAACGTCCAGATCAACATAGGGGCTGTCGTTAAGGAAGCAGATGAGTGGGACCAGGAGATGGGTCCACATCCCAAGCCCGGTGTGGCAACGCTCCGATCCTGGGATCATATGATCGCTAACAGATACAAGATCATGTACGCCCCTGCAGACGATACATGCACTCTTTGTACCTATGGTCCGTGCGATCTAACGGGTAACAAGCGCGGAGCCTGCGGCATTGATCAGGCTGGAGCTTGCGGAAAGATTGTTTTAATTGCATGCTTGATGGGTTGCTGCGCACATGCGGCTCATGGAAGACATCTTTACCACTGGTGCATGGACAAGTTCGGAGACATGAAGTTCGACATGGGCGACGAGATCCTGGTAGATTCTCCCTTATACCAGACCATCATGGGCACCAAGCCCAAGACCTTCAAGGACTTCAACGAGGGACTCTACTACCTTGAGGAAGAGGTCGTACAGCTTCTGGCGGCTACCCACACCGGTCAGGAGAGCGCTTTCATAGATTTCGAGTCCAAAGCTCTGCATGCCGGCATGTTGGACCTGCTGGGCATGGAGATTTGCGACATGCTGCAGATCGTGGCTTACGACATGCCCCGCGGCGCGGCTGATGCCCCGCTCATTGAGATCGGCATGGGAACCCTGGACCAGAACAAGGGCGTTCTGATCGCCTACGGCCACAACCTGGCTGCTGGCGCTGAAGCCATGATCTACGCCGAGAACAACAATCTCTGGGACAAGGTGGACATCGGCGGTGTTTGCTGTACCGCTCACGACCTGAACCGCATCGGCCTAGGAAAGGGCGAGCTGAAAGTGCCCGCCGGCATAGGAACCAAGCCTAAGGTCGCTGGAGCTATGGGCTGGTGGAGAAAGATGATCCGCTCCGGTGTCATGGACTGCGTCATGGTGGACGAGCAGTGTGTCTTCTGTGATGTTCTTGGAGACGCCGAGAAGCGCAAGATCCCTGTCATTGCCACCACAGACAAGATCATGCTTGGTCTGCCAGATAGGACTAATGACCCGATTGATGCCATCGTAGACGACCTGGTCAACTTCAAGATGCCGGGCGTTGCCGTATTGGACCCGACCAAGGCTGGCGAAATAGGCATACGGGTGGCCATAGCCGTGAAGCCTAAACGTGCTGAGGCCAAGATTCAGAACCTGATCACAGAAGAGCAGTTCAAGGAAAGCGTAGCGAAGTGTACTCAGTGCAATGAGTGCGCATTTGTATGCCCGCCCCACATCAGGATCAGCAAACTCATTGCGGATGCAGTGAAGGGCGATCTGTTGCCATTCTCCAACTCTTACGAGATTTGTGTAGGATGCGGCAAGTGCGAGCAGTCTTGCCCGCAGGGTATAAACATCCTGGACCTCTTCGAGTATGCCAACCGCCAATATATCAAGAACCAGAAGTTCAAGATGAGATCCGGTCGTGGACCTGCCAGGGACACGGAGATCAGAGCTGTCGGCGCTCCGATTGTGCTCGGAACCATTCCGGGTGTCATAGCTTTGGTGGGATGCTCAAACTATCCGAATGGAACCAAAGAGTGCTATGATATGGCCAAGGAGTTCGTAGACCGAGGCTATATCGTCGTCACTTCCGGGTGCATGGCCATGGATATGTCCCTCTACACCGATGAAGACGGCAAGACCATCTGGGAGCAGTACCCCGGTGGCTTTGACGGCCGCAATATCTGCAACACCGGCTCGTGCGTCTCCAACGCCAACATCGCTGATGCCGCCATCAAGGTGGCCACCATATTCGCCCACAGAAACCATAGGGGCAACTTCGACGATATAGCCGACTACATCCTGAACAAAGTTGGTGCCTGCGGTGTAGCCTGGGGAGCTTACTCTCAGAAGGCTGCCTCAATTGCAACGGGCTGCAACCGTTTGGGAGTACCGGTAGTAGTTCAGCCTCACTCAGTCATGTACCGCCGTTCTTTCATAGGCAGAACGGACAAGCCCGAGGACTGGATGGTAATAGATGCTCGCGACGGCAAGATGCAGCAGATCGAGCCCGCACCTGAAGCCATGCTGTATATCGCCGAGACCAAGGAAGAGGCTATGGTTGAGATGGCCAAGCTCTGCCTGCGGCCTTCAGATAACAGCATCGGTAGAGCGATCAAGCTGACGCACTACTGCGACATTTCCCTGAAGTACTGCGGCAAGCTGCCCGACGACTGGCATATCTTTGTCCGCGACACCAAGGACCTCCCCCTCGCTTACAAAGAGAAGATGATGAAGGAGCTGGAGTCAAAGCACGGGTGGCAGATCGATTGGAAGAACAAGAAGTTCATCTCCGGACCGCTGCGGCCTGCTGATGTGAGCTTCGACCCGACGAACCTCCCGCGCAAGATCAGGACCAAGAAGTGAGGGCAAGGAGGAGATAAAAATGGCAGCAGAAGTTAAGAAGGGCATTGACACCACCAAGAACGCCATTCCTTTTGAGATGGCCCAGGTTCCCGGACCGGAGCAGGCTAAGTGCTACATGCCGAAGGTTATGGGCGCAATAATCAAGAAGGCTAAGAGGCCTCTGCTCGTTGTGGGAGCAGAGCTCTTTGACGACCCCATCATGTTCGATAAGATGATCGAGATGGGCAAAATGGGCATTCCCATTGCAGCCACGGCGCATTCAGTGAAGGGCTTTGTAGACAGAGGCTACCTGGAGAACGTCTATCAGATCGGCCTGCATCCCCTGACCAACAACCTGCGCTTCCCAGACTGGATGGGCTTGGACGGCAAAGGGCAGTACGATGCCGTAATCTTCATGGGCATCTTCTACAAATTCGCCAACGCCATGTTCGCAACTCTCAAGAACTTCAACCGGGACATCAAGCGCATATCCGTTGACCGGTACTATCACATCAATGCGAATATGACCTTTGGCAACATGGCCTTCATCCCCGACGACTATCACGCCGCCGTGGACGAAGTAATAGCAGCAATGCAGAAATAAAGTTCATCTCATTAAAACAGAAGAGGTGTATTAATGGCAGACATAAAGTTGGATATATCCCCTATGTATGAGGGCGAGAGGATCAGAAAGGAAGATCTATGGGTAGAGCTGGGCGGCCCCAAGGCAGATGGATTCGAGCTGTCCCTGGCAGCATCAGCTGATGAGATTCAGGATGGAAGGGTTACTGTCATCGGTCCTGAGCTCAAGGATGTCAAGGAAGGCTCCACCATTCCCTTCGGCATGATATTCAAGGTCAGCGGCGAGAAGATTGAGAAGGATCTGGAGTCCATCATCGAGAGGCGCAACCACGCTCTGCTCTCCTACATCAGCGGCCTCATGCACCTCAACCAGAGGTACGACATCTGGATGAGAGTAGGAAAGAGCCTGCAAAAGAAGGGAGTCACCTCCTGGAAAGAGATCTTCACACCCGTTATCGATCTTTACAAGGCCGAGATGCCCTTCATAGAGAAGATGGAGATCACCATTCTCACCGACCCCGCCAAGGTAAAGGAAGAGTTGGCCAAGGCCCTGCTGATCTACAAGACACGTGACGAGCGCGCCAAGGGACTGCACGACGAGGAAGTCGATGTCTTCTACGGTTGCACCCTTTGCCAGGCATTCGCTCCCACCAGCGCCTGCGTGGTTACCCCAGACAGGCCGTCCTTATGCGGTGCCATCACCTGGTTCGACGGGCGCGCTGCCGCCAAGGTGGACCCAGAGGGCCCCCAGTTCGCCATACCCAAGGGAACCGCCACAGACGTCATTACCGGCGAGTATGAAGCCATCAACGAGATGGCTGCCAAGAGGTCCGGCGGCGAGTACAGCTGCATGAAGCTGTACACGTTCTTTGATGCACCCCACACCTCCTGTGGCTGCTTCGAGACCATAGGCTTCTACATGCCCGAGGTTGACGGCATTGGTCTAGCCGACCGTGACTTCAAGGGCGCAACCCCCAACGGCCTTCCCTTCTCCACCATGGCAGGCCAGACAGGCGGCGGCAAGCAGATTGTAGGATTCCTGGGGATGGGCATTCTCTACTACTTCTCCCCCAAGTTCCTCCAGGCCGATGGCGGCTGGAGAAGGATCGTCTGGATGTCCAAGAGTCTCAAGGAGAGAGTAAAGGCCGGCATCGATGAGGACATGATGGCCAAGATCGCCACTGAGGACGATGCCAAGGATCTCACAGCCCTCAAGGCCTTCCTGCTCAAGGTCGACCACCCAGTTGTCAACGGCGTCACCAGGAAAATTGACGACAAGAAGATCACCGAGGGTTGGACTCTGGAAGATATTTCCGATGAGATCAAGGAGAAGGTCATGGCCTACATCGAGAAGACCGGCGGAGACATCAACATCGATACCGTCAAGTCCGAGCTGGCTCTCACCGAAGGCCAGTTCATGCAGGTCGTTGAGGCTCTGCAGGCTGATGGCGTTCTCGAATGAAATAAAAATCAAAGAGGGTGAAAATCTATGCAGTTAAAACTCAAGCCAAAGACACCGGCAGCCGCGGCTCCAGCAGCCGCATCGGCTGCAGCAGCAGGGGCAGCAGCACCAGCTTTTTCCATGTCCGGCAGCGCCGGCGGCATAAAGCTGATACTGAAGGATGCCAAGATCAGCATAGACAAGGTAGTACTCGCTAAGTAGAGTTCTGCCTTCTTCTCCCTTTTTTGGGAGAGGCGGAATTTGCGAGGCGAATGCTATCGTTCTGGTTTAAAGTGAGGGAGAAATTATGCAGCTTAAGCTTAAGAAAAAAGAGGAAGCTCCAGCAGCCGCCGCACCTGCGGCAGCAGCAGGCGCAGTAGCTCCGGCTTTCGCTATGCCAGCATCATCATCGGGTGGAATGACCATTGAGCTTAGAGGCGCGTCCATCCACGTAGCGGAAGTTGTCATAAGACCGAAAAAATAAGGAAGGCTAGACCTTGGGGAAAGTAATAGCGGTAACCGGTAAGGGCGGCACCGGCAAGACAGCCGTGACCGCGATGCTCATTAGACACCTTGTAAAGAACTTTGGAAAAAAGTACCGGATGCTTGTTATTGATGCTGATGCCGATGCCAATCTCGCTGATGCTCTCGGTGCGCAGGCGGGAAAGACCATCGGCGACATGAGAGAATTCATGCAGCAGTCCCGGTTCACAACGTCGCCGGATACGGACAAGCAGGTGCTTTTCGAGTCCAAGCTCTTCGAGATCCTCTTGGAGGAGGAGGGCTATGATCTTCTTGTCATGGGCAAGCCGGAAGGATCCGGTTGTTACTGTTTTGTCAACAATCTTCTGCGCGCCGTTATGGACAAGACCACGGCCAACTACGATCTGATCATCATCGACACGCCGGCTGGCCTGGAGCATTTCAGCAGGAAGACCATTCCGGACCTAGACGACCTTATCGTGGTGACGGATGAGTCCAGAAGAGGGCTTACCACGGGCGAGCGCATACGTGACACGGCCAGGGAGATCGATCTGAAGTATAAAGATCTCTATGTGATCGTGAACAAGGTCACCGCGGGAAGAAAGGAGAAGGTTCTCGAGAATGCTAAAGGCATCGGCCTGAAGGTTATCGGCACTATCCCCTATGATGAGTGTTTAGCCAAATTCGATTTAGTGGGAGATCCATTGATGGGCCTTCCCGATGATTCGCCTGCAGTGCAAGAAATGACTCAGGTCGTCGGGAAACTGGGCCTGTGAGGGTGATTTGAATGGCAGAGAAGATCTCTTTATCTGACCTTAATAAGACATTAGCAGAAATGAATGTTCAATCCCTCGAGGGATTAAAGATCGAGGGTGACGTAGAGATAGAAATAGATGTAGGTGCTGGCGGCGTAGGCCCCCTGTTTGCATACTATTTCGGACAAGAGGCGGCCAAGATCGCCATGCAGCTTATGAACTTCGCCAAGGCGGTAGGCTATCCTGTAGAGAATCTGCTCCAGCCGGTAGCTATAGCGCAGGCCATTTCTCCGGCTCCTAAGGATCTGGCAGCTGCTGCCGCAGCAGTTCCCGCCTTTAAGGTGGCATCAGCCTTGGCCAGCGCCAAGTTCGCCGTCGGCGTAGACAAGACCTGGAAGAACTCCATTCAGGAGGTCACACTGGGCGCTACAAAAGCAAACGGCGGAAGCCGCGGTCATGTGGTCAAGCTGGGCGGCGAGAAGGCTATGCCTTTCTTCCCGGATGCAGCCATGCCCCATGCCCCCAAGATCACCATGGACGTCTTCGACACGCCCATCGGCATGGCCAAGGCCGTCAAGATGCACTATGAGGATGTAATCAACTCACCAGGCGAGTGGGCCAAGAAGTGCGTCAAGAAGTTCGGTGCTGACATGGTCACCGTTCACCTGATCAGCACTGATCCGCTCCTCAAGGATACCTCTGCCCAAGATGCAGCCAAGACCGTGGAAGAGGTTCTCCAAGCAGTTGATGTGCCCATTTGCATCGGCGGATCCGGCAATCCCAACAAGGACCCAATTGTGCTCACCAGGGCGGCAGAGGTAGCCCAGGGCGAGCGCGTTCTCATCGCCTCCGCCAACCTGAACATGGATTGGGAGAAGATAGGCAAGTCCTGTGTGGACAACGGACATGTGTGCCTGGCCTGGACACAGCTTGAGATCAACTCTCAGAAGGAGCTGAACAGGAAGCTTATGAAGGTCGCCGGCGTTCCGCGCGAGTCCATCGTCATGGACCCCACCACTGCCGCGCTCGCTTACGGCCTGGACTTCGCCTACTCCAACATGGAGAGAATTCGGCTCGGCGCTTTGAAGGGCGATGAAGAGTTGACTTTCCCCATGTCCTCCGGCACCACCAACGCCTGGGGTGTCAGAGAGTCCTGGATGGTCCGCTCACCCAATAAGGACGACTCCGACTGGGGAGACCGCATGCTTCGCGGCCCAATCTGGGAGATTTTGACCGGATACTCTCTGGCCATGGCCGGTGTGGACATCTTCATGATGATGCACCCAACGGCTGTAGCCTATGTGCATGAGATCACTCAGTCCCTGATGGGAAGAATTGATGCCAAGACGCCCGACACTGCTGCCTGGCTCAAGATGGGGGTGTGAGAGACATGAAGGAAAGTAGCCCGCTTAACCTTTACAAGCAGCTTCCACAGACCAACTGCAAGAAGTGCGGAGAAGAGACCTGCATGGCCTATGCCGCCGGCCTGATCTCCAGGACCAGGAAGGTAGAGGAGTGCACTCCACTGGTAGATGAGAAGAAGTACGCGAAGAAGCTTGAGGCACTAAGGAGCATCGTCGCTCCTGAACTGAAGATGGTCTACATTGGTGTAGGAGAAAAGCAGGTCAAGGTCGGCGGCGAGGACATCATGTACCGCCACCAGATGACCTTCTTGAACAAGCCGCCATTTGCCTACGATGTAGCCGACAACATGGAAGAGGCCAAGCTGGTAGAGCGCGTCAAGAAGATCTCCACCTGGCGCAAGTTCTACATCGGCAAGTGGCAGTATGTAGAGATGATTGCCGTACGCTCTGTGACTGACGACCCGGCTAAGTTTGCGGCCTGCGTCAAGACGGTCATGGCCAATTCGGACTTCCCGCTCATCCTCTGCTCCTTTAATCCCGCCGTACTCAAGGCTGGACTTGAGGTCGCCGCCAAGGCCAGACCACTCATTTACGCCGCCAACAAGGACAACTGGAAGGAGGTCGCACAGCTCGCCTTTGACTATAAGGTGCCAGTGACGCTCAGCGTGCCCTTCGATCTGGATGCCCTCAAGTCCATGGCAGTAACCTTTGCCGGCATGGGCCTCACCGATCTCGTCCTTGATCCAGGCACTGCCCCTAACGGCAAATTGCTGCAGCAGACGCTGCTCAACTTCATCAACCTGCGCAGAGCGGCTGTTGAAGAGGCTCAGAGGGATATTGCCTATCCCGTCATGGTGCTGCCCATCAATGCCTGGCTGACCACGGATGATCCAGTTCGTGCATCTTACTGGGAGTCCGTGCTCACCGCTGCTTTCGTCATCCGCGGCGGAGCCATCATGATCAAGCACTCTCTCGAGGCATACAGCCTGATGGCGGATATGCATCTGCGCTTCAACATCTACACCGACCCGAGAACGCCCGTGCAGGTCAAGCCCGGCATCTACAAGGTTGGCAATCCAGGAGCGGAGTCTCCGGTCTTCCTGACCACCAACTTCGCTTTGACCTACTACACAGTGGAGTCGGATATCGCCTCCAATGGCATTGATGCCTACATCATCGCCATCAATACCGATGGAATCGGCGTGCAGGCGTCTGTGGCCGGCGGCCAGCTAAGCCCGACCAAGATCCTTGATTCCTTCAATGAGGCTGCCTTCAAGTGGGAGGACCAGAAGTATCCGGCAATGGTTCTGCCCGGAATGGCCGCCAAGTTCTCAGGCGAGCTTGAGGACCTCTTCCAGGGGAAGACCAAGATCATGGTCGGCCCAGAAGACTCAGGACGCATCATTGGCTGGATGAAGGATTTCTGGCCACCCAAAAAGTAAAGCAGTAGACCGAAAAGCTGATTATGTGCCCCATGCGAGCACATAATCCATATTTTTTATAAGAGCATATCTGGAATTAGAATATATTTCTATATGGAGGGATCAATACTTATACTATCTGCAAAATATGCGGCCTTGGCTCTGGGAGTCTGCAGGTGCTATAATAAAAATAGGGCGGTGGTCTGAAAAAAAAAGATTTATAAAAGCTGCAACCCTTATTCCAAAGATTCGCCCCTGGCATTCATTACTTTTCTGGTTCTGCACCCATACCCATATCCATTGACTCTGCCAGGTCGTCGATCAAAGGCCCAAGCTTTTCCTTCATCTCTGGCCGCAGTTCAATCATCTTGAAGAATATCAGCATTTTACTCGACATGCAGATATCCTCAAGCTCTGCATTGATTCCTTCCAGGCTGTCGTTGATGGATGCAAGCGTCTCAGCTATCTCTTCCATGGTTTCTTCCTTAGACATATGTCTTTCACTTCCCTTGCCTCCCTTTGCCATTCAGGAAATAAATATAGTTGCTCCTCAAGAATCAGATGTAGACTGCCGGATCGACATCTGTCCAGCTTGCTATCTCTATTTATGATTAGGCCATTTAGCCCCCTCC
>Ga0315273_10014267_pt1 | contig 10233 bp, 12 predicted proteins | sample YL17G02_0_MG_FD_205753 | JGI IMG/M metagenome (GOLD analysis project Ga0315273, IMG submission 205753) | Sediment microbial communities from Yellowstone Lake, YNP, Wyoming, USA - YL17G02_0 | ecosystem: Environmental > Aquatic > Freshwater > Lake > Sediment | place: USA: Wyoming | collected... | reverse complement strand
GCAGATGATCTGTGGTCAGGCCACGGAAGATTTGCCACGTATCGTCCTCGAATACGACGCCTCGACCGGCACCGTGACCGCGATTGCGGTGAGTGGCCTGATTTACGGCCGTCAATCCAACGTTCTGTAAGGAGGCGACACCATGGCGCAATTCAAGGACCGCGTGCCGTTGCCGCCGGTTAACGCCCAGAAGACCAATCTGACCTGTCATTTCTGCATCGTGGGTTGTGGCTACCATGTGTACAAGTGGAACGAAAACAGCGAAGGTGGTCGCGCACCAAATCAAAACGCGCTCGGGGTAGATTTTCGGAAGCAAGTCCCGCCGCTGCAGCAGATCATGACGCCGGCGATGCACAACCTGATCGAGGATTCGGATGGGCGCCGCTACAACGTGATGGTCCTCCCCGACAAGGCGTGCACCGTCAACCAGGGCCTGTCTTCAGTCCGCGGCGGCCAGATGGCCACCTACATGTACAACCCGAGTGGCGATGCCAAGGCGCGACTGAAGTCACCGCGGCTGTTCACCGGCGCGCAATGGGTGGACACGACCTGGGACGATGCGCTCGCGATCTACTGCGGCGTGGCGAAGAAAATACTCGACAAAGATGGCCCTTCCGGACTCGTGTTCAATTGCTTCGACCACGGTGGCGCAGGTGGCGGGTTCGAAAATACCTGGGGCACCGGCAAGCTGATGTTCACGGCACTGCAGACGCCAATGGTACGCATCCACAACCGGCCGGCCTACAACTCGGAGTGCCACGCGACGCGGGACATGGGCGTAGGTGAACTCAACAATTCTTACGAAGACGCCGAAGTGGCTGACTGCATCATGGGCATCGGCGCGAATCAGTACGAAACGCAGACCAATTACTTTCTGGCGCATTGGATTCCGAACCTGCAGGGGGGGACTGCCGACAAGCGCAAGAAGTGGTTCCCCAACGAACCGCTTCCGGCTGCGCGTGTCATCTTCGTCGACCCACGGCGGACGACCACCATCGCTATCGCCGAGCAAGTCGCCAAAGACCGCGTGCTGCACCTCGACATCCAGCCCGGTACCGACATCGCTCTCTTCAACGGGCTGTTCACCTACGTCGTCGAGCAGGGCTGGATCGACCGAGATTTCATCACCAAGAACACGAGTGGCTTCGACGCGGCGGTCACCGCCAACAAGCTATCGCTCGACGAGTGCAGCCGTATCACCGGCGTTTCTATCGCCAAGCTCAGACAGGCCGCCGAGTGGGCTTACAAGCCGAAAGCGCCCGGCATGTTGCCCAGGACGATGCACGCCTACGAGAAGGGGATCATCTGGGGCAACGACAACTACCTGATCCAGTCGGCACTCGTGGATCTCGTGCTTGCGACACGCAACGTCGGCCGTCGCGGTACCGGTGTTGTGCGGATGGGTGGTCACCAGGAGGGCTACACGCGCCCGCCCTACCCCGGCAACAGCAAAATCTTCATCGATGAGGAGTTGATGAAGGGCAAGGGCAAGATGCTGACCGCCTGGGGTTGCAACAACTTCCAGACGACGCTGAATGCTCAGGCGTATCGAACCGAAATCCATCGCCGCGCCAACATCGTCAAGGACGCGATGAACAAGGCGCGTGGCGCAACCACGGCCCAGATGATCGACGTTATCGTGGATGCGTGTGACAAGGGCGGGCTTTTCGTCACGACTATCGATCTCTATACAACGATGTTTGCCGAGGCATCAAGCATGCTGCTGCCGGCCGCTCATCCCGGCGAGATGAACCTTACGTCGATGAATGGCGAACGTCGTTGCCGGTTGTCCCAGAAATTCATGGACCCGCCTGGGACGGCGAGGCCGGACTGCCTCATCGCGGCCGCGATTGCCAACACGCTGAAGGCCATGTATCGAGCCGACGGCAATGCAACCATGGCAGCTCGCTTCGACGGCTTCGAATGGAAGGGGGAGGAGGATGCCTTCAACGATGGCTTCCGGCGCGCCGGCCAGCCGGGATCGCCCCCCATCGACAGCCAGGGTGGCGGTACGGGCAACCTCGCCACATATGAGCGGCTGCGGGTAATGGGCAACAATGGTGTCCAGCTACCGATCAAGGAATACAAGGACGGCAAGCTGCTCGGTACCGAGATGCTCTACATGGACGGCAAGTTCGACACGGCTGATGGAAAGGCAAAATTCCTGCCGTCGCCTTGGCCGGGCCTGCCCAAGCCCGTTGCCGATCTCAAGGCGAAGCATCGGTTCTGGATCAACAACGGCCGCATCAACGAGGTCTGGCAAACGGGATACCACAACAAGTACAACGCCTACGTGAGTGGTCGTTATCCGATGTCGATCATCGAAATGAATCCGGAAGACATGGCCTCGCTCAAGATCGAGGCCGGCGACATCGTCGAGGTCTTCAACGAGTGGGGCACGACGACTGCGATGGCGTACCCGGAGCCGGATCAGAAGGTCGGCCAGACGTTCATGCAATTCGGTTACGGCAATGGTGTTCAGGGCGACGTGACCACCAACTGGACGGATCGCAATATCATTCCGTACTACAAGGGGACATGGGCAAGCATTCGCCGCATCGGCGGTGGTGCCGAGCATCGCGAGACCATCAGCTTCAAGAGTCGGCGTTACGACCGGGTGTAAACGAGAAACGCGGTCTCCTCCACCGCGTTGGAGCACATTGGGCGCCTTGCAAGGCGCCCTCTTTTTTCCCGAAAGTCCGGTACGGCGTACGCCGCCTTATCCGCAGCAGCTCCGTTGTTCCTGAATCGGTGGACATTGCGCCGAACCGTATGAGCAGAACACGCAACAGTCGCCGGGTTTGGGTCGTAGCAACGCTTTGCAATTGCTACACTCGTAAAAAAACTGGCAGGCATCTGTAGGCATTCTCTCGCGCGCTGCAAAGCCGCAATGCGGGCAGGTCAGCACGGATTCGAGAACGACGGCATTCATCTTCGCCTCAGTTGTGCACGGTCGATGGATAGCCCGCATTGGTCGTGGCCTTGACCAATATCGCAACATTGGACCGGTCCGGGTCGAACTTCACGGTTGCAGTTTTCTTGGCAAGGTCGATCTTGGTCGCGGCGACGCCGGGCACCTTGTCCAGCGCCTTCTTGACCGTGATGGGGCAGAGTTCGCAGGTCATGTTCTGAACGTCGAGAACGACGGTTTGCGGTCCAGCCGCCATCAGACTGAGCGGCGCGGTGATAAGAACGACAAAGACAAATCTACGCACGGAAATCTCCTGTCAGTAGAACTGAGGCGCGAACCATGGCACGGCCAACAGGCCGAGTAGAAGAACGGCGACTGACCAGAAGATCAGTCGCTGCCGCCCGGCGGTCTGCGGGTCGGCGCACGGCGTGCTGAGGGCACACGTCTGCGGCACTAGATAGAGCCTGCGGAAGGCGAGGCCGAGGAAGAACAGCGTCAGGCCGATGAACAGGGGGCGGTAGGGCTCGAACGCCGTGAGGTTGCCAATCCACGCGCCCCCGATGCCAAGTGCAAGCAGCACCAGCGGTCCCACGCAGCACACCGACGCGCCGATGGCGGCCAGAATCCCGGCCAACAATGACTTATTGGCATTCAGTACAGCCACTGCGCTTCCTCCAAAGTAATCGCGGCGAGGGTACTATGCACTCCGTACCATAGTACGGAATCAAGGGGGTGACGGTGAACGCAGAACTGACCATAGGGCGCCTCGCCAAGGCTGCCGGCGTGAACGTCGAGACCATTCGCTACTACCAGCGTCGCGGCCTCGTGGACGAGCCTTCAAAGCCTCTCGGCGGGCACCGGCGCTACGCCCCATCGGCGGCATCGCGGGTTCGGTTCATCAAACGCGCGCAGCACCTTGGCTTCACACTGGAAGAGGTTACTGGGCTATTGCGGCTTGAGGACGGTCAGAGTTGTCGGGAGACACGCATGCTGGCTGAACGCAAACTCGCCGTTATCGAGGAACGAATCGCCGACCTGAACCGCATGCGCCGACTGCTCAAGGGGTTGATCATAGAGTGTGCAGCAGGCCAGCGACCACGTTCCTGCCCCATTATCGCCACCCTGTCGGCGAACTCGGCGATTGTCGACCGGAGCAAATGACGCCAATGTCAGACGACCTTCACTCAGTACCTGCGCTGTTCGGCTTCGTCGGGCGCTCCGGCGCTGGCAAGACGACGCTCATTACCGACATCATCGATTGCCTGCTGCTGGACGGCTTCACCGTTTCGGCGATCAAGCGCGCGCACGACGGCTTCGATCTGGATCGCCCAGGCAAGGATTCGTGGCGCCTGCGCGAAGCGGGCTGCCGTGAGGTGATGATGGTAGGCGACCGCCGCTGGGCGTTACTGCATGAATACGATACCGAACCCGAACCGACACCGCTTGCGCTCGCACAGCGCATGGCTGGCGTCGACATCGTGCTGTTCGAAGGGTTTCGCAATGCACCGATCCCCATGATCGAAGTATTCCGGCCATCGCTTGGCCGTCCGATGCTGTGGCCAAACTGCCCTTCCGTCGTCGCGCTGGCCGCGGACGGCGAGGTTTCATGCCCACTTCCGGTTTTGGACCTCGGGGCACCGCAGTCCGTCGCCACGTTTGTCACCGCCCACCTCGGACTTCGACCGAAGTAATTCCTGGCCCGTAGGAATCGGGGCGTCAACGGGAGCGCTTGCCTCTGCCGTGGCAACTCGTCAGTAGCAGTTATTGACTGGCATCAAACGATTCCTGGAAATTGCTACCTTCCCGGTGACGGTAGCCGTGGACTTCCGCACCGATATGGCCTATCATTTCCATATTCGTTGAAACGTACAGGTATTGTCGATTGTGACGCATGCACTCTTCGACCAACGGGCCTGCGGACCATGAACGTACTCTTTCTCTGCACCGGCAACTCCTGCCGTTCGATCTTGGCCGAAGCGACGTTCAATCACCTCGCGCCACCGGGTTGGAGCGCGATGAGCGCAGGCAGCCAGCCCACAGGCCAGGTCCATCCCCGGTCACTCGCCTTGCTCGCGCGCGAAGGCATTTCGACCGACGGCTTGCATAGCAAGTCGGGGGAAAACCTCCCCCGAACTCCCGACATCGTTGTGACCGTCTGCTCCGGTGCCGCAGGGGAAACGTGCCCCGCATACCTTGGATCGGTGCTGCGCACCCATTGGGGCGTGGAAGACCCTGCGCACGCGCGGGGCACGGACACAGAAATTGACGCGGCCTTTGTATCGGCATACAGCACCCTGCGCGCGCGTATCGAAGCCTTCATGGCCTTGCAGTTGGCCGATTTGCAGTGCGACCTCGCGCGCCTGAAGGCTGAACTAGATCGAATCGGTACGATTGTTCTCGCAAACGACGTTGCAAAAACTGACCGAGGTGCCTATGTCCACCCTTCAAGTGTTTGACCCACCCATGTGCTGCGCGACCGGCGTTTGCGGTCCAACAGTCGATCCGAATGTCGTACAGTTTGCCGCCGATCTCGACTGGCTCGCAACGCGCGGGGTGACCATCCGACGCTTCAATCTCGCGCAGGAGCCGACGAGCTTCGCCGAAAACGCCGCCGTCAAGGCATTGCTCGCCCGCTCAAACGGGGCCGAATTGCCGGCGATTGTCGTCGACGGCGCCGTCGTCGCCAGCGGCCGTTATCCGACGCGCGACGAACTTGCCGCGTTCGCCGGGCTTGCTGCGGGGTTCGCCACCGACATGCGCACGCTCGCGCCTGGCGAACGGAAGGTCTCGGTTTCCACCTGCTGCGGCGGACCGGCACCAGCGGCAAAGGCCAAGAGCTGCTGCTGAATCGTGCTCCGGCATATCATCATGAAATTCCTCGACCAACCACCACGCTTCCTCTTTTTCACGGGCAAGGGCGGTGTCGGCAAGACCTCGATTGCCTGCGCTGCCGCAATCCAGCTTGCCGAGGCAGGACGCCAAGTTCTTCTTGTGAGTACCGATCCGGCCTCCAACGTCGGGCAGGTGTTCGGAATCAGTATCGGTAATCGCATCACGCCCATCCCCAAAGTGCCTGGACTTGCCGCGCTTGAAATCGACCCGCAGGCAGCTGCACAGGCGTATCGCGACCGCATTGTCGGGCCGGTGCGGGGTGTTTTGCCCGACGTGGTCGTCAAGGGCATCGAGGAACAGCTTTCCGGCGCCTGCACCACGGAGATCGCGGCGTTCGATGAGTTCACCGGGCTGCTGATCGATTCACCGCTGACCGCCGCTTACCAGCACATCATCTTCGACACCGCGCCAACCGGGCACACCATTCGGCTACTGCAACTACCTGGTGCCTGGAGCGGCTTCCTCGAAACCGGCAAGGGTGATGCGTCATGCCTCGGACCACTGGCGGGCCTGGAAAAGCAGCGCGCCCATTACAAAGAGGCGGTTGATGCCTTAGCCGATGCCAGCCGCACGCGTTTGATACTAGTGGCCCGGGCTCAGCCAGCCACGCTGCGCGAAGTGGCGCGCACTCGTGAAGAACTCGCGGCGATTGGCCTTCCGCAGCAGTACCTGATCATCAACGGCGTTCTGCCTCAAGCCGAAGCGGCGCGCGACCTGTTGGCTGCGGCAATTTACACGCGCGAACAAGCAGCGCTGGCGGCAATTCCGGAGTCGCTCAGGGCATTGCCATGCGACCAAATCGCACTCAAGCCCTTTGACCTGGTCGGTCTGGCGGCACTCCGCCAATTGCTCTCATCAGCGCCTTCGGCTGTGAGCACAAACATCGAGGCTGCAATAGCGTTCGCCACACCCAGCCTTTCCAACCTCGTGAACAGTATTGCCGAGGACGGTCACGGTCTCGTCATGCTGATGGGCAAAGGTGGCGTGGGCAAAACGACGTTGGCCGCCGCGGTGGCCGTGGAATTGGCCCATCGCGGTTTGCCGGTGCATCTCACTACATCCGACCCGGCCGCACATTTGACGGAAACGCTGAGCGGGTCACTCCCCAACCTCACCATTAGTCGGATCGAGCCGCACGTGGAGACCGAGCGCTACCGCCAGCATGTACTGGCCACCAAGGGCGCGCAACTCGATGCGCAAGGTCGAGCCATGCTCGAAGAAGACCTGCGCTCACCTTGCACTGAAGAAATCGCAGTATTTCAGGCTTTCTCGCGGATCATTCGGGAAGCGGGAAAGAAATTCGTCGTGATGGACACGGCGCCGACAGGACACACCCTGCTGCTACTCGATGCGACCGGCGCCTATCACCGCGACATTGCCCGCCAGATGGACAAGACCGGCATGCACTTCAGCACGCCGATGATGCAGCTGCAGGACCCGAAACAGACCAAAGTGCTGCTCGTTACGCTGGCCGAGACCACGCCAGTACTCGAAGCGGCCAACCTTCAAGCCGACCTGCGCCGCGCGGGCATCGAACCGTGGGCCTGGATCATCAACAACAGCGTAGCTGCGGCGTCCCCCCAATCGCCGTTGTTGCGCGAGCGCGCCGCCCACGAACGTCGAGAGATCGATGCAGTGGCCACCCAGCACGCACGGCGCTACGCAGTCGTCCCAATGATGCGCGAAGAGCCGGTCGGTGTGGAGCGGTTGCTGGAGCTGGCAAATGGACACAGTCACGTCACCGAGGAGGCATGACATGCCGCAGAGACCCTATAACGTGCTGTTCATCTGCACCGGCAATTCAGCGCGCAGCATCATGGCGGAGGTGGTTCTAAATCATCTTGGCCAGGACCGCTTCCGGGCGTTCAGCGCGGGTAGCCATCCCCGCGGTGAAGTCCATCCGCTCACCCTCCAGGTACTCGCCGGGCAGGGCTACGCCGTGGACGGCCTGCGCAGCAAGAGCTGGGCGGAGTTCGCTGGGCCAACTGCATCCTCGATGGATTTTATCTTTACCGTATGCGATCAGGCCGCTGGCGAGGCATGTCCGGCATGGCCGGGACAGCCGATCACCGCCCACTGGGGATTCGCCGATCCTGCCACGGTCGCTGGTGATCGGGAGCATCAGCTCAAAGCATTTACCCACGCACAATTTCAGATTGCCAGCCGCATCCGCCTCTTGCTGAGCCTGCCGATGGAAAAGCTGGATCGCATGTCATTGCAGGCGAGATTGCAGGAGCTGGGTGAGCGGCACAGCGAGAAGGTTTGAATGTTCAGGAGTTTGAAAGAATGGAAGTAGGTCTACATGAATAGCTTCGCAACGCGTCCATGAGCGCCATCACCAAAAAGCTCTCGTTTCTCGACCGCTATTTGACGGTCTGGATCTTCGCGGCGATGGCCTTGGGCGTCGGCCTCGGCTTCTTCGTGCCGGGCATCGAAGGTTTTATCAACCGCTTCCAGGTGGGAACAACCAACATTCCCATCGCTGCCGGCCTGATGTTGATGATGTACCCGCCGTTTGCGAAGGTGCGCTACGAGGAACTGCCCGATGTCTTCCGGGACAGGAAGGTACTGGGGCTTTCCCTCGTGCAGAACTGGATCGTCGGCCCGGTGCTGATGTTCGCCCTCGCGATAATCTTTCTGCACGACAAACCGGAATACATGGTCGGTCTCATCATGATCGGCCTGGCGCGTTGCATCGCGATGGTGATTGTCTGGAACGAACTCGCCAAGGGCTCGACGGAGTACGCGGCGGGCCTCGTCGCTTTCAACTCCATCTTTCAAGTGTTGTTCTTCAGTGCCTATGCGTGGTTGTTTATCACGGTGCTCCCACCGTACTTCGGGATGTCGGGTGCCGTCGTAGATATTTCGATCCGTCAGATCGCCGAGAGCGTCTTCATCTATCTTGGTATTCCGTGCATTGCGGGTGTGTTGACCCGAGTCATCATGCTGCGCTTCGTCTCGAAAGAGTGGTATCACACCCATTTCGTGCCGAAGATCGGGCCGATAACATTGATCGCGTTGCTGTTCACCATCGTTGTCATGTTCAGCTTGAAGGGCAAGCTGATCATCAGCATTCCGCTGGATGTGGTTCGGATCGCCATCCCCCTTCTGATCTACTTCATCGTGATGTTCCTCATTTCGTTCTTCATGAGCATGCGTTTAGGTGCGAATTACGAAAAGAGTGCCACCCTCTCCTTCACCGCCGCCAGCAACAATTTCGAATTGGCCATCGCCGTTGCTGTAGCGGTCTATGGGATCAATTCCGGCGCAGCATTCGCAGCCGTCATCGGGCCCCTCGTTGAGGTACCGGTCATGATCGGCTTGGTCAACGTCGCGCTGCTGTTTCAGAGGAAATATTTCGCTCCGGCTTGATAATACGATTGCCATCCCCGTCAACATGACCCGGAGCCCCGGGTATAGAAAAGCGAGGGAACCCATCCATGAACTGCCTGATGACCGCCTGGCATGACAACGAAGCCGAGTTGCGAGGCTGGCTGTGGCATCGCTTGGGCAACCCGGTCGATGCCGACGACATGCTGCAGGATCTGTTCATCAAGGCCATGCGCCAGGGCGAACGCTTCTGCGAGATAGGCAACGCACGGGCCTGGCTGTTCGAGGTGGCGCGCAATGCGGTGGCGGACCGGTTGCGCCTCAAGCGCGAGATGATCGAACTTCCGGCAGACTTGGCCAACGAAACCGAGGAGATCGCGACGGTAGATAGCTTAGTTGCGTGCTTGCCGCGCGTACTCTCCGAGTTGAGCCCAGAGGATCGCGAAGCCATCACCCTGTGCGACCTCCAAGGCGTGCCGCAGGAGGAATATGCGCGCCGCAAGGGATTGAGCTTGCCGGGAGCCAAGTCCCGGATACAACGCGCTCGAAGGCGGCTGCGCGTACAGCTCTCACAGGCGTGTCAGGTGCGCCTGGACGCAGCCGGACAAGTGAGCGATTTCGTACCGCGTCCGCCGCTCACCTGATCGTTTAACTTGCGGTTGGGATCGTTTGATCAAGCCTCAAGAATGTCGTTGACCCACGAGTAGGCCGCCATCGCTGCAGGAAAGCCCAGTGTGGTGATCGCGAGCAGAACCACCTGCCGAATATCGGCGTCAACAATTCCTTCTTCCCGCGCCTGCCGGGCGTGCGAATGGACCGCACCCTCAGATCCCGCGCCGACGGCAAGGGCCAGTTTCAAGAGACGACGGGTACGAGCATCGAGTTCTCCCGCGTCCGCGACCGACTTTCCAAGCGCTGTGTAGTTCTCCCAAACGTCGGGGTAGTCGTTGGCAAGCCGGCCGGCGCCGGAGGGTGGCAGCTTGGTCATGTATTTCTCCCTGAAAATGAATGACTTGTGCGCAGAGCGGCGCTGATATTGCAATGCGCATTATCGACCAAGGCTAGTTACTTTGCACCGCTAAGAGCCCCCACCCTTTGCC
>Ga0315273_10014266_pt1 | contig 10233 bp, 9 predicted proteins | sample YL17G02_0_MG_FD_205753 | JGI IMG/M metagenome (GOLD analysis project Ga0315273, IMG submission 205753) | Sediment microbial communities from Yellowstone Lake, YNP, Wyoming, USA - YL17G02_0 | ecosystem: Environmental > Aquatic > Freshwater > Lake > Sediment | place: USA: Wyoming | collected... | reverse complement strand
TGTACTCGATCGATGGGCAGGGAATGCTGAACAAGATCAACACGTCGAACGGCGTCTGCACGACGATGGGCACGGTCTCCGGCAACCTCGATCTCTCGGCGATGGCGTTCGACGCCGCGGGGAACCTGTTCATCTGGGACTCGTTCGGCCCGACGATGTACAAGATCAACAAGGCGAACGCCGCGGTGCTCGGCAGCGTGACCCTGTCGCCCTATCCCGGCGGGCAGGTCGGCGGCCTCGCGTTCGATCCGGGGAGCGGCAAGGCCTACCTGGCGGCGGACCTCGCCTCGGCCTCGCAGTTCTCGCAGGTGGATCCCATCACCGGGGCCGTGACGCCGATCGGCTCGCTGACCGCAACGGGCGGGATCTGGGGTCTGGCGTTCGTCGAGGACCCGACGCCGGCGCAGGCGGCGACGTGGGGATCGATCAAGAGCCGCTACCACAACTAGGAGCGGAACATCTCCGAAACTCCCGGGCTCCGTCGCCACGCTTGGTAGACGCGGCCCGGGAGCGGTCGGCCAAGGGCTTCCTCGATCGGTTCCGAAGCCGCGACCAGCTTGCGGACGTCGACGCCGGTCTGCACGCCGAGCCCGTGGAAGAAGTAGACCAGGTCCTCGGTCGCCGCGTTCCCCGTCGCGCCCGGCGCGAACGGGCAACCGCCGAGCCCCGCGGCCGACGCGTCGAACGTGCGGATCCCGAGCAGCAGCCCCGCCATCACATTGACCAGCGCAGTGCCGCGCGTGTCGTGCATGTGGAGCGCGAGCTTGTCGCGCGGGATGCGCGCCCCGATCTGCCCGATCACATCGCCAACGCCCGCCGGCGTCGCCACGCCGATCGTGTCGCCGAGCGACACCTCGTCGACGCCGAGCGACCACAGACGCGTCGCGACCTGTGCCGCGCGCACCGGGTCGACGCGACCTTCGTACGGGCAGCCGAACACGGTCGACAGGTAGCCGCGCACCCACAGGCCCTTCGCGTGCGCCTCGGCGACGACCGGTTCGAGCATCTGAACTGAGGCGTCAACGCCCATGCCGACGTTCTTCTGGTTGAACGTCTCGGATACCGCGGTGAACACCGCGACATGCCGCGCGTTCGCGGCGAGCGCGCGCTCGAGCCCCTTCGCGTTCGGGACCAGCACGATGAAGCGTGCGTCCGCCGTGCCCGGGGCGCGATCCGCCACCGCCCGGTCGAGCAGCGCGAGCACCTCCTCGGTGCCGGCCATCTGGGGCACGCGGTCGGGCCGGACGAAAGCGCCGACCTCGATGTCGGTCAGGCCCGACGCGGCGAGCGCGAGCGCAAACCGGGCCCGGACCCCGGGGGCGACGGGGACGGCCTCGTTCTGGAGCCCGTCGCGCGGACCGACCTCGACGATGCGGACGGAAGCCGGCCAGGGGCCGGCGGATTGGGCGGCGGGGTGGGTGCTCATGCGGGGAATATACACGCCCGCGGGGTCCCGCGTGGCCTTGCTGGTAACCGCGAACGGCACTACAATCGGCGGACTCCTCCCCAGTCTTCGCGCAGTCTCCGTTTTCCCCTCCGGAGGTCGTTCGTGAGCACGCTTCTGATCAAGACCAATGAAGGCGGGCAGGTCACCCTCGCCCCCGAAGATCTCGATGCGCTTCGCGGCCAATTGCGCGGCCCGCTCTGTCTCCCCGGCGATCCCGGCTATGACACCGCGCGCACGCTCTGGAACGCGATGATCGATCGCCGTCCCGCACTCATCGTGCGGGCGCTCGGCGCTGCCGACGTGATCGCCGCCGTCAGGTTCGCGCGCGCGCGCAACCTGCTGATCGCGATCAAGGGCGGCGGCCACAACATCGCCGGCAATGCCTGCTGTGACGGTGGGCTGATGCTCGATCTGTCGCTCATGAAGTCGGTGCGCGTCGACGCCACGGCGCGCACCGCGCGCGCGGAACCGGGCGCGCTGCTCGGCGATTTTGACAAGGAGACGCAGGCGTTCGGCCTGGCGACGCCGCTCGGGATCAACTCGACGACGGGCATCGCGGGGCTCACGCTCGGGGGCGGGTTCGGCTGGCTCAGCCGGCGCTTCGGCCTCACCGCCGACAACCTGATCTCGGCCGACGTCGTGACCGCGGACGGACGGCTCCTGGTCGCGAGCGAGCGCGAGAACCCGGACCTGTTCTGGGCGATTCGCGGCGGCGGTGGCAACTTCGGCGTGGTGACGTCGTTCGAGTTCCGCCTGCACCCAGTCGGTCCGATGGTGTATGCCGGCCTGATCGTCCACCCGTTTGCCGACGCGAAGAGCCTGATGGAGGGCTACCGCAAGTTCGTTCAGACCGCGCCCGAGGAGTTGACGGTGTGGGTCGTGATGCGCAAGGCGCCGCCGCTGCCGTTCCTGCCGGCCGAGGTGCATGGCAAGGAAGTGTTCGTGCTCGCGTTCTGCTGGAGCGGGGATCTTGCCCAGGGCGAGAAGGCGATCGCCGGGCTGCGCGCGCTCGGCAAGCCGGTCGGGGAGCACGTGGGGCTAATGCCGCTCGCGGGCTGGCAGACCGCGTTCGACCCGCTGCTCGCGCCCGGTGCGCGCAATTACTGGAAGTCGCACGACTTCCTGTCGATCGACGACGGCCTGATCACGGCGCTCCTGGCCGCGATCAAGACGCTGCCCTCGGACGAATGCGAGGTGTTCATGGGGAACCTCGGCGGCGCCGTCAACCGCGTGCCGGTAAACGCGACCGCCTACCCGCACCGCGACGTGCTGTTCGTGATGAACGTGCATACGCGCTGGCAGACGCCGGGAGAGGACAAGGCGTGCATCGCCTGGGCGCGCGGGCTATTCGACGCGGCCGGGAAGTTTGCGACCGGCGGCGTGTACGTGAATTTCATGCCCGAGGACGAGACCCAGCGCATCGCGGGAGGCGCCTATGGTCCAAACTATGAACGCCTCACTAAGATCAAGGCCAAGTACGATCCGGACAACCTCTTCCGGATGAACCACAACATTCCGCCGGCGTCCTGAGCGGATCAACGTTCGCAGTAAGCGCTGCGGCGCGGCCGGGCTGAATTGCTCCGGATCGCCCGCAGCGTTTGGTTTTTGTGTTGACATAATTTGAACATCGGTTCAAATATCGACCCATGGTTCAGGAACCCTCCCGGGCCCGCAAGGCCCCGGCTCCCGCCCGTCGCCGCCCCGCGGCGCCCCGGTCCCCGCGCGTGCAAGCCAAGCACGAGCGCCGGCGCGACCAGGTCCTGCACGCGGCACTGCTGGCATTTCGCGATCGCGGTTACCACGACACCACGCTCGATCACATCGCGACCCGCCTGGGCGTGCGCAAGACCGCGCTCTACCACTACTTTCCCGACAAGGAAGCGATCCTGTACGCCTGCCACCAGGAGTCGCTGGCGGAACTGGCGCGCATCCTCGCCGAGGCGAAGAAGCTCAAGACCGCCGGTGATCAGCTGCGCCACGTCGTGAAGGAGCATGTACGGGTCATGGTGGAGACGCTCGAGGGCTCGCCGCTGGCGTTCGAGGTCGCCGCCATGTCGCCCGCCCGCCAGCGCGAGGTGATCGCGGCGCGCGACCGCTACGAGCACGCGCTGCGCCGCATGATCGATCGTGGGATCAAGGAGCGTTTATTCCGCAAGGTCGATGCCAAGATCGCGGTGTTTGCGATCCTCGGCGCCATCAACTGGATCGCGCGCTGGTACAGGCCGGAGGGCAGGCTGCGCGCTCCCGAACTCGGCGCGCAATTCGCCGATCATCTCGTGGGCGGCCTCGCCCGCATCGGAGGAGTCGCATGAAAGCCCTGCGTCTGAACGCCCCCGGGGCGCCGCTGGCGCTCGAGGACGTGCCGACACCACGCCCGGGTCCCGGTGAGGTGCTGATCCGCGTCGCCGGTTGCGGCGTGTGCCACACCGACATCGGATTCTGGAAGGACGGCGTGCCGACCCGCCACCCGCTGCCGCTCACCCTCGGTCACGAGGTGAGCGGCATTGTCCTTGAAGTCGGAGCGGACGTCGATGCGAGCCTCGCGGGCCGCGAGGTGATCGTTCCCGCGGTGATCCCGTGCGGCGCGTGCGCGCTGTGCAAGACCGGCCGCGGCAACGTGTGTCGCGCCCAGGTCATGCCGGGCAACGACATCGACGGCGGGTTCGCCGAGTTCATGGTCGCGCCGGGCCGCGGGCTGTGCCCGGTGTCCGAGCGGCCGGGCTACGACCTCGCCGAGCTGTCGGTGGTGGCGGACGCGGTCACGACACCGTACCAGGCGATCGTGCGCAGCAAGCTCGCGTCCGGCGATCTGGCCGTCGTGATCGGCGTGGGCGGCGTCGGCGGCTACGCCGTCCAGATCGCGGCCGCGCTCGGCGCGCGCGTGATCGCGATCGACGTCGACGACGCCCGTCTCGCCGCGCTCGCGCCCTACGGGGCGGAGTGCGCCCTCAACGCCAGGACACTCGATTTCAAGGCGCTCAAGAAGGCGGTGCTGACGCAGGCCACGGCCTGGAACTGCGCTCCGCACGGCGTCAAGATCTTCGAGTGCTCGGGCAGCGCGAAAGGCCAGGAGACCGCGTTCGGCCTGCTCGGCCCCGCGGGCACGCTGCTCGTGATCGGCTTCACGCTCGACAAGATCGAACTGCGGCTCAGCAACCTCATGGCGTTCGACGCCACCGTGCAGGGCACCTGGGGGTGCCGCCCCGAACTCTATCCCGATGCGCTGCGCCTGGTGACCTCGGGCCGCGTGCACCTCAAGCCGTTCGTCGAGCGTCATCCGCTCGCGGCCGGACCGGAAATGCTGGAACGCGTCGCGGCGCATGCCACCGCCCGGCGCATCGTGCTCGAACCCTGAACCGCCAAGGGCGGCAGGCGCCGCTCGCGCAGGAGATGCCGCCATGTTGAAGAGCCACACGCTGGTCCCGGACCGCGACTTCGAGCTGATCCGCTACGATCTCAAGCCGGCGCGCGATCCGGCCGGCGCGCCGGTGCCGGGCCTGTTCAACGCCTGGATCGCGCTCGACAACCCCGGCCAGCTCAACTCATACACGACCGAGACGGTGAAGGAAGTGATCCTCGCGTTCCGCCAGGCCAGCATGGACCGGCGCGTGGTGGCGGTCGTGTTCACCGGCACCGGCGACAGGGCGTTCTGCACCGGCGGCAACACCAAGGAGTACGCCGAGTACTACGCGGGCAATCCGCAGGAATACAAGCAGTACATGCGCCTGTTCAACGACATGATCGACGCCATCCTGCGCTGCGACAAGCCGGTGGTGAACCGCGTCAACGGCATGCGGATCGGCGGCGGCCAGGAGATCGGGATGGCGTGCGACTTCACGATTGCGGCCGACACCGCGCGCTTCGGGCAGGCCGGGCCGAAACATGGCTCGGCGCCGGACGGCGGCTCGACCGACTTCCTCCCGCTCTATGTCGGGTTCGCACACGCCATGGAGAGCGCGGTGCTGTGCGACAGCTGGAGCGCGCACAGGGCGCGGCTGCTCGGGCTCGTCAACCAGGTCGTCCCGGCGTACCGGCTGGACGGCAAGTGGATCCCGAACCCGATGGTGATCACCGACCGCATGCTCGACGACGAGGGCAACCTGGTCTACGGCGAGTGGAAGACGGGCGACGACGCCCTGGCCGCGCGCGCCACGATCGCCCGCGCGACGCTCGACCTGTCGCGGCTCGACGAGGCGACCGAGGCGCTGTGTACGCGGCTGCTCATGCTGATGCCCGACTGCGTCTCCAAGACCGTGAACAGCGTGCGCAAGCACAAGCAGCACTTCTGGGACCAGAACAGCATCACGAACCGCGAGTGGCTCGCGCTCAACATGATGACCGAGGGCCGCGCCGGTTTTCGGGCGTTCAACGAGGGCCCGAAGGACCACCGCGAGGTGGACTTCATCAAGCTGCGCCAGTTGCTGGCCGAGGGCCATCCGTGGGACGACGAACTGCTGCGCGCCGTCTCGCCGCAGTTCCACGTGCAGGGCGCAAAGGGCTGAGGCGCGGCGACCATGGACCTCGGCCTCGCGGGGAAGACGGCGATCGTGACGGGCGGCGCGCGCAGCATCGGCGCGTCGATCGTGCACGCGCTGGCCTCGGAGGGCTGCGCGGTCGCGATCGTCGACCGCGAGGCGGGCGTGGGCACGCCGGGCGAGGCGCTGGCGGTTGCGCTTCGAATGGAGGGCGCGCGCGTCCAGGCATGGGCGGCGGACGTGCGCGACGGAGGCCGCGCGTCCCAGGTGGTCGAGGAAGTGGCGCAGGCGCTCGGCGGGCCGCACCTGCTGGTGTGTAGCGCCGGGATCACCGCCGACGCCACCGTGTTCCGCATGAGCGAGTCCGACTGGGACGACGTGCTGGCCGTCAACCTGACCGGCACGTTCCACTGGAACCAGGCAGTGGCCCCGCGCTTTCGCGACGCCAGGGGCGGGCGCATCGTGAACCTCGCGTCGATCAACGGCCTGCGCGGCAAGTTCGGGCAGGCAAATTACGCGGCCTCGAAAGGCGGCGTGATCGCGTTCAGCAAGTCGCTCGCGCGGGAACTCGGCAAGTTCGGCGTGACCGTGAACGTGGTCGCCCCGGGCATGGTGAAGACCGACATGACACGCGGCCTGCCGCCCGAGGTCGTGGACCGGGCGCTCGAGGAGACCGTGCTCGGGCGGCTCGCCGAGCCCGAGGATTGCGCCGACGCGGTCGTGTTCCTGTGCTCGGACCGGGCGCGTCACATCACGGGCGAAGTGTTGCGCGTCGACGGCGGGCAGGCGATCTAGTCATGCGTGCGCGAGGAGGCGGGATGAATGCGGACCGGGTTGGCATCGTGGGCGTCGGGCACACGTCGTTCGGTCGCCATGCCGAGTCGTCGGTGCAGGAACTGGCATTCGACGCGCTGCGCGTGGCGCTCGCGGACGCCGGGCTCACACGCGACGACCTCGATGCGACCGTCATCGCCGCCGTGCCCGAGTACCACCGCCAGCGCTCGATCGCCGGCGTCGTGCAGGAGTATCTCGGCCTCGCGGGGCGCCCGACATGGCTCACCGAGGCGGCGTGCGCGTCCGGCAGCGCCGCGGTCCGCACCGCCTGGCTCGCGATCCGCTCCGGCGAGCACGACGTGGTGGCGGTGATCGGCTGCCAGAAGATGACCGACCTGCCCACCGCCGACATCCTCGGCCTGATGGGCCGCGTCGGCGACGTGCAATGGGAGGCAGGGTTCGGCACCACGTTCCCCGGCTACTACGCGATGTTCGCCCAGCGCTACGCGCACGAGTACGGCGACGTCCGCCCGAGCCTGACCGCGGTCGCGGTCAAGAACCACGAGAACGGCGCGCTCAACCCGCACGCGATGTTCAAGAAGGCGGTCGACGCCGCAAAGGTCGAGGCCTCGGACGAGGTCGCCTCGCCGCTGCGCGTGTTCGACTGCTGCGCCAACGCCGACGGCGCCGCATGCGTCATCCTCGCGCGCGAGGACAGGGCCCGTGCGCTGCCCGCACGCCCGGTGTGGATCGCCGGGCTCGGCGCGGCGAGCGACACGATGTCGGTCCTGACGCGCGAGAACCTGACCTCGCTCCCGGCCGCGCGCCGCGCCGCGCGCGAGGCCTACGCGATGGCGGGCCTCGGGCCCACCGACGTGCAGGTCGCCGAGGTGCACGACTGCTTCACGATCGCCGAGATCCTGGCGTACGAGGACCTCGGCTTCTGCGAACCCGGCGCGGGCGCGCGGCTGGCGGTCGACGGGGCCACGCGCCGGGGCGGCCGGATCCCGGTCAACCCCGACGGCGGCCTCAAGGCGAAGGGCCACCCGATCGGCGCGACCGGCGTTTCGATGACGCACGAGATCGTGAAGCAATTGCGCGGCGAGGCCGGCCCGCGCCAGGTCCAGGGCGCCCGCGTCGGGCTGACGCACAACGTGGGCGGCATCGGACAATATTGTTTTGTGCAGGTCCTGATGGTGGAGGACTGATGTTTCGCTGGTTCGGGCACGTCGGCCAGGTCAACGCCACGCGGGTGGCCGGGTTCGCCCAGCACCTGCGCGACGGGCGGATCATGGCCTCGGCCTGCACGGCCTGCGGCGCGCACTCGTTCCCGCCGCGCGCCGACTGCGCACGCTGCATGAGCGGCGAGTTCAAGTTCGTCGAGATCAAGGGCGACGGGCGCCTGTTCACGTACACGCGCATCGCGGCTGCGCCGAGCGGCTTCGAGCACGACACGCCGTACACGCTCGGCGTCGTCGAGCTCGAGTCCGGCGGCCGGGCGCTGGCCTGGTTCGGGACCTCGATTCCCGAGGAGGGCATCCACATCGGGATGGCGGTCCAGCTCGTGCCGCTTGTGGACGAGGAGCGCGAAGAGATCCACGTCGAATACCGCATCGAACGGCCCGGCGCGACGTGGACGCGCGTGCCGCGGACCGCCGTGCCGGAGGGGAACGCGCCATGAACCTCGTGTGCAGTATCGAGGGGCCGATCGGGCGGATCACGCTCGATCACCCACCGCTCAACATCCTGACGCGCGCGCTGCTCGCCGAGCTGCGCAGCGCGCTCGCCGACCTCGAGGAGCGGCCCGGCCTGCGCGTCGTCGTGCTCGCCGCGACCGGCCGCCACTTCTCCGCCGGCGCCGACGTGGGCGAGCACCTGCCGCCGACGTACGCCGAACTGATCCCCGAGTTCATGGACACGATCGAACGCGTGGCCGCGTTCCCGCTGCCGGTCGTGGCTGCGGTGCATGGCCGCTGCCTCGGCGGGGGGTTCGAGCTGGCGATGGCCGCGGACGTGATCGTCGCCGGCGAGAGCGCGACGTTCGGCCAGCCCGAGATCGCGCTCGGCGTAACCGCACCGGCTGCGTGTGTGCTGTTGCCGCGCCGCGGCTTTCCCGGCCCTGCGGCCGAACTGCTGTTCACCGGGGAACCGCTGAGCGCCGCCGGCGCGCGGGCGGGTGGTTTTGTCCAGCACGTGGTCCCGGATGATCGTGTCGAGTTCGACGCACTGGGGCTCGCAGGCCGCATCGCGCGCCACAGCGCGGCCGCGCTCAAGGCCACCAAGCGCGCGATCGTCGCCGCGCGCGGGCTCGAGCGCGCCGATGCGTTGCGCATGACCGGCCGCCTGTACGTCGAGGAGCTGATGCGCACCGAGGACGCCGTCGAGGGGCTGGCTGCGTTCGTGGCGCGGCGCCCCGCGGAATGGAAGGACCGATGAACCATCCCGAGGTGTTCCCCGAGTGGCGGGGCCAGGATCTCGACGGGCTGCTGGGTGCGGCGGTCGATCTGGTCGACGACACGACATTCCCCACGGTGCGCCGCTGGCGCGAGGCGGGGGGGCTCGTGCTCGGGCACTTCCAGGTCTACTTTCCCGAGGAGATCGCCCACGCGGCCGGCATGCTGCCGTTCAAGGTGCGCGGGGCGCCCGTTGAACCGCGCCATGCCGACTCGCACTTCGGGTCGTACCTGTGCTCGATCGTCAAGACCTCGCTCGAGCTGACCTTGAGCGGCGCAGTCGAGCTCGACCTGTTCGTCACCCACCCGATCTGCGACGCGGCCCGCAACCTGGCCGGCGTATTCGGGCGCAACTTCCCGTATCCCTGCCACATTCTCTACCTGCCGCAGAACGCGAACTCGGCGTACGCGGCCGGGTACCTGCGCGGCGAGTACGACCGCATGCGCCGCCTGGTCGAGCAGGTGTGCGAGCGCCCGATCTCCGAGGACGACCTCAATCGCTCGCTGGTCGTGTTCAACCGCAATCGCGCGCTGCTCCGGGAGCTCTACGCGATCCGGCGCGAGGAGCCGTGGCGCGTGGCGGCTCACGAGGCCTACGCTCTGGTCGCGCTGGCCGGTCTGATCCCGCGCGAGGAGCACAACGACCTGCTCGCCGCCGCGCTCCCCATGCTGCGCACGCGGCCCACGCGGGCCGAGGATCGCATCCGGCTGGTGTTCGAGGGCGGCTTCTGCGAGCAGCCGCCGATCGACCTGCTGCGGGCCGTCGGCCGGACCTGCTACGTGGTGGACGACGACTGGCTGATCGGATTGCGCTGGATCACGAGCGACGTGCCCGTCACGCCGGATCCGCTGGCGGCGCTGGCCGACGCCTACCTCGAGCAGTCATCGTTCAGCCCCGTGCAGCACGACGCGCGCAAGCCCAAGGAGGAGATGTTGCTCCGTCGCCTGCGCGACAGCGGGGGCCAGGCGGTGGTGCTGACCGCGGCCAAGATGTGCGAGCCCGGGCTCGAGGAGCAGGTTGCGTACGTGCAGGCGCTGGAGCAGGCGCAGGTGCCGTACTTCGTGAGCGAATTCGAGGAGAGCA
>Ga0315273_10014265_pt1 | contig 10234 bp, 7 predicted proteins | sample YL17G02_0_MG_FD_205753 | JGI IMG/M metagenome (GOLD analysis project Ga0315273, IMG submission 205753) | Sediment microbial communities from Yellowstone Lake, YNP, Wyoming, USA - YL17G02_0 | ecosystem: Environmental > Aquatic > Freshwater > Lake > Sediment | place: USA: Wyoming | collected... | reverse complement strand
TGCCGCGGCCCCGGGGGCGGGGGCCGAGCCGAGGAAGACGCCGAAAGCGCCGATCGACCTCGCCCTCAAGGACCTCCAGGGGGTTCGCCGCAGCCTCGCGGAAATGCGGGGACGCATCGTGCTTCTGAATTTCTGGGCAAGCTGGTGCGGACCGTGCCGGAAGGAAATGCCGGATCTCGCGGCGCTGCGCGATCAGCTCGGCCCGAAGGGGGTCGAAGTCATCGGGGCGAGCACCGACGATCCCGAGGACGAGCCCGACGTCCGGAAGTTCGTGCGCGATCACCACATCGACTTCCCCGTCTGGCTGGGGGCCACCGTGGAAAACATGGAGGCCTTCGGTCTGCCCGCGATTCTCCCCTCCACGATCCTGCTCGATCGGGACGGTCTCGTCGCGGAGCGTCTGGCAGGAACCGTTTCCCAGAAGGTCCTCCGGGAGAAGATCGACGCCCTCCTTCGCGCGCCCGTCCGGGCGAGCGCGGGGTCATCTCGCAGTCCGCTTGCGTCCCGGTGAGGGAATGACCGCTCGAATCCGCCGGGCCGTCCGGGGCATCAGTCGCGGTTGTTGCCCAGTTCGATGAGCTTGACATCCACCTCGCGCCGCTTCTCATCGCGCAGAATCGTCAGCCGGGCCGTGCCGCCGACGCCGATGTCGTCGAGGGCGTGGTAGAGGTCGTCTCCGCCGCTGATCTTCTTGCCGCTGACGGCGACGATCAGATCCCCGACCTCCGAGACCCGGCCGCGCCGATCCACCGTCACGCCCTTCAACCCGGCTCGCTCGGCCGGCGATCCCTGAAAGACGCGCCCGACCATGACCCCCTCGAACCCCCACCGGACGACGTAATTGTCCGGCACCGGCTGGAACCCGATGCCGGCCTCGATCGGCCGGCCCCGGGAAATCAGCTGGGGAACGAGCCGCCGGAGGGTGTCCACCGGGATCGCAAAGCCGATCCCGGCGAAGGCGCCCGTGCGGCTGACGATTGCACTGTTCATTCCGATGACCCGGCCCTGGGAGTCGAGCAGGGGTCCGCCCGAATTGCCGGGGTTGATCGCCGCATCGGTCTGGATGACGTCGCGGATAGACCGGCCCCCCGGAGAGGTGATCTCGCGACCCAGAGCGCTGATGACGCCGACCGACAGAGAGTGGTCGAGACCAAATGGGTTGCCGATGGCCAGCACCTTCTGGCCTGCAAGGAGGCCCCGCGACTGCCCGATCGGCAGCGCGTGCAGCTTCGAGTCGTTCTCGCGTCCCTTCAGCCGGAGCACGGCAATGTCCTTGTTCGGCGCCGCGCCGAGGACTTCCGCATCGTGGACGGACTGGTCCGCCAGCGTGACCTGGACGGCCGCGGCGTCCTCCACGACATGGTAGTTCGTGACGATGTAGCCGTCCTGCCAGACGAAGCCGGTCCCGGACCCCCGCGGAATCTGCTGGACGTCCATGGACCAGAAATCCCGCACGGACGCGATGTTCGTGATGTTCACGACCGAGGGCGAGGCCTTGCGGAAAATGTCGACGTTTGACAGCTCCTCGCGGTTCAGCTCCCCGGGAGGGATGGGCGGCTCCGGACTGGCCGGGGATCCAAGGGCGGCGAGGCCGGCGAGGCCGAGCGTGATGGCAATGACTCTCGATTTCATGGAGTTCTCCAATGCGTCAACCTGCTGAGGGTGCGGCACCGCCGCTTGAGCCGTGCCAGCTTTCCAGCCCGCACGAGCCGTCGGGGGCGAGATAAAGGTATCGATTCGACGAGCGCCAGTCGGGAAGGACGATCATTCGGGCCCCGCCCGGATCCCCTTCCTCCCCCGGCGACAGGCCGATGGTCCGTTCCTCGTGGAAATGCCCCACGAAGACGAACTGGCAGCCCTCGCGGTGCGCGGCTTCGCCCCACGAGTGGGCCGATTCCAGGGGGAAATACGACTTGTGGCGCGTATTGGTTCCGCGCAGCCTCTCCTCGAGCCGTTCGGCGAGGCGGACGCCCGCCCGGGACGGAAGCAGGCCGAGGACCGCCTGAGCGGGCCGGCTGCGGGCGAGACGCCGCCAGGCGCGATACTGCCGGTCGGCGGTGTTGACGAGATCGCCGTGGGCCAGCCGCACGCGGCGTCCCGCCACCACGAGGTCCATCGACTCTTCGGCGACCTCGTCGAACGCACTGCCTGCCTCCCAGCGCCGGGCATTGAAATCCCGGTTCCCCTCGGTGAGATAGGTGCGCACCCCCCGGGCCCGCAGCATCCGGAACGCGTTGAGAACCGTCGCCATGTGCTCCATCTGGAACCGGGGCCGGCCGAGCCACACGTTGAAGAGATCCCCGAGGTGCGCGACCGCCGAGGCGGCCGCCCCGCGCGACAGCAGAAACTCCACGAACGCCGACAGATCCTCGTCCCGCCGGGTGAGGTGTGTATCGGCGACGACCAGGAGATCGCGGAGGCCTTCCCCCCCGGCAACCGTTGTGCGCGTCATCGCCCTCCCGATTGCCTCATCGTGCGTCCCCGCCGCAGGAGCCTGTTCGTGTCATGGCACCGTCGCGTCCGGTGTTCATTACTCGGACTGGCTCCTGGCCCGATCGCCCGGATCCTCCGCCGCGCGGCGAAGGAACTCCCGGCGGAACTCATCGTAGCAGCCCTGGCGCACCGCCTCCCGGCAGCGCGCCATGACCCTCTGGTAGAAATAAACATTGTGGAGCGTGTTCAGCCGGGCCGCTAGAATCTCCCCCGTGCGGTAGAGATGCCGGAGATACGCCCGGCTGTACCCCCGGCAGGTCGGGCAGTCGCATTCGGCGTCGATGGGGCCGGGATCGCGGGCGTATTCCTCCCGCTTGATGTTCACGACACCCCGCGAGGTGAACAGCTGCCCGTTGCGGGCGTTGCGCGTCGGCATGACGCAGTCGAACATATCCACGCCCGCGCCAACGAACTCGACGAGCTCCTCCGGCCGGCCGACCCCCATGAGGTAGCGCGGCCGGTCTTCGGGAAGCAGTCCCACGGAGGCATGGACGATCCGGTGTACCTCTGCGCGCGGCTCGCCGACCGACACGCCGCCGATCGCGTAGCCATCGAAGCCGAGGGGAATCATCTCCTCCGCATGGCGGCGCCGCAGGTCCTCGAACAGACCTCCCTGCACGATGCCGAACAGTGCGCCCGTTCCCCTTCCCGTCTCGCGCGCCCGCAGGCACCGCTCCGCCCAGCGCGTCGTCCGTTCGAGCGCTTCGATGTTCGTCTCGCGCGTGGAGGGCTGCGCGGGGCATTCGTCGAAGGCCATCATGATGTCGGAGGCGAGGGCCTGCTGGATTTCGATGGACTTCTCGGGCGTCAGAACGAGCGGCGTGCCGTCCAGGTGCGAGCGGAATTCGACTCCCTCCTCCCGGATCTTCCGCAACGGGGCCAGCGAGAAGACCTGGAATCCTCCGCTGTCCGTCAGGATCGGCCCCGGCCAGCCGCAGAACCGGTGCAGCCCGCCCATCTCGCGCACGAGGTCGTGTCCGGGTCGCAGCCAGAGGTGATACGTGTTGGCCAGGATGATGGACGAACCCGCCGCGGCCAGCTCGTCCGGAGTGAGCGTCTTGACGACCCCGCGCGTGCCGACCGGCATGAACGCCGGCGTTTCCACCTCCCCGTGAGCCGTCACCATCCGCCCCAGGCGAGCGGACGTGGCCGGGTCGCGCGAAACGACCGAGAACGAAAATACCGGGCCGCTCACGGGTGCGACCTCGGCGGCCAGGGATCGAGCAGGGTCGCGTCTCCGTAGGAGTAGAACCGGTAGCCCCGCTCGATGGCCTCGCGGTAGACGGCGAGGATCCGATCGCGACCGGCGAAGGCCGCGACGAGCACGAGGAGCGAGGAGCGGGGCAGGTGGAAGTTGGTCAGCATCCGGTCCGTCTGCCGGAAGGCGAAACCCGGCCGGATGAATAAGTCGCACCAGCCTTCACCGGGACAAAGACGGCCATCCCGTCCGGCATGCTCCAGAGTCCGGACCGTCGTCGTGCCGACCGCGACGACGGACCCGCCCGAGCGCCGCGTCCGGTGGATTGCCTCGACGGTCGCCTCGGGTATTCGGTAGAACTCCGCGTGCAGGCGATCCGGCAGCGGACCGTCGCGAAGAGGCTGAAATGTCCCGGGCCCGACGTGCAGCGTGACCGCGGCGCGCGCAATGCCCGCCGATTCCAGCCGCGCGACAAGCTCCGGCGTGAAGTGCAGGCCTGCCGTCGGGGCCGCCGCGGCGCCGCGCTCTCGCGCAAAGATAGTCTGGTAGCGGCCGCGATCCTCCGCCTCGGGGCCATTGCCGCGTTCAATGTAGGGCGGGAGCGGCACCTGCCCGAACCGCTCGATGGCGGCCTCGACGCCGCCGTCCGCGCGCAGTTCGAGGATCGCCGCCTCTCCGCCCGCGCCGGGCGGCTGGATGACCACCGCAGCGAACCCCGATCCGAACACGATCGCGGAGCCCGCCCCGGGCATTCTCGATGCACCGAGAATCGCCTTCCAGCGCTGCCGTCCCGAAACGTCATCCGAGTCGGGCGCCGTGAGCAGCGCTTCGATCCGCCCCCCGGTTTCCTTGTGACCCGTCAGTCGCGCCGGAAACACACGGGTGTCGTTGACGACCAGGAGATCGCCCGGGCGCAGCAACTCCGGCAGATCGTGGATGGAGCGATCGTCGCAGAGCGGCCTGGCGGTGACGTCCCCCTCCACGACCATCAGCCGGGCCTCATCCCGCTGCGCGGAGGGCCTCTGAGCAATCGCCCCGGGCGGCAGCTCGTAGTCGAACTCCGCGAGGTGGAGCGGCTCGGGCACGGTCGGCGGCATGGTCCGCGGCATGGAACCCGTATGCGGGTCAGGGAGCCGCGACGAAAACGGCCTCGATGTCGAGGTAGACGGCAACCGGCTCGGGCGGACGGCCTGGCGCCGGGGACTTCATGGCGGGGGCCAGCGCGAGAGCGAGGGCGGCCTCCCGCGCGCGCTCGTCCAAGGCCGCCTCGCCCGTCGTCCCCTGCGGCGCCGCTTCGGTCACCTTGCCCGTGGCGTCCACCGTGAGCCGGAACCGCAGCGGATCCTTCGGAAGGCTGGCGCCGGCCGGAACCGGCACGCGCAGCACCGGTCTGGGCGGAATCACATCTCCCGTGACCTCGGCCGGCGCCCCGCCTCCGGTCGGCGGACCGGGGCGCGCCCCGTCGGAGTCCATCTCGAACCGCACCTTCTGCGGCTTGCCCGAAAGACGGGCCGGCTCGAACGAGCGCGCCAGGGCCGCTTCACGCAGAGCTGCGGCGCCCGGCGTGTCGAACCGTGGAAAGCGCACGTCGAGCACCTTCCCGTTCTCGTCCACGGAGAGTTCCAACCGGACCGCGGGCGAGGTCGCGGAATCGGGCGTTGCCCCAGTGGACCCGCCGCCGATCGGAGGCACTCCATGAATTCCATCAATCCGCGGCGGTTCCCCCTCCTTCGCGCCCTCCCGAAGCCTGGGAGGAGTCCACAGGACATTGCCCGGGTCGAACGGCTTCGGCTTGCCGGGACCCGTCAGGATCTCCCCGGACCCCCCGGCGGCAGGATCGAGCGAGACGATCGCCTCGGGCAGCCGGCGCGTTTCGATCCGGACCGTCATCGGCACGCCCTGGAGCGGATTGTCGTTGAGGTCCCGCGGAAGCGAGGCGATCCGCCGGGCGACGTCGAGCCCAACGACCACCTCGCCGAAGATCGTGTAGCGGCCGTCGAGGCGCGGCAGGTCCGTCAGGGCGATGAAGAACTGGCAGGAGCCGCTGTCCGGATCCTCGCCGCGCGCCATGCCCACCGTTCCGGGCCGGTAGTGGAGCGCGGAACTGAATTCCGCCTTCAGCGTCCGGTCTGCCTCGCCGTCGCCGTCGTTCGAGCGATCGGCGTCCTTGGAATTCGGATCCCCACCCTGAATGACGAAACCCGGGATCACGCGATGAAAGGTCGTTCCATCGTAGAAGCCCCGGCCGATCAGGTCGCGGACGAAGGCGGCATGTCCCGGCGCGTCGCGGTCGAAGAAGCGGAAGACGATCTCGCCGTGGGCCGTGTGGATGACCGCCACGGGCTCGGGTTTCCGCGTGGCTTTCCCCGAAGCCGGCATTGCGGGTGCCCGCGGGACGTCCGGCGGTGCGGGCTGGACCGCGGGAGGCGCAGCGGGGGCTCCCGTACTCGAAGCGGCGGGCGCCGTTCCGACGGCTCCCCCGAGCAGGAACCGTTCGAGGAAATCCGCCATCGCCTTGTAGCCCTTGATGCGGTTGGGCAACTTCCGCAGGCCGTGGCCTTCATCGGGAAAGAGCAGGTAGTCCACCGTCCCGCCCCGCTTCCGGATGGCCGCGACAATCTGCTCGGCCTCCGATTGCGGCACGCGGGGGTCGTTCTTTCCCTGGATGACCATCAGGGGCGCCACGATCCGCTCCGCCGAGTTCAAGGGCGAGACGCGATCGAGAAACTCCCCGATGCGATCCGGATCCCCGTATTCGGCCGCCCTCATGTTCCGCCGCCACGCGCCCGTCGTCGCGATGAAGCTGCGGAAATTCGAGATGCCGACGATGTCCACACCGCACGCCCACAGGCCGGGATGAAAGGCGAGGGCCGCAAGCGTCATGTAGCCGCCGTAGGAGCCGCCCAGGACCGCGACCTTCCCGTCCTCGGCGATCCCGGAGGAGATCAGCCAGTTGCGCCCCTCGACGAGGTCGCGGACAGAATCGAGTCTTCGTTCGCGATCGTCCAGGTGCGTAAAATCCGTCCCATAGCCGGTCGAGCCGCGGACGTTTGGCGCGAGGACCCCCATTCCGCGGTGAACGAGGTACTGGTTCAGCGGCGAAAACGTAGGCCGCGCCTGCTCCTCCGGGCCGCCGTGCACGTTCACGACGACCGGGATACGGCGTCCCGCGCTCCCCTTCGGGCGAGAGAGAAAACCGGAAATCGCGCGTCCGTCGGAGCTCTTCCACTCAACGAGTTCCGCGTCCACGAACGAATCGACGGGAATGCCGGCCGTCGAGGACCGGGTCCACTGCTGCAGGTGGCCCGACGCCGTTTCGAGCGACCAGACATCCGACGGGCCCCGCGCGTGGGACAAAGCGAAGACGAGCCGCTGCCCGCTTCTGGAGAATTCGACTCCGCTCACGACTCCGTTCGGAAGGCCCGGTACGCGGACGGCTGGGCCGTCCGGCATCCCCCGCAGGCGCAGCTCACTGATTCCGTTCGCGTTGAGTGTCTGCGCCATGAAGCGGCCGTCATCGGACAGGGCGAGATCCTCGATGTCCCACTCGGAGGGTTCCCGCCGCGTGAGCCTTCCCCGCCCCGCCGCCCTGGCAGCGGAGACGTCGATGAACGCGAGACTCATGAACTGCCCGCCCTCGTCGGTTCGGAGGTAGAAGCCGGCCCCGTCGGGCGTCCAGCGGGGATCCGCGTAGCGGGCCATCCCCTCGTGCGGGGTCAGCAGAAGCGGGGGCGACGCCGCGCCGGGGGCCGAGGCCGCGAGATCCACCAGGTAGAGGTTGTTGTCGAACGGGCCTTCGAAGCGGCCGACGAGGAGCCAGCGTCCATCGGGAGAGAACCCGGCCGCCGCGTTCGTGCCGTCCTGCTGGTAGACCATTCTGGATTCGCCCGTTGCAACATCCAACACGTAGATGTCGAAAAATGCAGGGTTTCGCTCGTTGGACTGGTAGGCGACCCGACGGCCGTCACGGGTCCAGCCCCCGGGTGTATGAATTGCGTCATCGCCATTCGTGACGCGTCGCGTCCGGCCCGTCGCACGGTTCGCGAGGTAGAGCTGTTCCCGTTCGTTGCCACCGACGTCGCGGCCGTAAAGCAGGATGTTGCCGTCCGCCGGCGACCAGGCGAGCGACCCGATCGGCTCCTCGCCGAAGGTCACCTGTTCCGGCCAGCCTGCGGGTCCGTCGAGGATCCAGACCTGATCGCTGCCCGTGAGATTGGTCTTGAAGGCGATGCGCTCTCCGGCCGGGTCGAGCCTCGGGGAGATTGCGGCACGGATGTTCAGGTAGCGATCCACGCCGAACGTTTCAGCCCCTCCGGTGGCCGCCCGGGAAGCCGGATCCGGTGCGGGCGATCCTCCTCCGATCGAGGGCGGATCCGCCGCTTTGGGCGAAAGCGCCCACGGACGGACGAAGGCCGACACGGCAACCGCGGCGAGAGCCGCTCGCCGGGCGAGCCGGGCGAGACGGCCGGGCCGGCGGAAACCGAGACTGCACGCGCTCATGAAGCCTCCGGCAGCGGGGATTTGGAAAAAGACGATTCTAGAGCCTATCGGGATTCGTAGGGAATCGGATCGGCCACGCCCGCCTCCTGGAACGCGCCAAGCCGCAGAACGCAGGATTCGCAGCGCCCGCAGGCGCGGTCCTCCGAAAGGTAGCAGGACCAGGTCAGATGCAGCGGCGCGCCAAGGGCCATCCCGCGCCGGACGATGTCGCTCTTGCGGCAGTGGATGAGGGGCGCGACGACGCCGAGTCGCGTCTCGGGGCGCGTCCCGACGGCGATCAGCCGGTTGAACGCGTCGTAGTATTCCTCCCGGCAGTCGGGATAGCCGGAGGAGTCCTCCTCAACGGCTCCAACGTAGATGGCTTCCGCCCCGAGGACTTCCCCCCACGAGACCGCCCCGGCAAGGAAATGCGCGTTCCGGAAAGGCACATAGGAGGTCGGGATGCGGCCCCGGGCGAACTCCGCCTGCGCCACCGGGATCCGCGGATCCGTCAGGGACGACCCGCCGATCCGGCCGAGATGGCCGAGATCGCAGACGAGCCGCCGCGCAAACGGGACTCCGTAGTGATCCGCTATCGCCTCGTAGGCTCGCAGCTCGCGCGCTTCCGTCCGCTGGCCGTAGCGGGCATGAAGCAACGCGAGATCGAATCCGGCTGCCACGGCCTCCGCGACCGTCACGCAGGAATCCATGCCGCCCGAAACGCAGACGACCGCAATTCTCCCGCTCACCGCCGCCTCTCGTTCGGATCCCAGACGATCTTATGCAGCTGGATCTGAAACCGGACCGGCAGCCGATCCTCGACGATCCAGGCGGCCAGATCGGCCGGAGTCAACGCCTCGAATACGCAGCCGACGAGCACAGCGCAGCGGGCATCGAGGCGGCGGTCTCGAATCAGCGTCCGCGCCCATTCGTAATCGGCGCGGCCGGCAAGAACGAACTTCACCTCGTGGTGGGGCAGCAGGCGGTCGAGGTTGGCCCGGTCCATCCGGTCCATCATCCCGCTGCCGGGGCACTTCACGTCCATGATGACAATCGCGCGCGGATCGACGGCGGAGATGTCCTGATCCCCCCCTGTCTCGACGAGAACCGTCCGTCCCTCGTCGCAAAGCACGCGGATGAGCCCATGCACGTTCGGCTGGAGCAGCGGCTCCCCGCCCGTCACCTCGACGAGCGGAAGACCCGTCGCGCGCACCTCGTCCAGCACCGACGCGACCGTCTGCCGCCGCCCCTCGTGGAAGGTGAATGTGGAATCGCACCAGACGCAGCGGAGGGCGCAGCCGGTCAGCCGGACGAACGCGCACGGGCGCCCCGCGAAAGAGGACTCACCCTGGATCGACGCGTAGATCTCGTTGACCTGCAGGGTCGCCTCCGCCGGATCGGGGAGCCGGGGGGCATTCGCCCTGGCGAGGCTCAATGTCCCACCTCCGGGGTCACCGCTTTCCGCGTTCTACGGGGCCGCTTTCTCGCCGGGTCGGAGGCGGCGGCCGTCCTGCCGGCCTTCACGACGCTGCCGGGCAGCAGACGGAGGGCGCGCGGAATCTGCCTGGGAACGGAGTCTCCCGCGAGGCGCCTCAGGGCCGACAGGTTCTTCAGGTCTTCGGCATAGTCCGGCCCCTTCGGAGTTTCGAGAATCCCGGGAATCCCGTCGAATCGAGGGTCGTTCATCAGGAGGCGAAACGGCTCGAGCCCGAGAAAACCCCGGCCGATGTGCCAGTGCCGATCCACGCGGCAGCCGAGTTCCTTTCGGCAGTCGTTGAGGTGAAACGCGCGGATCCGGCCGATGCCGACAATCCGGTCGAACTCGGCGAAGGTGGCCTCGTAGCCCGACTCGTGACGCAGGTCGTAGCCGGCGGCGTGTGCGTGGCAGGTGTCGAAGCAGACGCCGAGGCGCTCCGGATCCTTCACGCGGGACAGGATCTCCGCGATGTGCTCGAACCGGTGCCCGATGCTCGAGCCCTGCCCGGCCGTGATTTCGAGGAGGGTCTTCACCCGAAAGCCGCGGGTCGCGGCGTGGATCGCGTCGAGGCAGCCCGCGATCCTCCG
>Ga0315273_10014264_pt1 | contig 10234 bp, 8 predicted proteins | sample YL17G02_0_MG_FD_205753 | JGI IMG/M metagenome (GOLD analysis project Ga0315273, IMG submission 205753) | Sediment microbial communities from Yellowstone Lake, YNP, Wyoming, USA - YL17G02_0 | ecosystem: Environmental > Aquatic > Freshwater > Lake > Sediment | place: USA: Wyoming | collected... | reverse complement strand
CCGGTCGTGACCATTGACCTGGATCTGGCGCGCAAGGTCCTGACCATCGAAGCCTCGGCGGTGCTCGGCCTGGTGGACCGCGTCGACGACCGGTTCTCGCAGGCCGTGACGCTGCTCTACCAGTGCCAGGGCCGCGTGATCGTCACGGGCATGGGCAAGTCGGGCATCATCGCGCGGAAGATGGCGGCCACCTTCACGAGCACGGGCACGCCAGCCTTCTTTCTCCATCCGGCAGAGGCGGTCCATGGCGACCTCGGCGTCGTCCAGGGCCATGACGTCGTCGTCGCGTTGTCTTACACCGGAGAGACGGCCGAACTGCTCAGGCTACTTGAGACCATCCGCCGGATTGGCGCAAAACTCGTGGCCCTGACAGGTTCGCCCCTGTCGACCCTCGGACGTGCATCCGACATCGTCCTCGACTGCGGGGTGAGCGAGGAAGCATGCCCGCTCAATCTCGCGCCGACGGCAAGCACCACGGCGGCGCTGGCGATGGGCGACGCGCTCGCGATGACGCTGCTGGTCGCCAAAGGGTTCCGGCAGGAAGATTTCGAGTACCTGCACCCGGGCGGCGGACTCGGCAAGCGGCTGATGCGCGCCGAGGCGCTGATGCACACGGGCGCCCAGATGCCGTTGGTGTCGGTGGACGCGCGGATGCCGGTTGTCCTGGCGGAGATCTCCGGCAAGCGGCTTGGGATGACCTGCGTCGCGAGCCCCGACAAACGCCTGGCCGGCATCATCACTGACGGCGACATCAGGCGGCACCTGATTGATGGCGGCCTGCTCCAGCGACGGGCGGCGGACGTGATGACGGCCGCGCCCATCACCATTGAGCGGTCGCTGCTGGCCGTCGAAGCGCTGGCCATCATGGAACGGGGCAAGATCACCTCACTCGTGGTCGTCGACGCGGACCGCAGAGTGGAGGGCGTGCTGCACCTGCACGACCTCTGGCGCACGCAGATGTTCTAATGGAATCCTACACAACGTTTCTCGCGGCGCTGGTCACCCTGCTCGTCGGCCTTGCGGCCGGCAAGGCCTGGGAGCGCTACAAGCTGCGGGAGGGGCGCTGGATCGACAGACGGAAGGCGCGCGAGTCGCCGCACTACATCCTGGGGCTCAACTTTCTGGTCGCCAACCAGATCGACCGGGCGATTGATGAATTGAGCCGGGCGGCCCGGCTGCAGCCGGACGCGCTCGAGATCGAGATGATCCTGGGCAACCTGCATCGCGAGAAGGGGCAGGTCGGCCGGGCGATCACGATCCACCAGGCGTTGCTGCAGCGGCCCAAACTCACACATCTCGAGCACGCCTATGTCCTGCTCTGTCTCGGCCTGGACTATAAGCGGGGCGGATTCGTCGATCGCGCCCTTGAGGCGTTCAACGAAGTGCTTCGGCTCGATCCGCAGAATCCGTACGCGATGGTGAACCTCGAGAAACTGCACGAAGAGCAGCACCAGTGGCAGGACGCGCGCGACGTGCGCCAGCGGCTGATCGCGGTGACCGACGACGCCGAACAGCCGCGTCACCAGCAGATCCTGGCGTTTCTCGAGAACGAGATGGGCCGCGACAAACTCAAGCAGCGTGATTATGCTGCGGCGGCCGGACACTTTCTCGCAGCGATCGACCTGGACGAGCGGGTCATCCCGGCGCATCTCAGTCTGGGGGACGTGCGGTTTTTCGACGGCGACGTCGCCGCCGCCGAGGCCGCCTGGGAACGGGTCGCGGACGTGGCGCCCGAGCGCGCGTACCTGGCCTTCGAGCGTTTCGAGTCGCTGCTGCTGACGCAGCCCGACTCGCCGCGATTCCAGGCGCTCTGCCAACGGCTGATCGATGCCAATCCGCAGGACTGGCGTGCGCACACGGCGCTGGCGCGACACCTGCTCGGGCGCGGCTCCGGCCATGAGGCGCTGGAGTTGTTGTTCGAAGCGCTGTCACACAGCCCCCACGCGATCAAGGTCCACCAGGACATCTGGCACACGCTGGTCGCCCTCGGGCTTGACGCGTCACTGGTCAATCGCTACATCGAACTCACGCGGCAGTCGGTGTTCTACCTGGATCCGCACGTGTGCCAGCGATGCCACTATCGGAGCACCGAACTGCTCTGGCAATGCCCGCATTGTCACGAGTGGGACTCGTTTGTGGAGGATCGCATCGCGCCCGCGCAGGAAGTTAGATAGCTTCCACGTCCTGCATGAGCAGCCGCCAGACCTCGGCAGTCCGGTTGCGCGTGTCGTCGAGCGTGCCATCGGTCCAGATGACATAACTGGCGCGTTGGACCTTCTGGTCGAGCGGCATCTGCGCCGCCACACGCTGCCGCACTTCCGATTCGGGCAGTTTCGACCGTCGCATCACGCGCCGCACCTGCGTCTCCGGCTCGCACGCCACGACGAGAATCCTGTCGAAGTCGCCGTCCTTCCCGATCTCGAACAGCAGCTGAATCTCCGCCACCGCGAGCACACTGCCGCGCGCCGCCTGTGCGTCCATCCACCGCTCGATCGTCCGGTAGACTTCCGGGTGGATGATGGCTTCGAGATCCCGCCTCGCCTGATCGTCGCCGAAGACGATCTGCCCGAGCCTGCGGCGGTCGATGTTGCCGTTGAGAAGGATCACCTGCTCGCCGAATCTCATCCGCACGGCCGCCGCACCTGGCGTGCCGCGGGCAATCACCGAGTGCGCGAGCGGATCGGCATCGAGGACCGGCGTCCCGAGTTCAGCCAGGGCGACGAGCACGGCGCTCTTCCCCGTGCCGATGCCGCCGGTCAGCGCTACACGCAGCATCAGGCGTCACCGCGCGAGGCGGGCCTCGGCGGCCCGCACGGTGTTGGCGAGCAGGAGGGCGATCGTGAGGGGCCCGACGCCGCCTGGCACGGGCGTCAAGGCGCCGGCCACCTCAGCGACGGCGGGATGCACGTCGCCGACGACGAGCGAGCCGTTTCTCGCGAATGCCGCGCGCCGGGGGGACCCCGGCGCGAACAGCGCTTCGACAAGGGCGGGGTCGGTGACCTGTGTCGTGCCGACATCGACGACGACGGCCCCAGGTTTCACGAAGTCGCGTGTCACAAACGCCGGCCTGCCGATCGCCGCCACGAGGATGTCGGCCGTCCGCGCGACCCCTGGCAGATCCCGCGTCCGCGAGTGGCAGATGGTGACGGTGGCGTGGCGATGCAGCAGCATCATGGCCATCGGCTTTCCCACGATGTCGCTGCGTCCGACGACGACCGCGTGCGCGCCCTTGATGGGCACTCCGGCACGTTCGAGGATCTCGATGACGCCGGTGGGCGTGCAGGCGGCGAGGCCGCCGCGGTTCTGTACGAGCCGCCCGACATTGACCGTGGTGAGCCCGTCCACGTCCTTCGCCGGATCGATCGCGTCAATGACGCGCATCTCCGCCTCGTCGCCCATGCCCGCCGGGAGCGGCGACTGGACCAGGACGCCGTCGATGTCGTCCCGGCGGTTGAGGCGGTCAACCGCGTCGAGCACGTCCTGCACGTGGCCGTCGGCCTCGATGCGAATCAATTCGGCATGGAGGCCGATCTCTTCGGCCTTCTTCAACTTGTTCCGGACGTAGATTTCGGAGGCAGGATCGTGGCCGGCCAGCACGATGCCGAGGCCGGGTGGCCGACCAATCGCGGCGGCGATGGCCGAGATCCGGGGCCTGAGTTCGTCGCGAATCGCGGCGGCGACGGAGGTGCCATCAAGGATGCGCGCGGCCATCGTGGTCGTTCCTCCCGAGGTCGGTCACGCAGCCTGGGCTGCGGCCGCTTCGAGTTCGCGAAGTCCGTCGGTGCGACCGAGCACCACCAGTTGGTCGCCCGCCTGCATCACCGCGTCTGCCGGAGGATTGAACTCCATGCGCCCGGCGCGGCGCTGGATGCCGACGACGATGAGGCCGAACCGCTGACGCACGTTGGCCTCCATGATCGTCTGTCCGACCAGCCCGCTGTGGTCGGCGATGGTCACCTGCTCGATGGCGAGTTCGAGGTTGCCCGATCGCGTGGCGAGTTCGAAGAAGTCCACAACGGCCGGGCGGAGCGCCGTCTGCGCCAGCTCGCGCGCCCCGATGCGGTAGGGCCTCACGACCCGGTTCGCGCCCGCGCGGAGCAGCTTGCGCTCCGCGTCCTCGGTCTCGGCGCGGCCGACGATGTACAGATCGCGCCGGAGGTCGCGGGCCGTCAGCACGGCATACACGTTCTCGGCGTCGGTCCCGACCGCGGCGATCAGTCCCCTGGCCCGATCGATGCCTACGCGTTTGAGCACGTCTTCGCTGCTCGCGTCGGCCAGCACGGCGAGGCCGTGTTGCTCGATGACTTCGTGCACACGTTCCGGATCGCGCTCGATGACGACGTACGGCACGCGCTGCCGGCGCAGCTCCTCGACGATGGTGGCGCCGATCCGGCCGTATCCGCACACGATGAAGTGATCGCGCAATTGTTCGAGCATACGCTGCCGCCGCCGGCGCTCAAGGCGCTGGTGAAGCCCTCCTTCGACCACGAGTGACGCCAGCAGCGTGAACGTGTAGAAGGCCGTCCCGACGCCCGCGACGATCACGCCGACCGTGAATACCTCACCCGCCCGCGACAGCGGATGAACCTCCTTGAACCCGACCGTCGTGATGGTGGTGGCGGTCATGTAGAACCCGTCCCACAGGGACCAGCCTTCCAGGACCGTGTAACCAAACGTTCCGCCAACCAGCACCGCAAACAGAAGGGCGACGGCCAGCCACGGCCCGCGGACCCGGCTGATCCAGTCGCCCTTCGACATACGCAAGGCTCTCAGTCTAGCCCTTGGCGCCAGCGGCGAGCCGCTTCTTCAGCTCGCTGTGACGGCGGCCATACCCGAAGTAGATCGCGATCCCGATCGCCATCCAGACGATCAGCCGCTCCCAGGTGGGGAGCGGCAGGCTGGCCATCAGCGCCAGTGACACGAGCGCCGACAGGATCGGCACCAGCGGCACCATCGGCGTGCGGAACGGCGCAATGACGTCGGGCCGGTTCTTCCGGAGGAAGATAATCCCGAGCGACACAATAACGAACGCGAGCAGCGTCCCGACGCTCACCAGTTCGCCCAGGATGCTGATCTTCGTGAAACCCGCAGCGAGCGCGACGCCGACGCCGGTCACGATCGTGGTGATGTGCGGCGTGCGGAACCGCGGGTGAATCTTCTTCGCCCAGGCCGGCAGCAGCCCGTCGTGGGCCATCGAGTAGAAGATGCGCGGCTGGCCGAGCATCATCACGACCATGACGGAGCTCAAGCCGGCAATCGCGCCGAGCTTCACCATGAACGGCAGCATGTTGATGAACCACGCCCAGCCCGTACCCTGCGCCTGCACCCGCGCTGCGTCGATCGCAACGGCCATCGGCGCCGGCACGCCCAACTGCGTGTAGGGCACCAGGCCCACCATCACGAGCGACACGGCAATGTAGAGCACCGTGCAGATGACCAGCGAACCGAGGATGCCGATCGGCATGTCGCGCCGGGGGTTCTTGGCTTCCTGGGCAGCCGTGGATACGGCATCAAACCCGATGTAGGCGAAGAAAATGACCCCGGCCCCACGCGCAATGCCACTCCATCCGAAGTAGCCGAATTCTCCCGTGTTGGCCGGGATAAACGGCGTCCAGTTGGCCTTGTTCACGAACGCGGCGCCGGCGACGATCACGAGCAGCACCACGGCGACCTTGATGATGACGATCACCGAGTTGACGTTGGCCGATTCCTGAATCCCGACAATGAGCAGCATCGTCACGGCAATCGTGATGAGCACGGCCGGAAGGTTGAAGACGGCCATTACTGCACTGCCATCGGCGAGCGTCACGACGGTCCCTGGGGCGGCACTCAGGGCTGCCGGAAACTGAATGCCGAAATCGTGGAGGAAGCTGACGACGTATCCGGACCAGCCGACGGCCACCGTGGCCGCGCCGAGGGCATATTCGAGAATCAGGTCCCACCCGATGATCCAGGCAAGAAATTCGCCGAGCGTCGCGTAACCGTACGTATACGCCGAACCGGCAATCGGCACGCTCGACGCAAATTCCGCGTAGCACAGGCCCGCCAACGCGCTGGCCACACCGGCCAGCACCATCGACAGCACGATCGCCGGCCCCGAGTACTGCGCGGCGGCCTGCCCGGTCAGGACGAAAATGCCCGTCCCGATAATCGCGCCAATGCCAAGGGTGATGAGGTTGACAGGTCCGAGCACACGCTTGAGGCTGTGCTCACCGGTCTCGGCCGCCTCGGCCGTCAACTGCTCCATCGACTTGCATGCCCACATCGACATCAGATGGTCCTCCAAATACGCGACACGTCCACGCCCGGGGTCCAGACATCACCCGAAGGCGCCGTCACCGACAGGGTTCGGGCATTATACATGGGGCGGCTCCGGATCTGGGATTAGGGATTCCCGTCTTCGCCGGCACGCCGCAAGACCGGCTTCGGCGTGGCAAGCGGGACTTGGGATTGGGAAAAGCCGTAGGGGCTCGGCATGCCGTGCCCCTACGGACATGACAGACGCGACAGAAACGCTCGTGTCCGGCCGGCCGGATCGCCGGTTGACAGCAGGTCGGAGACGACCGCCACCGAATCGGCGCCCGCGCGAATCACGGCTGGAGCCTGGTCGAGGGTGATTCCGCCGATCGCGACCAGCGGCATCCTGGCTCTGCCTGTCTGAGAGGCATGCTCGGCAAGGATGCGCGCCGCCCGTCGAACCAGATCCAGTCCTCCCGCCGGGTAGCCCGTCTCCTTCGTACCGGTGGCGAACACCGGCCCAACCGCCAGGTACGACACGGGTTCGGCCAAACCGTCACTCAGTTGGATGTCGGTGTAGGTCGACAGCCCGACCCACGCGACAGGGCCAAGCCAGTCGCGTACCCGCCGCGGGGGCAGGTCGTCCTGCCCGACGTGCGCCCCATCGGCGGCCGCCATGGCTGCGACGTCCGCGCGGTCGTTGATGATGATGTGCGCCCCGGCTGGCCGGGCCTTGTCCACCAGTTGCTCGGCCCAGCGCAGGAAGTCGCGTCCGGAAGCCAGCTTCGCGCGGAGCTGAATCAGCCTGGCGCCGCCATCGAGCAAGGCGGCAGCCAGATCGGCCACCGTCCAGCCGGCGCACGCCGCGACGTCGGCATCGATGATGGCGTACAGCGGGGGAAATGGGGGCTGGAGACTGGGGGCTGGCGACTGGCTCGTCGAGACTCGCGGAGTCGTGTTGAGTTCGTCCGCTTGCACGTGAACCAGCCCCTAGTCCCCAATTACACCGCCTCGGCCAACCCCTCCGGCTTCGGCGTGGCGAGGAACCGCTCCATGAAGCCGGTATCCAGTCTGCCAGCGACGAAGTCGGGAGACGCCAGAATCCTGCGATGAAGCGGGATGGAGGTCTTGATGCCCTCGACAACGGTCATGTCCAGCGCCCGCCGCATCCGGGCAATCGCTTCTTCGCGGTCCCGGCCGTACGCCATCAGTTTGGCGATCATCGAATCGTAGTACGGGGTGACAGTGGCCTCGGCATACATCGCCGTATCAACGCGGATTCCTGGCCCGCCGGGGATGCTGAACGTCCTGATGGTGCCCGGCGACGGGATGAACGTGTCGGGACACTCGGCGTTGACGCGACACTCGATCGCATGCCCTGTAAAGACGATGTCGGACTGCCGGAACGACAACCGCTCGCCGGCCGCGACGCGGATCTGCTCCTTGACGATGTCGATATTGGTCACCAGTTCGGTGACGCCGTGTTCGACCTGGAGCCGGGTGTTGACCTCCATGAAGTAGAACTTGCCTTCCCCGTCCATCAGGAATTCGAACGTGCCCGCGTTGGTGTACTGAACCCGGCGCGCCGCGTCGACGACGATGGCGCCCATCTTCCTGCGGATCTTGTCGGTGAGCGCGGGCGACGGCGACTCCTCGACGAGTTTCTGGTGCCGGCGCTGAATCGAGCATTCTCTCTCGCCGAGGTGCACGATGTTGCCGGCATGATCGCCGAGGATCTGGAATTCGATGTGCCGGGGATTCTCGAGGTACTTCTCGACATAGACGTCGGGCACGCCGAAGGCCGCCTCGGCTTCGCGCGACGCGGTCCGGTAGGCCCGGACCATCTCCGACGGAGTCCGGACGATGCGCATGCCGCGACCGCCGCCGCCGGCGGTGGCCTTGATGATGACCGGATAGCCGATGTCCTGGGCGACCTTCAGGGCCTGATCTTCGCCGTCGAGCGTCCCTTCGGACCCGGGAAGCACGGGCACGCCCGCCTTCTTCATCGCCCGGCGCGCGCGGGCCTTGTCGCCCAACAGGCGGATCACCTGAGGATTCGGACCGATGAACTTGATGTGGCAGGCCTCGCAGACCTCGGCCAGATACGCGCTTTCCGACAGAAATCCGTAGCCGGGATGGATCGCATCGGCCCCGGTGATCTCGGCGGCGCTGATGATCGCCGGCACGTTCAGGTAGCTGTCGGCCGCGCGGGGAGGACCGATGCACACGTCCTGGTCGGCAAACCGGACGTGCAGCGTCTCCTCGTCGGCCTCGGAATACACAGCGACGGTCTTGATGCCCAGTTCCCGGCACGCCAGGATGACACGCAAGGCAATCTCGCCGCGGTTGGCGATCAGGATCTTCTTGAACATCACTTCACCTTGACGGCGAACAGGCGCTCTCCGTACTGAACCGTCTGGGCATTCTCCACGTAGACGGCGACGACCTCGCCCTCGTAGTCGCACTCGATCTCGTTCATCAGCTTCATCGCTTCGATGATGCAGAGCACCTGGCCCTTCTTCACGTGGGCGCCGGTTTCGACAAACGGCGGCGCGCCCGGCTCGGGCGCCCGGTAGAAGGTCCCGACAATTGGCGACTTGACGATCGCCATGTCGGCGCCGACAGGCTCGGTGCTCGATGCCGGACGGGCTTCAGCGGGCCGTGCGGCCGTCAGCGGCCCCCCCCCGCCAGGCGGCGGAGCCACGACGATGGCCGGCAGGGGCGCGTAGGGCTGGCCGGCCTGCACCTGGATGACGGGCGCGGATCCCGCCTTCTTGACCTTGATCTTGGTCCCATCGACCTCGAGCTCGAACTCGGTCAAATCGTGCTCACGCACGAGTTCGAGAATGCTTCGAATTTCGTCGACATTCATGGCGCTACACCACCAGAAGCTTGCGGGACACGTGGGTCAGCAGTTCGGCTCCGCCCGCCACCACTGCCACATCATCCTCTATCCGAACGCCGCCGAGGCCAGCAACGTAGGCACCCGGCTCGACGGTAATGACCAGCCCGGGCTCGAGCACCTCGTCGCGCGACACCGGGGCAACCCCCGGGACATCAGCGCGAAGCGGGCCAACTCGGGGTTCCTCGTGCACTTCGAGGCCAAGACCATGCCCGGTGGCGTGTCCAAACGCCGGACCAAGGCCGTGCCGCTCCAGCACGCTCCTGGCTGCCTGGTCGATCTGGCTGACCCGGACGCCAGGCTGGACAATCGCCAACGCGGCGGCCTGAGCCTCGAAGACCGCGTCGTACAGACGCTGCGCCTCAGCCGACGGCTGACCCACGCAGACTGTACGTGTCAGGTCGACGCAGTATCCGTCGTACACGCCCCCGAAGTCCAGTACGACCAGGTCGCCCGGCATGAGAGCCCGGGATCCAGGGCGCGCATGCGGGAGGGCGGAATTGGGTCCCGATGCCACGATGGTGTCGAACGCCGGCCCCTCAAATCCGCCCATTTTCAGCCGGAAATCAATCCCGGCAGCAATATCCCGCTCCACCTGGCCGACCCGGATTGCCGCGAGGACGTCGGCAGCCACCCGGTCCAGCAGCGCTCCCGCCACCCTGAAGGCCGCCAGTTCCGCCGGGTCCTTCCGGAGGCGCTGGGCCTCCACCCGTCGGTCGGTCGGGATCAGTTCGATCCTGGCGCTCCCGCGACCGGCCGTACCCTCCAGGAGGGCTGCGACGATCCACTGGTGCCGGCGGACAGAGAGATAGCTTGATTCAAAGCCGATCCGTACCAGCCGTGCCTGGTCGAGCAGGCTGACAAGTGTCGCGTCGTAGGTCGGATCGACCGGCACGAGTCGGAACGAGGGGCAGACAGGCGCGACGGATTCGCGGACGGCGGTGAGGTAGCGGCCGTCGGTGATGAAAATCAGTTCGTCTGGCGTCAGCACCGCGATGGCCGCCGTGCCGCCAAACCCGGTCAGGTACCTGACGTTGGGCAAGTGGGTCACGACCAGGGCGTCGATCCGATCTGCGTCAAACGTGCGACGCACGC
>Ga0315273_10014263_pt1 | contig 10234 bp, 12 predicted proteins | sample YL17G02_0_MG_FD_205753 | JGI IMG/M metagenome (GOLD analysis project Ga0315273, IMG submission 205753) | Sediment microbial communities from Yellowstone Lake, YNP, Wyoming, USA - YL17G02_0 | ecosystem: Environmental > Aquatic > Freshwater > Lake > Sediment | place: USA: Wyoming | collected... | reverse complement strand
GATCCATGTCGGTGCGCGCGAGGTCCGCCTCGAGAGTCTCGAAGCTGGGCAGGATGACATTCCGCTGCACCACGTAGTCGACAGCGCCGTACGCCGCGAACAGGGCGCACAGCAGCAGGACCACCTTGGCGTAGAGGCTCATGTGAGGTTCCGACCCGGGCTTCGTATTGGTGCTCCGCCGCAAGTTAGCGCCGTGCGGCGCGCGGGGACGAGACGCAGTTCACCGAATTGGCGGGTACAGGCGTGCCTTCGGCCCGGGAGACGCGAATGGTGGCCTCGGATCGGGGTGCGGGTCAGGAAGGCGCCGGTGCCCGCCGCGCCGTGGTCGCCATCAGGATCGCGCCGACGACGGCTCCCGCCGCGGCCAGCGCCATGTCCTTCTGCGGGTCCCAGGGGTCGCCCTGGGTGCCGAGATAGGCCATCCCGAGGTCGCCCCCGAACAGCGCCGCCGCCAGCCACTCGATGAGCTCGTAGATCACGGAGTGCGACATCACGAACAGCAGCGGCATCAGCCACCGCCACAGTCCCCGCGGCGAGGCGCGGGCCGCGAACAGTTCCCAGGCGATGGGAAGCATCAGCAGGCCATAGCAGAAGTGCACGAAGCGGTCGTAATGATTGCGGCCGGCCGGTGTCGGGTCATCGCCCGTGACGGCCGAGAGCCACTCGCGCCACGGCACTTCGCTGTAGGTGTAGTGCGCGCCGACCTCGTGCAGCACCAGGAACACGAACAAGCACGTGTACGCCAGGTTGGAAAAGCGCAGCCTCCGGCACGTGGCCACGAAGAGCGGAACCGCCACGAACACGATGACGTTCTCGAGCAGCCAGTCCTGCCGGTACCAGGGCGCGATGGCGAGCGCGATCCAGATCGCCGTGAACGCGACCAGGAGCGACAGGGGGTAGTGGTCTCGGGTGTCCACGCGACCTCGCGGCAGGGCGGCCGTGCAGGTGGTCGACATTACTCCAATGCGGGGCCGCGGCGTATTGCGGCGCATCGCCCTGCACCACTTCTGCCTGCGCGCGACACTGTCCGGCCGCGGCAAGGCAGGCCCGGTCCGGCTGCGGTACCCTAGCGGTCGGTCGCACGGGCGCGTGCGCCGCCGTCAGTGGGAGCATGATGCACAAGAGCCGACTCGCCGGTTTCATCATCGATTGCGAAACGCCGGATCTCCAGTCTGCCGCGCGATTCTGGGGCGGCGCGCTGGGGATGGAGCCGCGCGCACTGCCGGGCGCCGAGGGTGGCAGGTACGTGCGGCTCGTGGACCCCACCGATCGCCTGGACGTCGAAGTCCAGTCCGTCGAGCACCCGAGCCGCGTGCACCTCGACATCGAGACCGACGACATCGAGGCCGAAGTGAGGCGTCTGGAGGCGCTCGGCGCCAGCCGCGTCGCGCAGGTCAAGACGTGGTGGGTCATGCAGGCGCCGACCGGCCAGAAGTTCTGCGTCGTGCGCGCGCGGTCCGGGGACTTCGAGAGCAACGCGAACCAGTGGCCCTGATCGGCAAGCAGCGGACGTCGCGCGCATGGACGCGCGACCCGTCGGGGCGACGCGAGACGATACGAGAGGAGGAGATCCGACATGGCAGGCAATCCGGTCCGGTGGTTCGAGATCTACGTCCAGGACATGGCTCGCGCACGGGCCTTCTACGAGACCGTGCTCGGCCGCAGGTGCGAGAAGCTGAACTCGGGCGACATCGAGATGTGGTCGTTCCCGATGCAGCGCGACCGGCCGGGCGTCGGCGGCGCGCTGGTCCGCATGCCCGGCGTGCCCTCGGGCGGCAACAGCACGCTGGTCTACTTCGGCAGCGATGACTGCGCGGTCGAGGCGTCCCGGGTCGTCGCCGCGGGCGGCAGGTTGCACCGCGACAAGATGTCCATCGGCGAGTTCGGTTTCGTCGCGCTGGCGGTGGACACCGAGGGCAATATGTTCGGCGTGCACTCGATGACCTGACCGGGCGGCGGCGGCGCTGGGCGACGAGGCTCGGGCTTCCTTCCGACTTGCTATCCTACGCGCGGCATCGTGCCGCAAGGGGGGGATGAATGGACAAGCCGACGATCCTGGTGACCGGCATTTCGGGCTTCATCGCCCGGCACTGCGCCGTGGACCTGCTGAACGCGGGGTACGGCGTGCGTGGCACCGTGCGCTCGCTCAAGCGTTCCGACGAGGTGCGCGCCTCGCTCTCGCGACATGCCCCGGTTTCGCGCCTCGAGTTCGCGGAGGCGGACCTCGAGGCGGACGCGGGTTGGGACTCGGCCGTTCGCGGCTGCGGCCACGTGCTGCACGTGGCGTCGCCTTTTCCTGCAGCACCGCCGCGCGACGAGCAGGACCTCATCCGGCCTGCAGTGCAGGGGACGCTTCGGGTGCTGCGATCGGCGGCGAACGGAGGTGTGCGCCGCTTCGTTCAGACTTCGTCCCTGGTGGCCGTGATGTACGGCCACCCGCGGTCGCGGACGGCGCCGTTCACCGAGGCGGACTGGTCGTGTCTCGATTCGCCCGGCGTGACCGCCTACGCGAAGTCGAAGACGCTGGCGGAGCGAGCGGCTCGGGAGTTCGTCGAGAAGGATGTTTCGGGGCTGCATTACTCGTCGGTGAACCCGGGGTTCGTGCTGGGCCCGATGCTCGGCCGCGACCTCGGCACGTCGGCGACGGTCATCCAGATGTTCCTCAGGGGCAAGTACCCCGGTGCACCTCGCGTGTCGATGCCCTGCGTGGACGTACGCGACGTGGCGCGTGCGCACCGCCTTGCGCTCGAGGTGGATGCCCCGACCGGCGGACGCTACATCGCCACGGCCGAGTGCCTTTGGATGATCGAGGTGGCTCGTGCGATCCGCGAGGGTCTCGGCGCGGCGGGCCGCAAGGCCCCGCGCTTCGAGCTTCCGGACTGGCTAATCAGGATGGTCGCAATATTCGACGCCTCGGCGCGGCTGGCTGTGTCCGAACTCGGCAGGGAAGCACGCGTGGATAACTCGCTGACGCGCAGGACGCTCGGAATGGACTTCATTCCAGCGCGGGACGCCGCGGTCGCCATGGCGCAGAGTCTCGTGGAGCTGAAGCTCGTCTGACCGGGAGGCCCGTGTAATGAGACCGACTCTCTCGGTGCTGGAGCCCGCACTCGTCGATCGGATCATCGACGAGGCGCTGGGGGTTCTCGCGACGACCGGTGTGCACATCGAGGACGAGCGCGCCCTCATGCGCCTTGCAGGCGTGGGACTCGCGGCGGATCCGGCGACCGGCCGCGTGCACTTTCCGCGCGCGTCGGTCGAGCGCGCGCTCGCGACCGCGCCGTCGTCGGTGACGCTCTACGATCGCGACGGCGTGGTGGCGGCGGTGCTCGAGGGCGACAACGTCCACTTCGTGCCGGCGAGCTCCGCGCTGCGTGTGCTCGATCGCAGGACCCAGAAGGCACGCACACCCCTCACGCCGGATTTCGTCGAGTACGTCCGCCTCGCCGACGGCCTGAAGAACATCTCCTACCTGTCCACGGCGTTCATACCGACGGACATTCCGCAGGACGTGGCCGACGTCTGGCGGCTCTACCTGGTGCTCGCGCACTCGAAACGCCCGGTTGTCTCCGGCGCATTCACCGCCTGGGGCGTGCCGCGCATGAGTCAGGTGATGGCCATGTTCCGCGACGGCCGCGAGGACCTCGTGCGGCGGCCGATGTCCATCTTCACCTGCTGCCCGAACACGCCGCTGCGCTGGGGCGAGGACCCGGTGGCGAACATCATGGATTGCGCCGAGTGGGGCATCCCGATCGAGATCGTGCCGGTGTTGCTGCTGGGCATGATCTCGCCGGTCACGACGATCGGAGCGCTGGTGCTGCACACGGCGGAGGTGTTGTCGGGGCTCGCGATCGCGCAGGCCGTCCGCCCGGGCACGCCCGTCATCTTCGGCGGCGCGCCCGCGTCCTTCCACATGCGGCTCATGACCAACCCGATGACCGCAGTCGAGGCGCTGCAGCTCTACTGCGGCTACGCGCAGGTCGCAAAGCGCCTCAAGCTGCCGTGCCAGGCGTACATGGCGCTCTCGGACTCGAAGTTCAACGACCCGCAGGCCGGGATGGAAACGGGCGTAGGCGCGTTCATCGCGGCGAGCGCCGGCATCAACTCCGTCTCGGGTCCGGGAATGCTCGACTTCGTCAACTGCTTCAGCTTCGAGAAGCTGGTGTTCGACGACGAGATCGTGGCCCACGCAAAGCGGTTCGTGCGGCCGGTGGAGGTGCGCGAGGACCTGCCGACGGGCGAGCTCATCGCGGAGCTGGTGCGCGACCGGCACCTGCTCACCTCCGAGCACACCCTCGCGCACTGGCCGGACGAGCTGTACCTGCCAGGCCCGACGCTCGATCGCACCAACTGGGACCAGTGGGCGGAGCAGGGCTCGCGCGACTGGCATGCCCGGGTCAACGAGGTCATCGACGAGACCCTGGCGGCCTACGAGGTCGAGCCGCTCGAGCAGCGGATCCACGGCGAGATACAGCAACTCATTCGCAGCACCTGCAGCGATCCCGGCGCGGTCCTGCCGGCCTTCACGGAGAGCGCGCATGGCTGACTACGCCCTCATGAACCAGCTGCTCTTCGAGGGGCAGCAGGATCCCGTGCGCCGGATGACCGAGGAGGCGCTTGCGGAGGGGCGCCCTGCGATGGAGGTGCTCGAAGACGGGCTCATCGCGGGCATGCGCGTCGTCGGCGAGGACTTCAAGCACAACCGTGTGTTCGTGCCCGAGGTCCTGCTCGCCGCGCGCGCCATGAAGGCGGGTCTCGCCGTGCTGAAGCCGCACCTCGCGAACAACCGCAGCGAATCGTCAGCTTTGTCCGCGACCATCGTTCTGGGGACCGTGAAGGGCGACCTGCACGACATCGGCAAGAACCTCGTGGGCATGATGGCGGAGGGCGCCGGCTTCACGATCGTGGACCTCGGCACCGACACTTCGGCCGAGCGGTTCATCGCTGCGGCCAGGGAGCACCGCGCGCGCATCGTGGGCATGAGCGCGCTGCTCACGACGACGATGATCTACATGCGCACCGTGGTGCAGAAGTTCGAGGAAGCGGGAATGCGCGACGTCAAGCTCTGCATCGGGGGCGCGCCAACCAGCGCCGATTACGCCCGGCAGATTGGCGCAGACGGCTACGCGGCCGACGCGGCGAGCGCCGTGGAGCTCTTCAAGAGGCTCATCTCCGAGCAGGCGGTCGCCGCCCCGTGACCGGGTCGGCCGTACCGACGGCTGCCGACGGCGCGACGGTCACGATCGACGGCGTCGCCGGGCCGGCACCGCTCGGGCAGAGCTTGTTCGACTGGGCGGAGTCGCGCGGAATCGCGGTCCCCACTTCCTGCCACAAGCAGGGCAAGTGCCGCGAGTGCCTGGTCGAGATCGAGTCCGGCGCGGAATTCCTCAGCGAGCTGGCCGACCAGGAAAGCCACCTCGAGGGTGCGTTTCGCCTGGCCTGCCGCACACGCGTGACGGCGCCGGGCGAGGTCAGGGCGCACACGCTTCGCCGCGGGTCGATGCGCATCGAGACGACGTCCAGCGCGGATCACGACGAGTGCGTCGCCGTGGATCCGGCCGTCACGCGGCACGGGGCGCGGATACTGCTCGACGGCGCGCCCATCGCGGAATCGGCGGGGCCGATCCACGGTCTCGCGCTCGATCTCGGCACCACGACCGTCGCATTGCGCCTGCACGACCTCGAGACCGGGCGCCTGGTGGCGACGCGGTCGTTCGAGAATCCGCAGCGCTTCGGCGGCTCGAACGTGATGTCCCGCATCCACTACGATGGCGCGCACCGCGGCCGGCTGCTGCAGCGCACGCTGCTCGGCTATCTCACGCATGCGATCGAGTCGCTGGCCGTGGATCCCGCGACGATCTACGAACTGGTGGTGGCGGGCAATCCCACCATGCGCGACCTGCTGTTCGGGCTCGACGTGCAGGGGCTGGGAGTGCTGCCGTACCGATCCGTCACCGAGGCGGCCGTGGGCGAGGGCCGCGCGGCCACGACCAGCCTTGTCTCGACCGCGAAAAAGCTGCGACTGCCGGTGCACCCTGCGGCGCGCATCTACGGCCTGCCGCTGGTCGGAAGCCACGTGGGCGCCGACGCCGCGGCCTGCCTGCTCGCGACCGGCATGGCCGAGGACAGCGGAATCTGCGCGCTCCTCGACATCGGCACGAACACCGAGGCCTTCTTCGGCAATGCCGATCGCATGCTCGCGGCCTCCTGCCCGGCGGGGCCGGCCTTCGAGGGCGGCGGGGTGGGGTGCGGCATGCCGGCCCTCGACGGTGCCATCGAACGCGTGGCCCTCGACGACGACGGTGCGATGCGCATCGAGATCGTGGGCGACGCAGCGCCCGCCGGCATCTGCGGCTCGGGCCTCGTAGACCTGATGTCGGAACTCAGGCGTACCGGGCGCATGAACGGGCAGGGCCGCTACGTCGAGTCTGACCAGCCGATTACCCTCGACGCCCGCGGCCGCGTGTCGGTGAGCGAGGCCGACGTCAACGAACTCGCGCAGGCGAAGGGCGCCAACGCGGCGGGCCTGCGCGTGCTGGCGGACGAGTACGGCGTCGGCCTCGATCGAGTCGACCGGCTCTACCTCGCGGGCGGCTTCGCGCGGCACCTCGACGTGGACGCGGCCTGCCGCATCGGGCTCATCCCCGACCTGCCCCGCGACCGGATCGTCAAAGTCGGCAACGCGGCGCTCGCAGGGGCGTCGATAGCCCTGCTGTCTCGATCCCGGCGCGCGGATCTCGAGGCGATCGTCAGGCGCGTGGAACTGGTCCGGCTCGAAGCGCATCCGCAGTTCTTCGATTTCTTCGTGCAGGGCTGCCAGTTCGAGCCCTTTGGAGCCGCGGCGTGAGCGTCGCGACGATCCTGCCCGTGTCGGCCGTGGACGCGGCGGCGGCCGTGGCGGACGACGAGTTCAAGCGCCTGATGGGGATTCCGCGCGGGCGTGAGATGCCACCAGAGGTGGGCGAGCGTTCCGACCTCGCGCGCCGCTGGTACGCCGGACACGGGCGGCCATTCATCGCCGCGCGTCGCATTGGCCTGCGGGAAACGGGACACGATTCAGTGACGCTGGAGACGGGCGATGTGATCGCCGGCGGCGCGCTCGCGGAACGGCTGCGCGCCGGTGAGGCTCACGCACTGGTCGCCCTCGCGGTGAGCGCCGGCCGCGAGGCGGCCGACGAGGCGGCGCGCCTCTGGGCCGACGACCGCCCCGACGAATCCTGGTTTCTCGACCGGTTCGCGGTCGCGGTCGCCGAGCAGCTGGTGTGGCGGGCCTCGGCCGCGCTCTGCGGCGACGCCACGGCAGCGGGCGAGGGACTGCTCCCCCACCTGTCGCCGGGCTGCGGCCGGTGGGACATCTCGGGCCAGCACCCGTTGATGGCGTTGCTGCTTGGCGTTAGTCCGCAGGAAGTCCGCGCGGCAACGTCGGCGACGGAGGGGGACACATCGACCGGCGCGACGCTCGGGCCACTGACCCTGCTCGACTCCGGCGCGCTCCGCCCGCAGCACTCGCTGCTCGCCGCGCTCGGCGTGACGCGGCGTGCTATCGTCACGACACCCGAGTCCTCGTGCCGCAGCTGTGACCTCGCTCACTGCCGATACCGAAGGGCGCGCTACGCGCAGGACTCCGTTCCCGGGGTGACTGAATGACCCGACCCTCCTTGCTCGAAGCGCTGAAGACACGCGTGCTGCTCGGCGACGGCGCCATGGGCACGCAGCTCCAGGACGCGGGCCTCGAATCCGGCCACTGCGGCGAGGCGTGGAACCTCGATCACCCGGACCGGGTCATCGGGATCCAGCGCCGGTACGCCGAGGCGGGCTCCGACGTGATCCTCACCAACACCTTCGGCGCCTGCCGCATCATGCTCGATCGTCACGGCGAGGGCGCGCGCACCGCGGATATCAATCGCGCTTCCGTCGCGATCGCGCGGGAGGCGCTGGGCGGGCGTGGCTACGTGCTCGGCGACATCGGGCCGTTTGGCGGCCTCATGGAACCCTACGGCGAGATCCCGCGGGTCGCCGTCGAACGCGCGTTCCGCGAGCAGGCGCGAGCGCTCGTGGAGGGCGGCGCGGACGGGATCATCATCGAGACACAGACGGCGTTCGAGGAAGCTGAGATCGCGATCGCAGCGGCGCGCGAGGCCGGTGCGCCGGTGGTGATCGCGTCGTTCGCGTTCGATCGCATGCTCGACGAGGACGACGTCCGCACCATGATGGGCATCGGGCCGGAGCAGGCCGCGGAATTCATGGCGCGGCACGGCTGCGACGTCGCGGGCCTTAATTGCGGCACCGGCGTGGACATGTGGTTCGCCGCGGACATCACGCGCCGTTATCGCGCGACCTGCGGGCTGCCGGTCATGGCCCAGCCGAACGCGGGGGCGCCGGTGCTCGAGGACATGAAGGTGCTCTACAAGCAGACGCCCAAGGAGATGGGCGAGGGCCTCGAGGGCCTGCTCGCGGCGGGGCCGCGCATCGTGGGTGGCTGCTGTGGCAGCACGCCGGCACACATCCGGCGATTCCGGGAAATTCTCGACGGCACGGCCGGGGAGCAGCGCGCATGAGGGTGACGTTTCCGACCGACGAGGCGCGGCTCGACGCCTACCTGCCGTCGGCGAAGCCCGACGGGTCCGGCGTCGGGGTCAACTATGCCGATCAGGTGCTCAAGCTCCTGAAACAGACGCTGCCCGACGGGCGCAAGCTCGTCGCGAAGCGCCGCGGGCTCAAGGTCTCGGTCACGATCGGCGAGAAATCCGGCCACGCCATCATGCGCCGCATCGAGCACGGGCCGGACTCGCGCGCGATCTTCGAGCGCGCCCTCGTCGAAGCCGCGCGTGAAGCCGGGGCCGGGCTCGTCCGCGAGCCGGGCGCCGTGCACCTGGACCTCTGACGCTTACCGGGCGGAGAGCGGCATGCGGGGAGTCATCGGGTGGCTTTTGGCCTTCATCGTCGGCTCTGCCGGCTGGTGGCTCGGCCAGAAAGTGGGGCTCGGCACGGCCGTGGTGCTGAGTGCCGTGGGCACCGGGGGCGGCCTGTACGCGGGCCATCGGTGGTTCGACGACAACCTGGGGTGATGACGGTGAACGCGCATCCGACGGCCATCATCGAAGAGGGGGCTCGGCTCGGCGCAGGCTGCGTGGTCCACGCCTACGCCATCGTTACGCGCCACGCAGTGCTCGGCGACGGGGTCGTCGTCCATCCTTTCGCGGTCGTGGGCGGTGATCCCCAGGACCTGCGTTTCGATCCGGCGACGACCAGCGGTGCGCGCGTCGGCGCGCGCACGGTGCTCCGCGAGCACGTCACGATTAGCCGCGCGACCCGCCCCGACGGGTGGACCGAGGTCGGTGCGGACTGCTTCCTGATGGCGGGCAGTCATGTCGGGCACGATTGTCGCCTCGCCGACCGTGTGATCATGGCCAATTCCGTGCTGCTCGCCGGCCACGTGCACGTGGGCGAGGGCGTGTTCATCGGCGGAGGTGCCGGGATTCACCAGTTCACCCGGATCGGCGAGGGCGCGATCGTGGGCGGCGCGGCGCGCGTCTCGCTGGACGTGCCGCCGTTCACCATGGTGACGGAACGGGACGAGATCGTCGGGCTCAACGTCGTGGGCCTGCGTCGCCGCGGCCTGCCGCGGGCGACGGTCGAGGAACTCAAGAAGGCATTCCGCGCGGTCAACGTGCCGGTCGGCAACATGCGCGAGATCGCGGCGGCCGCACTCGCGAGCGGCGCCTATGCGAGCCCCGAGGCCCGCAGCTACCTCGAGTTCTTCGGCGCCGGCAAGCGCAGCATCGCGCGCGCCCGTCGCGGCGGGGCTGTTGCAGCGTCGGGCGACTGATCACGCGGCCGCTGCACCAAGTACCTATGCCTGGCCGCGTGCGTCGCGGCGGACAATCCGCGCACGTGGCGGCCTGCGAACCCGCGCGCCGGGTTCGATCGGGGCGGCCTTCAGCCCCAGCGGAACATGCGCGCGATGGCCGCGTCCATCCAACGATCGGGCAGGCGCTTGAGCACCTTGCGCGCGCCCGAGCCTTCGCCCTTGCAGTAGCGGGTCCGCGGGCGCCTTGCGGTGAAGACGTGCACGACGTCGCGCGTCACGACCTCCACCGGCGACGCGTCGCGTTGCGCGCGAGCGGAGAGGCCCTTCAGCGCCTCGACCAGTCCACCGTAGAGCTCCGTGAGGCCCGGCGGCGGGGCCTTCTGCGTCTCTCTGTAGTCACTGGCGCCCTTTTCCCAGATGTCG
>Ga0315273_10014262_pt1 | contig 10235 bp, 13 predicted proteins | sample YL17G02_0_MG_FD_205753 | JGI IMG/M metagenome (GOLD analysis project Ga0315273, IMG submission 205753) | Sediment microbial communities from Yellowstone Lake, YNP, Wyoming, USA - YL17G02_0 | ecosystem: Environmental > Aquatic > Freshwater > Lake > Sediment | place: USA: Wyoming | collected... | reverse complement strand
ACATTTGTATTCCATGTGGTTGGTGGCTGAGCGAGGAAGATGGCGACAATCTTATTGAGAGTATCATGGAGTTTTACAAGCAATGAAAAAATGTACGCATTGTGATAAAGAAAAAGAACCGATAGAGTTTAGTAAATCTCCATCAAGTGGTACCAAAGATGGTTTAAGTTCTTGGTGTAAAGAGTGTAATCGAAAACGCAGTCATGAAAGATATTCTGATCCGGTGATTAGAATGCGGGCCTGCGCCTACAGTAAAGCGTACAGTTCAGATCCGTTAACTCGGGGGAGATGTCAAGCATACCGTCGTAAACGAAACACGGGGTGTACTCCAGAACTCTACACGCAATTATTGAAAGCACAAAATGGGGTGTGCAAAGTTTGTGGTGGTACAAATAAAAGTGGCCGCGCACTCGCTGCAGATCATTGTCATAATACCGGTAGAATTAGATGGCTACTTTGCAGTAAATGTAATACAGGTCTCGGAAATTTTAATGATGATTCTAAACTTTTGAGAAAATTAGCGGATCTTTTAGATGAGATAGCAACACAAAATTTTGAAGAAGTCGGGGGAAGTCATGCGACTTAATGGTCACGACCAGATCGTTATAACGGATAAAGATACTTGTGGTGAAGGTTGTCATTTTGGCGACTATATTAACATTACAGGGTTCAAGCAAAATGGTTTGAACTTGATCATTGGTAACAATGTACGTATTATGGACAATGTACAGATTCATGTGGATGGAACTGTCGTAATCGAAGATAATGTGACGTTACATAATCATGTGTCCATTTTAGGATCTGGAAACTGTCGTATAGGTAAAAATACGTGGATTGCCCAATATACCTCATTAGATTGCACTGGGAACTTAGACATCGGGCAGGATTGTTGTATTGGGTATAGTTGTCAGATATGGACACATGTGTGTAGAGTTCCACAACTTCCAAATATGAGATTTCATTCGAAAAAGACGATAGTAATCAAAGATAGAGTCTGGCTCATGGGCGGACTCATTACAGTATCTCCTGGGGTAGTTATAGAAGAGGATTGTGTAGTATTCAGCAATTCTGTGGTAAGTAAAAGTACAGTTCCAGGCAAAGTTTATGCAGGTGCACCCGCGAAAATATTGGAACAGTATGATTCACCCTATAGAACCGATTGAGACATACATCATCACACTGCGTGGACAAAATGGCTCACATTTTTGCGTGTGTTTTGATAGGGTATCGATCGATGACGCTGACAAATTAATACGATTGTTATACGGAGCGTATCACACAGTAAGCGTAGTAAAGTTATGTTCGCAGCAAAGCTTGAAGTTAAGACAATCTTTTCAAAGTTAACCCCGTTAGATGAAACTCATCCGGGGCTTATTGAGTTATGGGCACATTTGTACGAGACTCTCGCGTACGAAGTTCATAATAATTTTTTCATCAAAGCATCCTCACCTAACCACTTCATTAGTGAAATTTGGGACGGGTATAACCGGCTATTCAATCAAAAATCCGGTAAGTTCTTAACGGGTCTATTGCCCTACGTATTGGAAGGCCTTAAGCAGTTCAATGTTCCGTATGAAATTGTCGATGAACGGCCTATTTATGACAAGCCCGGACCGATTGAAACCTGTGCGGTTGAGCTTAGACATTATCAACAAGATGCCCTCGATCAAATCATCGCGAATAAGCGAGGCATAATCTTTGCAAGGCCGCGATCAGGTAAAACCATTATAGAGATTATGATGGTTGCTAAACTCAATTTGTTCCCTGTTATTAGCATTTGTCAGAGTATTGATATTGCCAGGCAAACTGTAGAAAAATTCAAGCAATTTTTACCGCAAATTCCTGTTGGTATGGTAGGCGATGGCGAATGCGATATTCAACCAATTACGGTAGTGACGATCCAGTCAGTCATGTCTGCGTACAGTGTAAAAGAAACGATTCCTAAAAAGGAACTTGAAAAGTTTTTGAGCCAATCTGATAAAGGGAAGCTGCAGCGGTTGGTAGAAACTGCAAAAATCGTGTGGGCAGATGAATGTCACCACGTCGTTTCGTCGACATGGAAGTATATTTTGCAAAATAAGATTTATGCCGCTGAATACATTATTGGATGTTCAGGAACCCCGTATAGGGAAGATAACACAAATCTGTTACTAGAAGGCCTTTTAGGACCTATTATATACGAAATCAATTACAGTACGCTTATCGATGAAGGCTTTTTAGTGCGCCCTACGATTCATCTAATTAAGATCCCTGAAACGATGCAGTTTACAACTGAACCTTATGCAACTATCTATAAGAAAGCAATCATTGAAAACGATCTTCGCAACAAGGCGATTGCAAAAACGATTTATGCTCTCACCTCTACGGGGAGATCTTGCTTAGTATTGGTGAGTAAGATTACTCATGGGAACGAGCTGTTAAAATACATGCCTTATGCGAAGTTTTCTTATAGTAAGTCTTCTGATCGTGCTTCTCTATGGTATCAACTTAAAACTAAGCAGATTTTGTGCTTGATAACTACGCTTGGAGATGAGGGAGTTGATATTCCTAACTTAGATGCTACAATTATTGCTGCAGGCGGAGAGTCTGCAATCAAAGTATTTCAACGTATGCGGTGTATGACACCTTATCCTGGTAAAAATGCTGCTATCATGGTAGATTTTCTTGATCCATATAAGTATCTTAAAATTCATAGTAAGAAGCGCGCGAAGTTGTATAAAAGTGAAGCGAGCTTTAGAATTACGATGAAAGAAGCTAAAATATGATCCGCGCATATCGCTTTATCAACGAAGTACTCGTACATTCCGCGTTAGGTGTAGAAATGGATTTTGATCATCTTAAAGATCAAGTTTATCGATTTGATGTGCTAGATCGCCTGTACTTAATTTTTTGGACCGCGTTCACCACTAAACAGGTACGGCGGCATGATGTAAAAGAAGCGTGGGCGTATTTAATCCACCCTAAAGAATTTTTAGACGAAGTATTTATTGATGTCACTATGGATAATTGCGATGAGTAATTATTTGATTAAAGACGATCGGGTTCAATTGGATAGAGCTATCTATTTTATGCGTGTACGTATCGCCGCACTTAAAGACGAAGTAGATCAATTGAAGACTGAAAACCAGCAACTACGTAATCGTCCTGAGCAAGTATCGCACGGAGTGAGTGTTGAGCGTCCCAAAGAGAAAATCAACATGGACTTGCCCGTCGATCAATGGCATATACCCCACTTTGTTAAACGTTTTCAGCAATTATATGAGCAAAAATATGCTACTCCGCGGGTAATTAAGGGTAGTGAGTGGAGAACTATTGCTTTGAGGTGTAAGACGTTTAGAGACTCTCATATTGAAATACAGGATAACGTCGCATTCAAAGGATATATTGAATGGTTGTTCAAGGAAAAATTTACGAAAAAGTTTATTGCGTCGTTCCCATTGATTTGTTCGAATAATTTGTTCTATGAATGGAACGCATTAACCCGCCCCACAAAGAAGGCGGCTGAAATAGTTCGTCCTGTCCCAACTGAGGCGGATCTGAAAGCGCTAGAGGCCGAGTTTGAAGCGGTGAGAAAATATAAGAATGACAACTGACGAAAAAAATGTCCAGATTGCTCTTGGGACTTACTTACATGAAGCATGGAAAAAGAATTGTAAACTCATCGCTGAAGGGGACATCCTTAATGCGACAGGTTGGAAGTGTATCGCTGAAGGCCGTAAGCTCTGGGAGGATGCGGTAGTAGAAGTCTACGGTAAGAATATCATAAAGTGGGTATCTTACCACGTATGTACAGTAGACGGAAGAGAGTTTAGATATGACTATTCCTGAAAAAGACATACAGATTGCTCTTGGAACTTATCTACCCGAAGTATGGAAAGAGACTTGTAGACTCTGGGATGAAGGTAGAAAGCTCTGGGCTGAAGGTAAAAAGCTCTTGGCTGAAAGTGAAAAGCTCTTGGCTGAAAGTGAAAAGCTCTGGGATGAAGGTGATAAGCTCTTGGCTGAAAGTGAAAAGCTCTTGGCTGAAAGTGAAAAGCTCTGGGATGAAGGTAAAAAGCTCTTTACTGATGCGGTGGCAGAAGTCTATGGTAAAGACATCATAGATTGGACAGATTATGGATGTAAAGTAGGCGGAAGAGAGTTTAGATATGGTGTATAACTTCTCCAAATGGTTTAAAGTTCCTGAAGCAGAGTTTCAATCTTTGAAACGTACGCACTGCGACATGTGTACTAAATGTAAAGGCACTCGATTGCTTACGATAGATACTCCCGAATTTACTGGTGTTGCTCAATGTGAGTGTGTTAAAGCATTTCAAAGTGCATACGCATTGGCTAAAGCCGGTATCCCCATAATTTACCGAAGTCTTACTATAAAAGATATCGATCCGGAGTTTGCAAAGAATAACGTTGAAGGGATGACTAAAGCTCTAAAGTATTGGCGCCTCATACAAAAAGCGCATGATGATGGCACCGGATTATTTTTGAATGGTGATAATGGATCTGGTAAAAGCTTTGTGGCATCGCTCATCTTAAAAGAAGCGCTCGTGAATGGGTTTAGCGCGCACTTTGTATTATTGAAAGAACTTACCTCCGCAGCATTTGATGCTTTGAGAGATGAAGATGCTAGAGAAGATCTTGAAGCACTTATTACGCAGACAGACTTTCTGGTTATAGATGAATTTGATAAGATGTATCAAGATAAGAATGAGTTCGTTATCAACTTACTTGATGCACTTTTTAAGCAACGATACTATACCAACAAGCCGTTAATCATCACCTCTAACACCCCTTTTGAAGAAATTATCAATACCCATAGCAGTTCAATTGCGTCTATGTTCACAGAGAAGCTTTTGCAAGTGTGCTTTACGGGTAATTATAGAGCGAAACGCGGCAAAGATTTAGAAGCAGAATTTTTCACTGAGTAAATAATGGCAATAGAATTTTACGATGACTCTACAGAGCGCACGGTTTTATCGGCGCTATTGAATGATATAACGTTTTTAGAGGACTCTCTTTCTAAAAATAAGATTTATCTCGAAGACTTTTACATGGAGTTAAATCGTTCTCTCTATGACATTATTCTCAAGTTTTTTGTTAAGTATCATTCTCTTCTCCCCCAACAAGCGTTAGAAAAATTCCTGATAAAGAATGCGATAGTAAAGAAAACGGAACTCACGGTTCTTTACGCAGAGGTTAAAGCGCTTACCAATGCTCAAGGACCTGTGCTCCGCATGTATGTTGAACAACTTAAAGATTATACGACGAAGCGTAGACTATATGCGGAGATATTTAAGCCTCTTCAAGAAGGCTTACAGGACGAATCTTCTAGTGGTAGCGACCTCCATAATCAAATCACTCGTACGATATTATCTACGCCCTCTACAGACAGTGCAGTAAGAATATCGTCAGTATATGCTCGGCCAGACGCCCGCATCGATTCATACTTCGACCGAAAGAACCATCCTGAAAAGTATACCATGCTTAAGTACGGGATGAAAGAAGTAGATGACGCAACTGGAGGCATGCAGAAGCAGGCTTTGTACATGGTTTACGGTAGGACGGGCGCGGGCAAGTGTGTCGCCGCGGACACTCTGGTAGTATTGAGTGATGGTAGTAGGGTGAAGATTAAAGATATCGTTGATAGTCAAACGGGTAAAATTTTAACACTAACTGATGCGCATAAGTTAAAACTTGCTGCACCTACTGCATTTATGTGCTCAGGTAAGCAGCGAGTGTACAAAGTACTGACCAATTCGGGCAGAGAGATTGTATTAACTAAAACGCATCCATTACTTACAATTCATGGATGGAAGCCAGTACAAGATCTTTCAATCGGAGACCGCATTGCAGTCCCGAGAGAAATCCCGGTTTTCGGGAGGTCTACTATGAGCATTCCTCGGGTTAAGTTGATGGCATATTTAATTGCTGAAGGAGGTTGTTGTTCAAACGAATTGACATTTACGAATAATGATAAAATTATTCAGAAAGACTTTGTATCCGCTGTCAAAAAATCGACGTTTGAAAATACTCGAGTAGTGACATATGGTAAAAAGGGATCTCTCTCAATTATTGGAAGCACTCTTTCAGAAGAAAAGCGTGAATACAAACCGGGATGTTATCGTCGAATGCACTCTCATGTAGTTAAGGCGTGGTTAAAAGGACTTAATTTAAATAAAAAGTCGGTCGATAAAACTCTTCCAACTGAAGTATTTCAATTTAGTAAAAAACAACTTGCAACATTTTTAGCAACACTGTGGGCATGCGATGGTAGTATTTATGGGCCGACTTTTGATCATATCACATATGAAACCGGTTCCCCTGAGTTAACTAAACAAGTTGCACATCTTTTATTACGGTTCGGTATTTTAACTCGTTATTGGGAACATTATATAACATTCAATAATAAAAAGTTTGTTGTAGGTAGTTTAGAAGTACTTGGAAGTAGTCGTAAAACGTTTTTGAAAGAAGTTGGTAAATACATTATTGGTGAAAAACAATCTCGAGTAAAGCAAGCATTGAAATGTTTTGAATTGTACCAACAAAATACTAACTTAGACACGTTGCCGATGAATTTAATTTACCCGTATTTACCTAAAACCGTTGAAGGTAAAATTGATAGAACTACGATCGATCAAAAATGTAAGTTCGAAATTAACTATTCAACCAATTGGGATATTCGGGGATGTTCAAGAGAGAAAACTTTACGACTTGCAGAAGCCTTAAAAAATAAAACATTAACTCAGCTCGCAACGTCAGACATTTTCTGGGACACTGTTCGAGATATTCAGTATGTAGGCGTGCAAGATACTTATGATCTTGAAATGGCCCCCACACACAATTTTGTAGCGAATGATATTATTATACACAATAGTAGAATGATGTTCAATATTGGATGTAACGTAGCTAAAACGGGTGCCTCAGTATTATACTTCACTATTGAAATGCCTGGTGAAGCTATTCAGCACATGTGGGAGTCTCGTGAATTGCACATTCCATTGAACAAAATCACTAAAACTCCGCCGACGTTAGACCCAGATGAAGAAAAGCGATATGTTGAATTCTTACAGGACATGAAAATACATAAAGCGCCGTTTCATATCGTAGATATTGCATCAGGCGCTACTACAGGATTGATCGCGGCTGAAGTGATGAAGTTTGAAAAGAAATATGGTAGAATGCCTGACATAGTACTCGCAGATTATGCAAGTTTGATTATGCCTATGGGCAAGCACAAAGACCGCGTTGAAAAGTATGATCATCTATTCAGAGAAATGAAAGAACTCGCGCGTTCACATGATACCATCTATTATACTGCTGCGCAAGCTAACCGCGATGTATTGAAATCTGCAAAAGCAGGTACTGAACACGTAGCGTTTTCAGACGCGGCCTCTCACCACTGTGATGGTGTGTTCTATATTCATGCGAGTGAAGAAGATGAGATCGCTAGCCAAGTCCAGTTTAGCGGCGTTAAAGACCGGTGGAATCAGACAAAGACAGTTACACTCCATTGGAATAGAGAAACGAACTATATCGGCAATTGGGGTAGTATAAAATCTGGCGCAAGTGTGCCCCCGCCAAGTGAGGAGACGCAGACAGATGAGTTCTAAAAATAAAGAAACTTTAAAGAAGATAGCTGATGCAATACGCCCCCTAAGAAAGCAATCCCAACGCGCGTGCTGTCTAATCGGTATTTTTGCACGTCACGCACATTTAGGAACAAATCAAATTGAAAGCGAACAAAAAGTCCAAGACGCGTTGAATGATATTGAGAGTATCCTCTTAGAAGCAGGGTACCTAGAAAGATTCGAGCACGATGAGTTTTAATAAAGATAAGGTAAGCATAGTCCAGTTGGCAGAGCAGTACGGAGTCGTGTTAGACCCATCTAACAACGATTTTGTAGGTCTTTGCCCATTCCATCCGGATAACGATACTAAAAGCTTACATCTTTATACTCATAGCAATAGTTTTTACTGCTTTGGGTGCCATGCAGCAGGTACCATCTTTGATTTTGTGATGAAGTATGATGGGATTTCATTCAAAGAAGCTGTAACAAAATTGGATGCGGGTAGTGTAGATGAGTTTGATCTCTCAGATATCAATGTTAAATCTACTCAAAAGTTCAATACGCATAGAGAAATGATTGAAGCACTTGCTACGAAGCATTTGCGAGATCTTTATTTTCAAACGTTAATATTGAAAGACAATAAAGTTGAGATCAGAACTCTCGTAGAAGACTTGTGGCAGTGGTATGATCTTTCTCAAGTGAAGTTTGATATTAAAGCAAGTAGCGATGTGAATGAGAACGTGTTGATACAGAAGTTGAATGATTTCTATATCGCATTTAATCAGAAGCTACAACAACTGCAGGTGAAGTTAGATGAGCTTAAGTAACGGTAAAATGTTCTATTGGCCAAATAAAGGAACTAAATGAACGCATCTCTCGAACGAATTGATTTTTTTGCTGCAGAGTATCATAGAACAAAAGATGTAAAGTGCTTTGAACAATTTCTCAAATTACTTTCACCTTTCATTCGCAAAACGATTAACAAAGCCTGTACGAACTCGTCATGGGATAAGCAAGAGCTATACTCCATCATTTCTGCAGACATGTGGCGACTACTTAATCGTCAGGAGCCTGTAGAAGGGATGCCTTATCATTGGCTTTGTCTCCGTCAGATCAAGAATAAGCTCATCAATTATATCTCTACAACTATGAGAGAAAAATCGTTTAAAATTTGTCCATCATGTGATGAATCATATCCTCATTCGGTATATACATGTAAAGCATGTGGTGTATCGTTAACTCCCGCGATAATAAGAGAGGCTCATGACATGTTGGATGGTGTGGAAACGTATGAAAATACGCACAGTTATGCTCCAGATTACTTAGAAGATATCATTCAACAAGAGCTGGTTACGCGCTTGCTTACAAAAATAGTGGATCCTACCACGAAGAAAATTGTACAGATGCGTTTAGACGGGGCTTCTTATACTGAAATCAGTGGTGTTATAGGTATTGCGCATAACGCGGTGAAGCGCCGCCTTCATAAATGCCAACCAATTTTAAGCCAACTTATAAAGGAGAACGTATAGTGTATTCATCGGTCACAAAGCACATATCATTTGATGCCGCGCACTATTTGATGAACCCTGCGTGGGATCGTGAAACGAATATGGCAAAGTTCCATAAATGTTGCTTATATAAGAAAGACGGATCAGATCAACCGCACGGGCATACATACCATTTGGAAGTAACCGTATTTGGTATCGTCGATCCTGATACTGGATTTGTCATTGATTTTAAAGACCTTAAGAAAATTTTGAGTGAGGGCGTTCTTGAAAAATTAGATCATAATTTGCTCAATACGATCGACTTCTTCAAAGTGAACCTCGCCACAGCCGAAAATATTTGTCAGTATATTTGGCAAGAGATCGTAGATGAAATTGAAGCAGTACGTCCGGAACAAATTATGGTCACCCAAATCAAATTATATGAGACGCCTGATTCATTCGCACTACTGACTCGTGATATGGTTATAGGCGCACAGCCCCGTATCCGTACGTGCGGGGGTAATTGTGATAATTGTAAAGATGGGGGGCACTAAGATGCCAGTTGATGGAGTTAAAAGAGAAAATCTTCCTGATATTCAAAATGAAAAAGAGCTTCGAAATAAGCGCATTGAAAGAGTGGGCGTTTCTCGTGTACAGATTCCGCTGAAGGTCTCTCGTAAAGATATTGAGGATGGTGTTCCGCAATATGTACAGGCGAACGTATGGATGTATGCATCTATTGGTTCCGAGTATAAAGGCGCGAACATGTCCAGGTTTCTCGAGACACTAATGTCTTATGAGAATGTGCAACTTACGTCCAACTCTCTCAAGCAAATCATTGAAGATATGCTTAATCGTTTGGGCTCAGGTTCTACGGATGGATACATGAAGATTTCGTTTAAGTACTTTATACCTAAGTATGCCCCCGTATCTAAGAAGCGCGGAGTTCAAGGCTATGATATTTCGTTCATCGGTCGTATGAAAGATAACACATACGATTGGGGAATCGAAGTAGAAGCTACTGGAACTAATTGTTGCCCGTGTTCAAAAGAGATCTCTTCACCTAAAATTGGTGGTATGGGTGGCGCGCATAATCAACGCAACAGAATTAAAGTGCGCCTGGCTCCGAACGATAATTTGTTCTGGATTGAAGATATTATTAAAGTGATTGAAGACCAGTTCA
>Ga0315273_10014261_pt1 | contig 10235 bp, 9 predicted proteins | sample YL17G02_0_MG_FD_205753 | JGI IMG/M metagenome (GOLD analysis project Ga0315273, IMG submission 205753) | Sediment microbial communities from Yellowstone Lake, YNP, Wyoming, USA - YL17G02_0 | ecosystem: Environmental > Aquatic > Freshwater > Lake > Sediment | place: USA: Wyoming | collected... | reverse complement strand
GGCCCATGCTCTGGAATGAAAGGCCTCGCTCTTTGAGATAGTAGGGCAGGATGAAGTCATATATGCCGGCTGTCATGCCGAAGATGGCGGAGACGGCCAGCACAGTTTTCACATTACGGTTCACGGTCGCCCAGTCACAGAAATCGCGTCCGCTGCGAGCGGACGCGTGGCTGTTCATTTCGCCGGGGGCTTTGGCGCCCCTCTACTGCGCCGGCGCAGCAGGTATCGGGAACTCTCGTCCGCAATCTACGAGCGACGGGAAGTTGGAGTGCGAGAGGAGAGCAACGTGAAGCAACAGGAAGGGCGGCCAGAGGGCCTGATCGGACAGGTACTCGCCCTCGGCGGGCTGGTTGACTATCAGGCAGGCTCGGTGGTGAGCCGCACGGTGATAGACAAGAACGTCGGGACCGTCACGGTCTTCGCCTTCGACAAGGACTCCGGCCTGAGCGAGCATACCGCGCCCTACGACGCGCTGGTGCAGATCATCGAGGGGCGGGCCGAGATCACTGTCGCAGGCCACCTATCCACCGTGAGCAGCGGGCAGTTCATCATCATGCCGGCGAACCATCCCCACGCGCTGCGGGCTGCCGAACGGTTCAAGATGATGCTGGTGATGATCAGGGCGTGAGACCGCCAGCGCGTGCGGCTACCGCACGATCCGCAGCAGCTTCAGCCCTGAGGCCTCATCCATGGCGCGGTCGGCGCTCAGGTCGAGCATCTCGATAATCACCACCTCGAGCACGAGGAAGACCGACATCTCTACCCGCGGGCAGCCCACCAGAGCGGAGTCGCCGCGACCGATGCCGGCATGAAAGTGCAGCGCGGGCGCGCCGTCCTGCAGGAAAACTGTACCGATGCCCACCAGTTCCCGCGCGTCGTCGAACTCCTCGACGTGCGGGACGATCTTTCCGGTCGGATTCTCCGGGCCCGTGACCACCTTGCCCCGCCGCATCCCACCCACGGCCAGCACTGCGGCGGCAGCGATCGCCTCTTTCTTCGCGATCTCCGTCACTGCGTCGTAGATCGACTCGCCGTCCTCAAGTCGGGCGACGAAGACGCGCCCGAGCCGTCCCTGTGTGTAGTCCATATCGCTCCATTACCGTTGGACGGGGGGTTGCCCCTGCCATATGCCGGCCTGTTGAGCATCAGTTCGCGCAGGAACTCGACCGATCCACTCAGAAACCGTTATCCATGACATTGAACAATCGGAGAGGTGTTCTGCAATGAAGTATCGTCCCCTTGGGAAGACCGGGCTGCAGGTGTCCGCACTCGCGTTGGGCTGCATGCGGCTGCCGGAGCACGACCCCGATCTCGCGGCTCAAGTGGTTGACCAGGCGATTGCGAACGGGATCAACTACTTTGAGACCACCCGCGGCTACATCAATGGCCGCTGCCAGCATCTCGTCGCCGGCGGCCTCAAAGGGCGCAGCCGTGGGCTGATCGTGTCCGGCAAGACGGGGGTCGGCGCCGATACGACAGCCGATAGCTACCGGAAGGACATCGAGCGGCAGATGGAGATCCTGGGTGTGGACTTTCTCGAGTTCTACCAGGTCGGTTGGTTCAGCCTCGAGGCGCTGCCGTACCTGGTGAAGAAGGACGGCGCGCTCAAGGCGCTGGACAAGGCGCGCACCGAGGGTATCATCAACCACATCGGCTTCACCGGCCACGACAAGCCGGAGAACTTCACCAAGCTGATCGAGACCGGCCTCTTCGACAGTCTCACTATCCCCTATAACATGCTCGACCGAGGGTACGCGCCTACGATCAAGCGCGCGGGGGAACTCGGCGTGGGCGTCGTGGCGATGTGCCCCGTCGCCGGCGGCATGCTCGCCAGCCCTGCTGCACAGTTGCAGCAGCTCATCCCCGCTGGCGCGACCACCACTGCGGGTGCGGCGCTGCGGTTCGTGCTGTCGAATCCGGACGTGAGCTGCGCGGCCTCCGGCATGGAGAACCTCGACATGCTCCGCGAGAATCTCGCCACGGTGAACGCGTTCGAAGGCGCGAACGCCGAGGACCATGCCCGCATGGATCGCATCCTCGACGAGTTCGCCTCCCTCGGCGACAAGTTCTGCACCGCCTGCGGCTACTGCATGGACTGCCCGAACGGGGTGGACATCCCCGGCAACTTCCGCCTCTACAACATGGCAAAGGTGTATGGCCTGGACGAATGGGCCCGCAAAGAGTACGCGGACATGAAGGAAGGCAAGCAGGCTTCGTGCTGCACCGAGTGCGGCACCTGCGAGCCGAAGTGCCCGAACAAGCTCCCCATCATCGAGCAGCTCGAAGAGGTGGTGAGGGCGCTGGCCGTCTGAGGCTGTATCACAGTCACACGCGATAAAGGGCAGGAGCATGTCTCCTGCCCTTTCTTGTGCCCGCTTCGTAGACCCGGCAGAGCGGCTCGTCCTATGCGGGTTGAGGCTGCTCGCCCGGCCGAGGAAGCGTGGTATCCGTCAGCGCCGGCGATGGCTGCGTCTGCGGCGGGCCCTGCTCCGGCTGCTCCGGCTGCTCTGGCGCCTTCGGCAGTTCCTCTCCGCGCATGACGGCGCGGATCTCCTCGCCGGTCAGAGTCTCTTTCTCCAGCAACACCTCGACGACGCCCCGCACCTGATCCACGTGCGCCGTGAGAAGCTCCTTCGCCCGCTCGTAGCAGTCCTCGATGATCCTGGAGACTTCCTTGTCGATGGCCGAGGCGACTTGCTCGGAGTAGTTCCGGTCCGCCATGATGTCGCGGCCCAGGAACGGTTGGTCATAGTGCCGACCGAGCGCCACCGGCCCGAGCGCGTCGCTCATGCCGAAATCCGTGACCATGCGCCGGGCCAGCTCGGTCGCCTTCTTCAGATCGTCTGCCGCGCCGGTCGTCATCTCCTGGAAGGCAAGCTGCTCGGAGACACGCCCGCCGAGGAACACGGTGATCCGGTCCTGCAGCTCCGTCCGGCCCATGATGTATCGGTCCTCAGCCGGCAACTGCAGCGTGTACCCCAAAGCCAGGCCCCGTTGGAGGATCGAGACCTTGTGCACGGGATCCGCGTTCGGCATCAATTCGGCCAGCACGGCGTGACCCACTTCGTGGTGTGCGAGCACCTTCTTCTCGTGCTCGGACATGATCCGGCTCTTGCGCTCGGGGCCGGCCACCACGCGCTCGATGGAGTCCTCGAAGTCGAGCATTCCGATCTTTGTTCTGTTGCGGCGGGCGGCCAAGAGCGCTGCTTCATTCACCATGTTGGCAATATCGGCGCCGGAGAATCCCGGTGTCCGCCGGGCCAGCACTTCGAAGTCCACATCGTCGTCCAGCGGCTTGCCTTTGGCGTGCACTGCGAGAATCGCGTGCCGTCCCCGCAGATCGGGATTGTCCACCTGGATGTGCCGGTCGAAGCGCCCGGGACGCAGCAACGCCGGGTCGAGCACGTCCGGCCGGTTAGTCGCCGAGATCAGAATAACGCCGGAGTTCGGGTCGAATCCGTCCATCTCGACCAGCAGCTGGTTCAGCGTCTGCTCGCGCTCGTCGTGGCCGCCGCCAAGGCCGGCGAATCTCTGCCGGCCGACCGCGTCGATCTCGTCGATGAATACGATGCACGGGCGGTTGGCCTTTGCCTGCTCGAACAGATCGCGGACTCGAGAGGCGCCTACGCCGACAAACATCTCCACGAATTCCGAGCCGCTCATGTGGAAGAACGGCACGCCGGCCTCACCGGCAATCGCACGAGCGAGAAGCGTCTTGCCCGAGCCCGGGGGGCCGACGAGCAGCACGCCCTTCGGGATACGCGCGCCCAGCGCCTGGAACTTGCGCGGGTTCTTGAGGAACTCGACAACCTCCATCAGCTCGGCTTTCGCCTCGTCAACGCCGGCGACATCGTCAAAGGTGACCTTCTGGCCGGTGTCGGGGCTGCGCCGGGCGCGGCTGCGCCCGAAGGAGAGCGCCTGATTCCCACTGCTCTGCGTCTGGCGCACCACGAAGATCCAGAATCCGAGGATGAGCAGGCCGGTGATCAGGAGATAGAAGATGCTGCTGACCCAGAAATCAGAGATGGACGGCTGCTCGACTTTGACTCTCACCCCGTGCTCGCGGGCGGCAGGGATGAACAGCGCCTCGTCAACCGGAAGGTTGACCTGGTACCTGAGGCTGTGATTGTCCTCGGTGTAGTAGCCCTCTCCCCTGCTCTTGGGGTAGATCGTCAGGCTGGAGACTTTGTTCTGGTCGACATAGCGCATGAACGTGGTGAAGTCCAGGCTGGACTTCGGCTCGCGCTTCTGAACGGATTGCTGAAGGAAGATGAACGCGACGGCGACCAGTGCAATCCAGCTAAGTATTCTGAAGATTCGTGCCAATGCGAACCCTCCTTGGCATGAGTGTGGCGCAACTTCTCTTGTGCGCGGCGCCGGCTATCTATTCCACGTCGCATCCATGGCCGGCCGCGATATAGGTGCGACAGGGGATAGCGGCTGCTCTGCGATCGATCAGCGTTCGCCGCCTGGTCTGGCCCGCTCCCACCGGGTACTGCCCCTCCGTGCTATTTTCCCCCGTAGTTTTGACACGGAAACCCGCCAACCGTTGGCGGTCTACAGACTCCCGCGGTCATTGTAGCACAGCGCGCCGGTCAGAACAATTCGAGCAAGGGACGGAATGGCTCGGTTGAGCGGTCTCCGGCCCGTTCCGGCGCTGAATGTGCCGCAGCCGCTTCAGGATCCGTTGTCGGCTGATGGAGCCGGCAGCTCTCTGAGCTTCGCGACGCCGCGCGCGGCAAGAACCGAGGCGCCAATGATCCCGGCGTCGTCCCCGAGATGGGCCGGCAGAATGCGACACGTGGAGGCCGGAACCATGAGAGCCCTGGCACGCACCGTGCGCAGAATAGGCTCGAAGAGGAGCCGTCCGGCTTGGGCGATGCCCCCGCCGATGACCATCACTTCGGGGTTGTACAATTGGATCAGGTTCGCGATCCCGATGCCGAGGTAATAGCCGGTCTCCGACATCACCTCGACAGCGACCGCGTCGCCCTGCTCGGCACAGCGGGCGATCAGCGCCGGGGTAATCGACCCGAGCCTATACTCCACTGTTTCCGCGATCGCCGTCTGCCGGCCCTGCTGCATCTTCGTCACCGACCGGCGGACGATGGCATCGCGTGCAGCCATGGCTTCCCAGCAGCCGCGATTCCCGCAGTTGCACAACGGCCCATCGGGCTCAATGGTCATGTGCCCGACTTCGGCGAACCCCTCGGTCGGGCCGATGCGCAGATCACCGTCGATGATCGCGCCGCCTCCGATGCCCGTTCCGAGCGTGATCATCACCATGTTGTCGTAGCCGCGGCCCGCGCCGAAGGTGTGCTCCCCAAGAGTCTGGACGGCAACGTCGTTCAGCATGAAGCTGGGCAGGCCCAAAGCTGCGTTGATGGGCGGCAGAATGGGGACGCCGCGAGAGTCAGCGAAGTTTGGCGAGAACACGCAGATCCCCTCGCCCGACTTGAGCGCGCCAGCCACCCCCAGACCGATCCCGCGTATGTCCTTGGTGGTGAAGCCGGCGTTGTCGACCGCCTCTTCGATCGCTTCTATGCAGCGCTCAACGGCCGCTCTGAGGCCGCTTTCAGCAAGAGAAGGACGCCGCGCCTCTCCCAGAATGCGGCCGTTCTCGTCAACCACGCCTGCGCGGATGTTGGTCCCGCCGATGTCGGCGCCGACATATCGCTGTGTGCCTTCTGCTCCGGCCTCCACGGCGCTCTCCTCTCTGAATGCTACTGTTCGTCCGGCCGAACGAGCAACTCCGTGATCTGCGCAGCCAGCGTGACGGCGTTGAAAGGCTTCACCACATATCCGTCGCCGCCGAGCGCCAGACCCTTTTCGATGTTCGCATCCTCGCCCAGGGCCGTTAGAAAGAGGATTGGGATGCCGTCGGTGCCGGGCGTGGACTTGAGCTGCCGGCACACCTCAAACCCATCCATCACCGGCATGAGGATATCCAGAAGCACCAAGTCCGGCTGCTCTCGCCGCACCGCCTCCAGCGCCTTCTTCCCATTTCGCGCGTAGGAAACGCGGTAGCTCTCCCCCAACACGTGGCGGATGCAGGCGCCGGCGAGGCTGCAGATCGCCGCATCGTCGTCCACCACAAGGATCTTCAGCTCGTGCCGTTCTCGTTCGGTCCGCATAGCCGCCCCTCTGACCTCTTGCTGCGTCAGACTTCGCCGCCCTTTCCGCGCCGCCTGCTAGCGGTAGTTTGCCATGATCGGGGCGGTATTTCCATGTCTCATGCCCACGGCGTTCGCTGATCGCCTCGGCGCTCCCGCGTGGAAGCCGCCTGGTGCGGGCGGCAGTTTCGGGCCAGCGGCCTGGACCGGCTTCCCGGCGGGCGCTAGGTGGAGCGGACGATGGCGAGGACTTCGGCGAGCGACTTCACGGTCCAGTCCGGTCTGGCTGCGCCGGGTGGCGCGGCGGCGCCGTCGCGGCTCACCCAAGCAGAGCGCATGCCGGCGGCGCGAGCGCCGCCGATGTCGGCCATGATGTTGTCCCCGACGACGAGACAACACTCGGACGCTACCCGAAGCTCGCTCGCGGCGGCCCACATGAACTCCGGGTTGGGCTTGCGCCAGGGCACTTCGCCGGAGCCGATGAACGCAGAGAACATATCCCGCAGTCCGTAGCGGGCCAGGTCCGAGTAAAGGGCCTCGCTGGGTGTGTCCCAGGGGGAATTGGTGATGATGGCGAGATCTATGCCGAGGGACCGAAGCTCGCGCAGGACGGACTCGGTCTCCGGGAATGGCTTCGGCCAGGCGCGCACGGGCTCGTTGAAGGCTTCAGTCAGACGCTCTACCTGGCCGTCTTCGGGGGTGATGCCAGCGACCGCCAGCGCCTGCTGCAGGCGTGATCGGAAAGGCACGGATAGCCCGCGATGCTCGGCCGCACGCATCTCGTCGGTCTGAATACCCGAGCCAGCAACCTGCCCGAACTCCTCGGCGGACAGCCTCGTGGCGCCGCACATCTGCGTGACCAATGGGTACAGCTCAGTCATCCGCTGGATGCGAAACTCCGGCCAGCGCTGATGGGGACCATAGTCCAGCAGAGTTTGGCCGAGATCGAAGAGGACGGCGGAGAATGGCATAGGTGAGCCTCAGTTGGGCGCGCCCCGTGAGTGTAGCGGCGATGAGCATATCATGTTGGGCTGTGCAGGGGAAGACGCGCGGAGATGACAAGGGAATTGCCGTCAGCAAGTATGAGGCGATGGGAGACGTGTTCGAGGATCGCGAACGCGCGCTGTTCGGCGAGAACGGGTTCGAGACGATGGTGGCGAAGGTCGCCGGTATCGAGGAACGGCTGGGCATATACGATCTCTCGAGATTCACGCCGAGGGTGCAACGACCTTCGAGCAGAACCGTTTCCTCATGAAGTTCACCGGGGAGGGCTCGTACCCGCGGCGCAGGTAGAGACCCTCCGCATGATGGTTCTCCTCATGCACCATCAAGTTGATCTGCCGCGCTCCAATTTCGCGCAGGCGCTCTTCCACAGCGCACAGGAGCTTGCTGCCGATGCCGCGGCCGCGGCAGCTCTTGGTGACAGCGAGGTGGTACACCCAGCCACGCAGGCCGTCCCACGCCCCCATAGCGGTGCCGATGACGCGGCCGTGTTCGCGCCATACGAATGACGAGGTGGGGTTGCGCGCGAGCGCGTTCTCGAACCACTCGCGGTCCTCTGCCACATGAGGCCACATCTCGACTTCCTCCCACAGTGCGGCGACCTGCTCGTAGTCAGCGATCGTCATGACGCCGATTCCATCGTTCACCGTAGTCTCTCCTTGGTAGTCTGGGCTCCCGGAAATGCAAAAAAGGACCACAGGCGTGTGCCTGTGGTCCTCGGGTTACGGGGTGCTGAAAGGGGTCAGCCGACGTCCAGGGCCACAGGCGCGCGAACCGCGGGTCGTCGCGGGCGTCGGGAGTCCTGTGACTTGAGGACGGCTGCGTTCATGGGCGGGAATGTAGCATAGGCGGGGCGGCCCGTCAATCGCGCGCGAGGGAGGTGAGCGCCAGAACGGACCGCTATCGGGGGGAAGTCAGGTCGCTCGGCCTCTCAGAGAGAGACCGGATTGCGGAATAAGGGATGTGCCGGGCCCGGGCGGAAATGCGCGGGCCGGCACTTGATGCTGGCCGCGAGTGAGTGAAGCAGAGGACCCATGACCCTTCGAGCCAAGACTTTCCTGGTGATGAGCATCGCGACAATCTGCTCGCTCGCTGTTCTCTACGTCGGCTCATCCACGCTTCTCGTGCGCCCGTTCATCAGACTGGACGAGAATGCCGCGCGCAAGAACGCCGAGCGGGCGCGGGACGCGCTTGCCCAGGAGATTTCCCGTCTGGACATGATGGCGGCCGATTACGCGTCCTGGGACGATACCTACGCGTTCATACAGAACCCCCGTGCCCAGTACATCAAGACGAACATGGTGGATGACACCTTCCTGAACCTCGACGTTGAGGCGATGGTGCTCGCCGACTCATCCGGCAAAATCGTGTACTCAAAGGCGGTGGATCTGAGCCGCCGCGCAGGGCGCCCACTGCCGGAGGGCCTCACGGCGGAGATCGCGCCCGGCAAGCCCCTGGTGAGCCACACCAGCCCCAAGAGTAAGATCAGCGGGATATTGCTGCTGCCCGGGGGGCCGGAACTCGTGGCATCGAGGCCGATCGTCACCAGCAGCCACCAAGGCCCGATACGCGGATCGCTGCTGATGGCGCGCCGGCTAGACGTCGGCACGCTCGACAAGACGGCGGCGGTCACGCACCTGTCTCTGTCGCTGAGGCGCTTCGACGACCGATCTCTCGCGGGAGGCGTCAAGTCCGAGATCCTCGAGGCCACGCGGTACCACGATGCGGCGGCTGTTCGGCAGAAGTCGGGTGTGATGTCAGGGTACGTCGTGCTGGATGACGTATACGGCCGTCCGGCGCTTATCCTTCGTGCCGATGGAACAGATGCGATCTACCGCATCGGCAGAGCGAGTCTGCGGTACTTCCTGGTTCCGCTGGCGGTGATCTGGCTGCTCCTCGGTCTACTGGGAATGCTCTTGCTGGAGGAATTCGTCCTCTCGCGATTGGCGAGGCTGAGCGCGGGCGTGAAGGGGATCGGCAGGAGCGGCGATCTGTCCAAGCGCGTGGCGCTCACGGGCACGGATGAGCTGTCGCATGTTGCCGAGGCGATCAATGGCATGCTCTCCGCTCTGGAGCGATCGCAGCGCGAATTGCGAGAGAGTGAGGAGCGGTATCGCGCGTTGGTTGAGCAGAGCTCGGAGGGCGTGTGGCGCCTCGAGCTAGAGGAACCGCTGCCGATATCCCTGACCGAGGACGAGCAGGCCGAGCACATCATGCGGCACGGCATTGTGGCCGAAGCGAACGATGTGATGGCGAAGATGCACGGCTATGAGGAGGCAGAGGAGATCGTCGGGACGAGAGCAGTCGATCTGCGGGGCGGCCCCTCAATGACCGAGGACCAGATTCGATCATTCATCCGCGGCGGGTACCGCATCACTGACAGTGAGACGGAGCAGCCTGGCCCGCATGGCAGAGCGCGCTACTTCCTGAACAGTGTCGTGGGCATCGTCGAGAACACGGCGCTGGTGCGGGCCTGGGGCATGCAGCGCGACATTACCGGACGGCGCGAGGCGGAGCAGGAGTTGCGCGCACACAGTTCGGCCATCGATGCGGCGACGGACCAGATCCTCATCACCGCCCCTGACGGCACGATCGAGTTCGTGAACGCAGCGTTCGAGCGCGAGACGGGATACAGCTCGGAGGAGATGGTCGGCAAGAATGCGCGCGTTCTCGAGTCCGGCGAGCACCCCCCGGCGTTCTACGAGGGACTCTGGCGCGCCATTCGCGAGGGCGGGACCTGGCAGGGCGAGATCATCTCGAAGCGCAAAGACGGTGGAGTCTTCACTGCCGACACAATCATCTCGCCGGTGAAAAGCGATAACGGCTTGATCGAGCATTTCATCTCCATCAAGCGCGACATTACGCAGAAGAAGCTGTATGAGGAGCGGCTGGACCACCTTGCCCACCACGACCCCCTGACGGGCTTGCCGAATCGCTTGCTGCTGAGCAAGCGGCTCACCGAGCGACTTGCCAGTTCACAAGTCAACCATCGCCTGCTGGCGGTGATGTTCCTGGACCTGGATCGGTTCAAGTTCATCAACGATACCCTGGGGCACAGCGTGGGGGACACACTCCTGAAGCTGGTTACGAGCCGGCTGACCAGGCTGCTGCGGGGAGTCG
>Ga0315273_10014260_pt1 | contig 10235 bp, 8 predicted proteins | sample YL17G02_0_MG_FD_205753 | JGI IMG/M metagenome (GOLD analysis project Ga0315273, IMG submission 205753) | Sediment microbial communities from Yellowstone Lake, YNP, Wyoming, USA - YL17G02_0 | ecosystem: Environmental > Aquatic > Freshwater > Lake > Sediment | place: USA: Wyoming | collected... | reverse complement strand
TCCCGAAACCTGCGGATATTCGTGGCGCCGTAGGTGCGCGAACGGTACGCCACCGGGATGTCGATCATGCCGAGCGACAGCACGGCCGCCGGAAACAGGAGTTCGAAATCGCCAAACGGGTCGAAGTCGCCGAAGTCCGTGCGCCAGGCGATGAACCGCCCGTAGTCCCTCCTGGCCAGCAACTTCGTGCCGCACAACGTGTCCGCGAGCGGCACGTCCAGGACCCAGCTTACCGTCTTCGCGAAAAAGATGTTTCCCAGCCGGTTCAGGAAGCGCATCGCCTCGCCCTCCATCGGATAGACAAGCCTGGTCCCGTTCACGAAATCGCCGAGGCCTCGGCAGTAGGCCTCGAAAAAACGTGGCAGTAGCTCCGGAGGCATCGTCAGGTCCGCGTCGAGGATCGTCAGCAGGTCGCCGGTGGCGTGAGAGAAGCCAAGGCGGACGGCGTCGGCCTTGCCACGCCCCGTCTGCTTGAAGGCCCGGACGCGCAGATGGTCGCGGTCGTCCCACAGGGACTGTACGCGCTGGATTTCCTCCCACGTGCCGTCGGTCGAATGCCCCTCGACGAAGATCACCTCTGTTTCTGTTCCGAGGGCGGGAAGGCGCCGCAGTGCGTGCTCGATATTCCCGCGCTCGTTCCTAGCCGGGATCACCACGCTGATCGACGGGCGGGGCGTGGTTCCCTCGACGACGGGCCTGAGGACGGCGACAGCCGTGAGTGACAACCACCTGAGCCCGGGGACGGCCGGCATCAGGGCATTCACGATCGTCCCGATCCCGAAGAAGTGCCAGGGCAGGAAGACGACCGGACGCAGCCTCACGAGCTCGAAGCCCGAGAGCCTCGCCAACTGCTGCAGGTCCGTCCTCGTCACGAATGTCGTGCAGGCTGGTCCATTCCGGAGGCCCAGGCGGTCGGCCGTCCGATACAGCCAGGAGAGATAGGCGTTGTAGAGGACCACGGCCACGCGATCCGACCGGCGCAGGTGGGGCCGGATGTCTTCAAGAAGTCCCTGGATGTCGGTGGAGGCGTTGAAGTTTCCGTTGAACAGGAACACAGCCCGCTCGCCGGCGTCACGGGACCCGAGCGAGCCGAGTTCAGCCCGCGCCAGTACGCGCGTCGTCGGGGCTTGAATCCGATCTCGGAGGATACCGGTATCGCCCGGGAGCGGGTCCAGCTGGACCACCCGGTCGGAGTACCGCGTGATGCGCGAAATCTCGCGCGCCACGCTCGCGTAGGTCCACCGCTTCATACTGGCCAGCAGTCCCATGATCAGGCCAGCCCCGTCGTCGTGATGTCACGCATGGGTGTCTCGCTCGTCCGACATCGCCTCAGATCCGGGCCCGAGCGCCCGCCGATGGCCATGCCAGGTCGGCGCGAACGGCTTCGACGAACTCCCCCAGGCGCTGTCCGAACGTGGCGCATGGCAGGCCGTACAGTGTCTTCAGCCGCCGCATGTCCATGGAGAACCGCCTCAGGCCGGATCCGGACGGCCTCCATCGCCCGCCGCACAATGCGGCAATCTGTCCAACGGCGTCCGCCACGCTGTAGTCACCCTCGTACCCGACATTCACCGCCTGCGCGGGAACTGCCAGGGGTCTGGCGGCGGCCCTCACCAGACACTGGGCGGCGTCCGCGACGGTGACCGCGGCCCACGGTTCGTCCGTCGCCGCGAGCTCGAATTCGCGCCGCATCAGGAACGCCCTGGCCGCGTTGTAGAGCACGCCCGACCGCCGGGGCAATCCGAACAGGCCTGGAAGGCGGAACGCCACGTCGCCGTGGAAGCCGCGCGCGAACAGCATCTGCTCGGCCTCCCACTTCCCGCGGGCATAGCCCGCAGCGGGCGCACACGAAAATGCCTCGTCGACATCGGTGCCTGCCCCCGCGCCGTAGACGGTCATCGACGACGCCAGGGCAATCCGACACGGGGCCTGCTCGGCCAGCACGCGCAGCATCGTAACGCTCTCGGCGGCTGCGCCTTGGTCGCCGTACGCCGCTGCGGATGCCGGGACTCTTGCGGCGCAATGAAGAATCACTGACGGGGCGGCGCGTGCCAGCAGGCCTCGGACGGCCGCCGGGTCGGTCAGGTCGCACAGCTGGCCCACGGCGCCCCGGCGACTGGTTGCGACGCACGGCACCCCGGCGGCTTCCAGCCGCGCCAGCACCTGCCGGCCGAGGTAGCCGGACCCTCCAGTCACCAGCACGGGCGCTAGATCATGTCCCACGTGATCCACTGATCCGCCTCGATGTCCTCTCGGGCCACGCGCCCGACCAGGACGCCCGCGAGGTACGGAGCAATCCCGAGGCCCGGCCGTTTGCTCGTTAGCATCTCCCGCGTGATGACCTCGCCTTTGGCGATTTTCCTGGCGGCGTGGAGGCTGCGCCTCCCCTTTTCCGACATCTCCTGCTCTTCGGGGCGCGGCCCCGTCTTGGTACCGTCGCCAATTGCCGCTTCGACCTCCCTGACGCGCTTGACCATCGCGGCGAGTTCTTTCGGCTCCATGGCAAAGCCGTGGTCAGGGCCGGGCAGCGTCCGATCCATCGTAACGTGCTTCTCGATCACGCAGGCCCCCATGGCGACCGCTGCCAGCGCGACGTGGTCGCCGTCCGTGTGATCGGAGTAGCCCGCCAGCATCCCGAATGCCTGCCTCATCACGGGGATGGCGTAAAGGTTGCTCAGCCGGGCGGGCGCCGGGTACAAAGACGTGCACTGCAGCAGGACGACACGTCTGTTGCCTGCTCCCGTGCATGCATCGACGGCGCGCTGGATGTCCATCCAGTCGGCAAGGCCCGTCGACAGCAGGACCGCACGTCCCGTTCGCGCGATGCGCGCGATCAACTCCAGATCTGTGAGGTCGAACGACGCCACCTTGAGGGCCGGGACGCCCAGGCGATCCAGCTCGTCGACGGCCTCATCGTCACAGGGCGACGAGAGGAACGCGACACCGCGGCGTTCGCAGTGTGCCTTGAGCGGAGCATGCCACGATCGGTCCAGCTCAAGGCTCTTGATCAGCGCGAAGGTGTCGACGTCGTTCAGGTACGTGAAGCCCGGGGCCTGTTTCGAGTAGTGGCGCGCCGCGCGAAACGTCTGCACCTTCACCGCGTCCGCGCCCGCCGCCGCGGCGGCATCGATCAACTCGGTGGCAAGGCGAAAGTCGTGGTTGTGGTTCGACCCGATTTCGGCGACGAGGAAACACGGCCGGCCGTCCCCAATCCACCGTCCGGGCGCGATTTCCCACGTAAGTGCCGGGTGCATGCTGTGATCCCCGTCTGTGATGCCCAATCGTCTCGAATTCGAGGTAACTAAGTTTACTATCGTTTCGATTCCGAATCAGGACGTCGGGGTTGGCCGGGACACGCAGTGTGGAACGACCACGGATTCCGGTTCAGCCATGTGCCCGCTTCTGCTGTTCGAGGTGCGGTTCCTCCACGATTGGAAACTGGAGAAGGACCGGACGTGCGCCAGTTCGCGCTGTCTGCGTCAACGGCCAGGCACTTGTTGCTTCAACGCTCGACGTGTCGAGAGCATGGACTCCGGGGTCGCTGAGAATGAGGATATAGTTGCGGAGATGTTCCTCTTCGCAGATGGCGGGCGCGGCCTCATCGGTCCCGGTGGGACGGGACCAAGCGCGCCACGTCGTACGCGTCCGAAATCCCGCCGTCGCTGTTCCGGCGGAAGCTCGAGGTGCTGACCGATGTGCTGGCGGAGAAGCGAGGGACGCGGCCGAAGAGCTACCGCGCGGGTCGGTGGGGTTTTTCGGCAGCGCACATCGAAGCGCTGCTCGATCTCGGGTATGTAGCGGATTGCTCGGTCACCCCGCTGGTGTCGTGGGCCGACGCCGGGGCGAAGGAGCGCGGGCAGGATTTCCGGGAGGCGCCGGTCAGGCCGTACTACGTCGCCTCGGGCGATGCGGGGCGGGAGGGCGCGTCGGGACTGGTCGAACTGCCCGTCATCCAGATGACGTTCCACTCGTCGGAGCTGATGCCCGGCGGATCGCCGCACAACCCCACGTCGGCGGACGTCGCCACGCTCCTGGCCAAGCTCGGCGCGGTGTTTCAGCGCCTGGCCGGAGACGGCGTCACAGGCGCCACGCTGACGTCCTACGCCGAGGCGTTCCGAGCCGGCCATCCCAGGTAGGGAGCCGGACGGCCCGTCCTTGCGCCCGGCTGATCCAGTCTTTCGTCTTCCCTCGCGTCCGCCCGGCCGACACGGATGACGGCAGGCACACCGCGTGGGGCGCGGAGTGAGTTCTGGGTCAAGAATTGACGGTGGCCACGGCGACCGGGGTGTCTAGCGCATTAGCGCTTTGTCTCGCTGGCTCAGTGGCGCGACGGTGCCGATTACGCGTTCCCTGCCGCGTGCGCCGGTGACCCGCCTGACTTCTTCGGACCACCGCTTCTTGGAGAGTGACGCCGGCTCCTTGACAGCGCCGCGACCACCATGGTCAACTCAACTCAGATCGCGCCTGACGCTGGCGGACGATCGTCGTGATCCGTTGCGGGAGGGCCGAGCGTGGACGCGCTGCAACAGACCATTCTGTCCTATGTCTTGAGCGAGTACGTGCAGGACGAGAATGAACACATCGAGGTCTCAACGCCGCTGGTCAGCAGCGGCCTTGTCGATTCGTTCTCGATGGTCTCGCTGAAACGCTTCCTCGAACGGAGCTACGACATCGCCATCCCCGACCGTGCGGCGACGACGGAGGCCTTTGACAGCGTCGAACGGATTGCGGCCCTCGTCCGCCGGATCAATCCCGACGTCTGACGGGCGGATGGCCGGTCATCGACATCTGCCGGCGTCGGGAGACGTTCCTCCATGCACCGTCGCCCGGCGAAAGACAACCACGTCAGCACACTCGGAGGGCCTGCGGAGGCATGAGCGTCCTCTCGTTTGAGTTCGCCGCATTCGCCCTCGTGGTGGCGCTCATCCTTGGACGGACGTCAGGGCCGCAGCGCGCCTGGGTGCTCGCAGGCGCGAGCCTCCTCTTCTATGCCGTGACGGACGCGGGGCACCTCTGGCTGCTCTGCGTCCTCATCGCCGTTGTCTATGGCGCGGCGCGACTTCTCGAAGCCTCCACCGGTCGTCTCAGGATCGCCACGCTGGTGGCCGGCATCGGCGTCGTCATTGGCGCGCTCGCGGCCTGCAGGTGCCTAGTCTACGCGCCGGGCTCCATGCGCGTCCTCGGGGGTGCCCCGGAGATCCCAGGAGCGCGTGGTGTGGCCCACGCCTTTCCGGTCGGGCTGTCTTTCTACTCGCTGCGCCTCGTGGCCTACCTGCTCGACGTCTACCGCGGCACGCGCGAGGCGGAGCGACACCCGGGCCGCTTCTTCGCATTTGTCGCGCTCTTCCTCGAGATTGAGTCCGGTCCGATTGAACGCGCGGGAGCCTTGCTCCCGCAGTTGACGGACGCTCCGGCATTCGACTACGCGCGGGTATCCAGTGGCCTGATCCGCGTGACCTGGGGCGTCCTCAAGAAGGTCGTGGTCGCGGACTATCTCGCGCTGCCGGTCGGCGCCGTCTACGGCCATCCCGCGGGTCACAGCGGCGCCGTCCTGCTGCTCGCGACCGTGGCGTTTGCGTTCCAGCTGTACCTGGACTTCTCAGCCTATGCCGACATCGCGATCGGAGCCGGGCAGGTCCTCGGCTTGGGGCTGAGCGAGAACTTCAGTCGGCCGTACTTCGCCTCGTCGGTCGCGGAGTTCTGGAACCGGTGGCACATCTCCTTTTCGCAGTGGCTGCGCGACTACCTCTTCCTGCCCGTCGCTTACGCCACCGATCGGGTCTTCGCCCTGAGAAGGATGAGGCCGCGGACGGCCGACCTGATCTGCTTCGGTGTCGCTGCCGTGACGACCATGCTGATCGCGGGATTGTGGCACGGGACGAGTTGGACGTTCCTCGCCTGGGGCGGCCTGAACGGCGCCTACTTGACAATTGGTCGCGTGACGGCGCGCGGGCGATCGAGACTGTGGCGGGCGGTCGGGATGGGCACGGGAGCGTCCGTCCGCCGCGTGCTGGGTACGCTCGCCACGTTTGCCTGGCTGTGCCTGGCCTGGGTGTTCTTCCGAAGTTCGAGCCTGACCGACGCCTTCTCGATCTTGCGCGGCATCGTCACGTGGTGCCCGGCGGCGGGGGGGCAGGGCTGGCTGCCTGGAGGGGTGGCGACGCTGGGACTCGGGACGGGACGCGCCATGATCTCGGCAGTTCTCCTGGGGGGCGTGCTCGCCGTGGACCTCTGGTGCGAGACGGCGAAGGCGGATGTGCCATCGTTGATCCGACGCCAGCCGTGGATGTGGCGCTGGGCCTGCTACTACGGTGTCCTCCTGCTGATTGTCCGGCTCGGCAAGTTCGGCGACAGCTCGTTCATCTATTTCAAGTTCTGAATGAGATGAAGACCCTCCTGACAAAGCTCGCCTTGCTGCTGGTGCCGTTTGGCGTCGTGGCCGTGGTGGCCGTTGCCCGCGTCGAGCACTCCGCGGCGCTCCGGGAAGCGGTCTACAACGCGGAACTGGAAGGGAAGATCCAGGCGCTCCTGCGGCCAGACACCGAGGTGATCGTCGCCGGCGACTCCCGGGCGGAGCGCCAGATTGTGCCCGCGGTCATCGAGGCACAGACGGGGCGCAAGGTAGTCAACTTGGCGGTGAACGCAGGCGACCTCGTGACCGTCTACAACGCCTTGAAGCGTCACGGCGTGCTTTCGACCGACAAGGCCCTGATTCTCAGCGTGAGTATCTTCCAGGTGAACGACGGCGACGACCTGTACATCTCGCGGGCCTGCGTACTGAACATGACGTTGCGGGAAAAACTCGTGTTTCACAGGCGGGCCGTGCCTGCGCTGCTGTACAACCTGGTGGCGTGGTCGTTTCCGTCGTGGGGCGGAGAGGAGCCCCCGGCAGCCGGTCCCGGCGGGCTGGATGAGCAGGGGTTCCGGGGTGTCGACGGGACATTGGACCCGAAGGCGCCGATGGCGGTCGACCTCGATCCGCGGACGACCCACCACCCGTGGTATCGGCATCTGTCCCTGCATGGAGCCCGGTGGCGGGTGTTTCGCGAGGCGCTGGACCGGCTTGCCGCGTCGCGGCTCCGGATCTACCTCTGCCTGCCTCCGGTCAGCCCGGCATGGCGGGCGTATTCCGCTGGAAGCTTCATTGACCGGGCCGAACTCGAATTCGCGGGCATGGTGGCCGCCGCGACCGCCGTTCACCCGAACGTCAGATTGCTGGACTTCTACACCACGCCGGTTCAAAGGCTGGGCGACGAGATGTTCTACGACATCCAGCACGTGAACCGGCACGGTGCCGCGGTGTTCACCGGGATGTTGATGGAGCGAATTGGTGAGGAGCTTCGCGCCGGACGCATGAACACCGGGGCACGCCCCTGACGCACATGGCGTGGGCACACGCTGCGTGACCTACGAACTCCGGACGGTCATCGAGGTGCACACGAGTCGCCCGCACGTTCGAGGACAATCACGGCGAACATCGCGAGGTACCGATCCAGCGGGCTCAGCAGGGCTTCCAGGCCTTTCACGAGTGGGTAGGCCCAGCCGGGGGCGAGGCCCCGCATCGAGACTCCCCCCGACACGAGATACCGAAACGGCATCGTCGGCCGAATCGACAGAACCGTCCACTCCGGGAAGTCGCGCTCGAAGACGGCCCGATCGCGAGCGAACAGGATCCAGGGAAGCGCGCCGTTGGCGCCCGACAGCGGGCCCGCCGATGGAAACTCCCAGGACGCCGAGTCCGGCACGAACGGCTCGTGGTGCAGCCGGCCGTAGATGAGGCGTGACCAGGGTGTGACCCAAGGCTCCACCATCACGATCCGCCCGCCCGGGCGCACGCATCTCGCGGCGTCACGGAAGAAGCGCCGACAGTCCGGCAGGTGATGCAGGACGTCCGTCATGACGATCGCACGCAAGGCGCTCCGGCTGAACGGAAGCGCACACGCGTCGAGCGCCAGCGAGAGGCCTCGCAGCGGGAATACGTCGGAGGTGATGAGCTTCGGCAGCCGCTGCTCGAGGAACCCCGCCCCAGATCCGAGTTCGAGCACCCGACCCCCTCCGGGAGGCAAAGCTCTGACGATCGCCGAGTGCCAGTCGCCATACACTCGGCGCAGGAACGGTTTGCGGCGCAGGGTCTGCCGGCGCAACTCGGTCGTCTGCGGGTCATCCAGGTCCCGCCCCCTGGTCAGTGGATCGTCGAGCAACCACCTCAGACTCAGCCACATCACAGCCCGGTTGACTCATCGAACCGGTAGCCCCAGAACGAACAGAGCCCCACCCAGGGAGAGGTCACGATCTCGGACACCCTGGCGTACTTGACGTCCCACGCGCGGCCGGCAGTCGTGACGTCCAGGTCGCGGATCGGGTAGGCGCGACGGCTGTAGATCTCCGCCAGGACCCGGCCGTGGTAGGTGATCGACGACACCCGCCGAAGTCCCAGTCTGGACACCAGTTCCGCAGCCGCGTCATCGGTGCCGTACACGCGGCTTGTCCGGCCTCCCATCCGACTCGGGCCTCCGCCGCGGTCCTCGAGTGGCACTTCCCGGAGGTTTACGTAGAAATCGAAATCCTGGAGGCCGTACCGCGCCAGGGTGGTTTCCACCGTCGCGGTGCCCCGACAGAAACTCTGACGCGTGAATTCCCTGGACCAGGGCGTGTTCATCACGAGCTTGCCATAGTAATACTCGCTCAGGGCGTCCATACAGCGGCCCTGGCAACTCCACAAGTTGTACACGGTGGCCTGCCGGCCTCCGTACTCGTGCAGGTAGAAGCCGACCGCCTTCAGAGAGTTCACCATCACGGGCTCTCTCGACGCCCGATCGACCTGCGCGACCCCCATCCACAGGAGCGGTACGCCGATGGCGGCAAACGCTGCGCGTCTGACGACCGTCGCATGCGAGGGAGACTGAAGGCCGGTCGCCATCCATTCGATGACGGCGCACCACACGGCGCTGAAGAACAGGACGTTGGGGACATCGCAGGTGTACAAGTGCGGCAGTCCGGCGGACCAGGACGACGGCACGGCCGCGAAGACCAGCATGACGTAGAAGAACGCCAGGGCGGAGACCCGCATCAGGGGGTTCCGGACCCTGAATCGCCACCGAATCAGGAGCAGGACAAAGGCGGCCAGCGTCGCCCAGTAGAGCCAGGGAGCGAAGTAGTACGACGCGTACTGGCGATTGACCCCGACGATCCCGGACAGCCGATCCAGAATCGAAATCTGCGCGTCGCGGTACTGTCGGCCGATGTACCCGAACAGGCCGAGACCGCTCACGCCCACGCGCGTGTAGATGTAGTAGTGGGCGCCCAGCATGGCCGCGCTCGGAGCCCAGGTCGCGATACCGCGAACCGACCGCAGAAATATGAACAACTGCCGCAGCCGTTCGCCGAGCCTTCTGTCCGCATCCGTCACGGCCACGGCCAGGAAGACGAACATCAAGGGCAGGAGCGCGACGGTCTCCATGCTGGTCATGACGGCCAGCACGAGTCCCAACGCCAGAGCGCGAGGCAGGGTCGGGCGTGTCCGGTAGCGCGTCAGCAGCACGAACGAGACGGCCACGAGGAAGGTGACCGTGGCTTCTGCATTGTCGGTGCGGTGGCTCTGGATCACCGGCTCGCTGAAGGCGAACAGCACGGCGGCCACCAGGCCCGCTCGCGCGTCCCCGTGCGCGCGGCCGAGCCAGAACGCCAGGACGATGGTCAGGGTGCCGAGCAGCGCGTACGGGAAGAGCAGCCAGAACTCCGTGAGCGGAACGCCGAGGACCTGGTAGAGGCTCGATGACACGAAGACCGAGAGAATGTGCCGCATCCCGCCGATTTCCGTGAAGAGGGCTTTGAAGAAGTTGAGTGAGGCATGACCGGAAAAATCGAACAACGGTAGCGTGTGAAGGCGAAGCCCTGTCATGACGGTCAGGGTCTCGCAGGTCCAGAACCTGTTGTCCAGGTGGTACACGCGAACGAAGAAGCCGAGCCCGACCGCCAGGGCGAGCGCGCCCCACACGGCGAGGCGGGTCGTTCGCTGACCGCTCATCGGAGTCCCCATTCGCTCTGCCTTCACATCATCGCCCGAGGCGGACACGGATCAGCCCTGTCAGCACCATCCGCAGCAGGGTGAACCCGTCCCGAAACCTGCGGATATTCGTGGCGCCGTAGGTGCGCGAACGGTACGCCACCGGGATGTCGATCATGCCGAGCGACAGCACGGCCGCCGGAAACAGGAGTTCGAAATCGCCAAACGG
>Ga0315273_10014259_pt1 | contig 10235 bp, 9 predicted proteins | sample YL17G02_0_MG_FD_205753 | JGI IMG/M metagenome (GOLD analysis project Ga0315273, IMG submission 205753) | Sediment microbial communities from Yellowstone Lake, YNP, Wyoming, USA - YL17G02_0 | ecosystem: Environmental > Aquatic > Freshwater > Lake > Sediment | place: USA: Wyoming | collected... | reverse complement strand
CGGAGGGGCTGCTGTCCTGGTCGATGCTCTCGATGCAGCGGCGATCGCGGCCGGGATCGCCGAGGCCGAGTCGAGGCGCGAGGAGCTACGCCGGCTCGGGCTGGAGCGGGCGAAGGAGTTCACGTGGGCGCATGCCGCCGATGCCGTCGAGGCGCTGTGGCGGGAGCTCGCATGAGCGAGCCGCTCGTCGTGGTCGACGCAGATGTCCTGGGGCGCCGGCGCACCGGCGACGAGACGTACGTCCTCAATCTGCTCCGCGAGCTGCCAGAGCCGGCAGCTGCTGCCGGGCTGCGGATCGCGGCCGTGACGCGGCGGCCCGATCTCGTCCCCGACGGCATCGAGGCGATCGAGCTGTCGACGCCGAGCCAGGAGTTGCGGATGGCATGGTCGCTCCCGCGGCTGCTCGGTCGGCTCGGTGCTGATCTCGTACACACCCAGTACGCCCTGCCGTGGCGTTGCCCCTGCCCGGGTGTCGTCACGATCCACGATCTTTCGTTCGAGCACCACAGCACGCTGATGAGTCGGCGCGACCGCCTCGTATTTCGGCGCATTGTGCCCTGGTCGACTCGCCGCGCGGCGCGGGTGTTGACGGTGTCGGAGCGCTCGAGCCGGGATCTCGTCGAGCTGTACGGGCTCGCTCCCGCGGCGATCGTCGTGACGCCGAACGGCGTCGACCCGGTGTTCCGGCCGGGCGACGGTGGCACGCACGACTACGTGCTCTCGGTGGGGGCCGTGCAGCCACGCAAGAACCAGCTCGCCGCACTCGAGGCGGCGCAGGCTATCGGGCTGCCGCTCGTTGTCGTCGGCCCGGAGAAGGACGCGGGTCTGGCGCGACAGCTGCGCGCCAAGGGTGCGACGCTGCGGGGGTACATCGAGATCGACGAGCTCGCAGCCCTCTATCGCGGCGCCGCGTGTCTCGTGCAGGCGTCGCACTACGAGGGGTTCGGCCTGCCGGTGCTCGAGGCGATGGCGAGTGGGACGCCAGTCGTGACCGTCCGGGACGAGGCACTCATGGAGGTCGCAGGTGATGCAGCGGTCATCGTCGCGGAGGGCGGTCTCGCGGAAGGGATCCGCGTCGCGCTCGACGACCGCGAGGCGCTCGTGGCCGCAGGCCTCGAGCGCGTACGTGCCTTTTCGTGGCGGGCAGCGGCCGAGCGAACGGTCGCGGTGTATCAGGAGGCACTCGAGCGGTGACCGTCTCCGCCGTCCTCGTCTCGCACGGTCATGCAGCCGAGCTCGAGGGCTCCCTCTCTGCCCTCGCTCCGCAGGTCGACCAGATCGTGGTCGTCTCGAATCTTCCGGGCTCGGTGGGAGCTGTGCCGCCCGGCGTGCGGGTGCTCGAGAATCCCCGGCCGCGCTGCCTGGCGGCCAACGTCAACGCCGGCATCGCCGCAACCTTTGGTTCGTACGTTCTTTTCTCGAACCCGGACGCGGTCGCCGCTGACGACGCCGTCGGTGCGCTGGCCGCGTTCATGGACGCCCACCCGCGCTGCGGCATCGCGGGTCCGCAGATGCTGTGGCCGGACGGAACTTGGCAGCCGTCGCGCCGACGCTTTCCGACCGTCTCGGGGACGATCGTGCGCCGCACACCCCTGCGGCGGCTCTCCCCGCCGTACGAGCGGCAGCGGGAGCACTATCTCCTCGACGAGCGCCCTGCAGAGCCCGTCGAGGCTGACTGGATGCTCGGTGCGTTCCTGCTCCAGCGACGCACGATGCTAGAGGAGATCGGCGGTTGGGACGCCGGCTACCGGCACTACGTCGAGGACATCGACCTCAGCTACCGGGCGATGCGCGCGGGCTGGGAGCGCTGGTACGTGCCGGCCGCTGTCGTCAACCATGCGTACGCCGCCGTGATCGACCACCGCTTTCTCTCGCGGCATACTCTCTGGCACCTCCGTGGCATGGCCCGCTTCGTCCGCAAGCACCCTGAGGCGCTCGTCACGCACCGCCGCTGATCACGCCGGCGGTTCGAACGCGATCCCGAGCTGGGCCCCGAAGTAGCGGCGCTCGAAGTTGTTCGGATCAAGCGTGGCTGGCTGGAACGGCGGCGTCACGGTGACCTTCACGTGGAAGGGCCCACCCGGGGTGGCGATCGGGAAGGTGCGCCGGGCACAGCTGTCGACCACCCATCCGCGACGTTGCGTCACGCGGTCGATGACACCGTCCCGCTGCGGCCCGAGGCCGAGAGTCCCGACTTCGATCAGCACCCGCCCCGGCGCCTTTGGTCCGCAAAACGCCTGACGCGACAACGTTACGAAAACCGTCCCAGGTTTCTTCGGCGCATCGAAGCGGTTGTAGTCGGCGCTGACGCTCCCCGCCGGCTTCGAGCTCCCGATCCAGCCGTCGTTGAAGACCCCGGCGAGCAATTCTGTCAGCCGGAGTGGTGGCGCGATCCGCACGAGGCGCAGCAGCCCTCTCACGGCAACCGTTTCGCCGGCGATCGAGACGCCGTTGTCGACAACGGCGTACCGGTACCCCGGGTCGCCTGCCAGCCGGCCGTCGGTCGAGACGATGTTCGGGGTGAACGTCGATCCGGGCCCGGGAGCGGAGCCATCGAGGCTCCAGACGCTACGGACGTCCCGATTCCAGAACTCCATCGACCAGATGCCGTTTGGGTCGGCGATCTTCTGGCCGAGGTAGACGGCGGGCTGTCCGGCGGTGGCATCGTCGACCCATCCCAGAGGCTGGGGGAGGCTCTTGAGGAAGAGCTGAGAGAACTCGTTCGAGTAGTGCGCGGCCGCCGTCTCCGCACGTACCGACCAGCCGATCGCGAGAAGCGCTGCCCCGACGACGATCCAGGAAGCGAGCTGCCGGCGACGGAGCAGTGTGGGCGCGAGACCGACGAAGACCGAGAGCACGAGCAGCGCGTAGAGAAGCCGGTTTGCGCCGTCGAGGCTGAGCCCGTAGTCCTTGCTGAAGAGCGAGAGGATCGCGAGACCGGGAGCGTCGCCCTCGAGGCCCCCGAGATCGAGGGGGATGGAGGCGATCGCCCACGCGGTGAGAGCCGCCGCCACCGCGAGCGTCCATAACCGGATCGCCCGAGTTGCCGCGAACAGAGCAAGTGCGACGAACAGAAGGGGGGTGAGGTAGGCGAGGTTCCGCTCCGAGATTCGCGGCTCGAACACTGCTGCCTGGTAGGCGCCCTTGACGGCGACGTAGGCGGTAAAGAGTGCAACCGACGTTGCGATGACTGACGCGAACGCGGTGAGCGATCGTGTTCGGTCGATCGCCGACGAAGGCACGAGCATGGCCAGGCCGATCACGACCGGCAGAACGCCGAGGCCGACGATGAGCGCCCCCCAGGCCCAGAGCGCCTGGTCGAGCATCGTCCCCGGTGAGTCGAACGCGATGCTTGCCTGACCGAAGCCGATGCGCGTGGCCGCGACCGCGAGCACGAACGCGATGACCCCGGCAAGCGAGATCGCGACGCGCTTCGTCGTCGAGGCTCGCGCGAGGTACCCGCGCCCACCGCCGAAACACACGAAACGGACGCCGACCGAGACGACCATAAGGGCGGGGATGACGATCAGCTGGTCGCGCACGAACGGGGCGACAAGACCAACGCCGACGGCCGCGGAGATACTCCAGCGGGTCGGAGTGGCAAGCGCCCTAGCCGTGACGTAGAACGCGGTCGCAGCCGTGAAGTACGCGACCGACTCCTGCATCACCATCGCGGAGTAGATGAACGACGGAGCGACGACGGCGCCGACTGCGGCCAGCAGGGCATACGGTCGCGCCATCAGCAGGCGGGCAAGGGCGTAGGTCGGGAACATCGCAGCCGTCATCACGAGCACGTTGAAGGTCTTGACCGCGCTGTAGGCCGTCTGCAGGTTGTCGATCCACCAGAACGGTGCGATCAGCCAGGGAAAGAGCCCGGCCCCCCAGTAGTCGATGCCCCGCCGGGCCGGTGTGCCGGTCTCCGAGATTGCCCGCGAGATCTGGGCGTACTCGATCTCGTCGGAGAAGAGCCACGGCGTCGGGTGCTTCGAGGCCTGCCAGACGTACAGGCTGGCGATGCCGAGGAACGCGAAGAGCAGCGGCCACACCGCGAGCAGGCGGTCGCCGAGCGTCTCCGGCCGGGCGTCTCGGTCGACGCTCGTCACGAGACTGTCACGGTGCGGCTGCGCCTCCGCCAGGATCGGAAGATCCTCAGACCGGCGCGCTCGGCAAAGCGCCCGATGACGAGGAGCGCGAGACAGATCGCCGCGTCGAGAAGGAAGATTGTGGCCGGGAACTCACGGAGTGTCTGGGTGTTGGTCACGAAGAGATAGGCAGCGAGCTCGGACACCACGGTCGCAGCCGCGATCCGGGCCAGGGTACCTCGCTTCGCATTGCTTCGATTCCGTCGGTAGAGCCCGAACGCGAACAGGGCGATGTAGCGCGAGAGGAGCACCGCCGGAAGCGTCCAGATGAAGATATGGCGCTGATACGGCGTGCCGTTGCCCTCGATGACGATCACGTACGCGGCGTAGAGCGAAGCTACGGTGAGCGCACCGTCGACGAGCGTGTCGACGAGCAGGCTCGTTCGTGTGGAGAGGCCGCTCTCGCCGGGTGCGGCGGCAACGCCGGACAGGAACGCCGCGAACTGCAGCAACAAAGCGAACGTCACGAGGACGCCGATCGTCGTGATTCGACCGCTGTCGAGAACGGCGTACGCGAGGCTCGTAAGCCCGAGGGCGGCGGAGATCCCGACGAGGAAGAACACCGCGCGACGCTCAGAGAGACCGCGGTAGACGAGTCGGTGCGAGGTGTGGTCGCGTCCACCCTGCGCAATGGATCGGCCGGAGCGGAGCCGCAACGCGGTGACGAGCGTCGTGTCGAGAATGGGTACGGCGAGGATCAGCACGGGCAAAGCGAGCGTTGCGATCGTCGTCCCTGCCTCTTTGTACGACGCCATCAGCCCGAGAGTGGCGAGCACGAACCCGATCAGCTGGCTGCCGGAGTCGCCCATGAACACCCGCGCGGGGCCGGAGAGCCGGAGGTTGTACGGGATAAACCCGAGCAGGGCGAGTGCGAGGGCCGTGGCGATGATGAAGATGTCCCGGTTCGGCGAGACGAACGCGGCCGACAGCGCGAAACACGATGCCGCGACGACGCCGAGGCTGCCGGCGAGTCCGTCCATGTTGTCGAGCAGGTTGAAGGCGTTCGTGAGACCGACGATCCAGAGCATCCCGATCGCCCAGCCGAGCGTGGAGCTCGCGACGAACTCGACGGAGATGGAGCTGTGCAGCACGACGAACGCGGCTGTGAGTTGGGCGGCGAGTTTCGCAGCGGGATGGAGGTGGACGACGTCGTCGAGGAGTCCGAATGCGAACACGATGGAGCCGCCCGCGACGACCGTCAGCATCTCGCCGGGAATCCCTACAGGCCCGATCGCCGTTGCGAGCAGGACCGCGACGGCGAAGCCGGCGAAGATGCCGACGCCGCCGAAAGCGGGTGTCGGGCTCGTGTGCCAGCGGTCGGGGCGAGGATCGGCGCCGAATGCACGGAGCGCTCGCGTGGAGCGGAGCAGGCCGGAGATGACAAGGAACGCGATCGGCGCCGCCGCGATCGCAGCGAGCGCGTTCAAGGACTCGTGGCTCCGGGCGCGTTGAGCATCAACCGGGAAGCCTAACCCCCTCGGTGGGCGGACACGGCGTGTGCCAACATCCCCCGTACAATCCGCCGGTGGCCGTCTACGGAGATCTCTACCGCTACCGCGAGCTGTTCGCGAGCCTCTTTCAGCGCGATCTGCGCGCGAAGTACAAGGGCTCGGTTCTCGGTCTCTTCTGGACGCTCGCCCTGCCGGTGACGCTGATGCTCGTCTACCTCGTCGTCTTCTCGGTGATGTGGAAGTCGCCGACGACGGACGTCGACAACTACTGGCTGTTCTTGCTCTGCGGCCTCCCTCCCTGGGTCTTCTTTGCCACCTCACTGCAGTCGTCCGCTCGGAGCCTGCTCGAGAATGCGAGCCTGATTCGCAAGGTGCGCTTCCCGCGCCAGCTCGTACCGCTTTCGATCGTCGCTACGCAACTCGTTGCGTTCGTCGTGATGACCGCAATTGTGATCGTGCTCGCGATGATCGTTCTCCCGGACTCGCGCGCCACGGCGTGGCTTGCAGTCCCGATCGCGGCGGTGATCGTGCTGTTCGTCTCCGGGTTGTCGCTCGCGGTCGCCTCGGCCAACGCGATCTACCGCGACATCGAGTTCGTCGTCGCTGCCCTGCTGTTGCCGCTCTTCTTCCTCACCCCGATTCTCTACAGCCTCGAGCAGCTTCCCGGAGCTGCAGCGCATCCATGGGTTATCGACCTGATCCAGTGGGGCAACCCGCTCACACCGCTCGTTGAGTGCTTCCGGGCGCCACTGTTCCTGGGCGAGATCCCCGCAACCGGCGACCTCGTCTATCTCATCGTCGAGACGGTCATCGCGCTCGTTCTCGGCGCCGTCGTCTTCAGATCGGTCGATGACCGGATCGCCGCGGAAGTGTGACGGCGACGCGGCCGTCGAACAGGCCGGCGGGGCCGTCGTAGGCCGGGAGGCCCAGGTGCTCGGTCGGCTCGACCCCGTCGAGGAGTGAGGGAAGAAGCAGCGGTTGGGCAAAGCGCGGATTGCGCCCGCCGCCTCCGCGCCAGGGCTCGAGCTCCCGGTCGCGCCCCTCGGGGACGAGCGCCGTTCCGACCGCTGCCCAGCCCTCTTCGTGCGCATCGAGCAGGATGCGCGACCAGCCGGGCGGAGGGACCGCACCCGCGATGAGGTGGGCGACGGCGACGGCGTCGGCCTCAACCATTGGCTCCTCCTGTGCCGCGAGCGCCGCCACTGTGCTGGGGTCTGCGCCGCCCTGGACGTGAACCGCGAGGCGGCGCTCCGAGATCCGCGGCGCCACCTCGAGCTCGACCTCGAGCGGAGTGCAGCCGACCTCCTCGAACCAGAACCGGTGCTCCTCGACGAGATCGAACGACAGCCGGTACCTACCCGGTGGCCGCGGCGCGGTGACGACGAGCTCGATCTCGACCCGTTCCCCGGGAGTAACGCTGTGTGGCAGCGGCGTTCGGGGGCCGTCCCAGACGATTGGATTGCCGAGCGGGTCGAGCCAGTGGAACGACGCCTGGACGCCGTTCGCTCCGTGCGAGCGCCAGGTGGCCGTGCCCGCGTTCTCGAGCGAGACGCGCGCCACCGAGGTGACGCCGGCACGCGGTGGGTCGAGCGACCACGCGAGCCAGCGGGGCGCGAGCGGCCCTGCCGCGATGGGATGCTCGCCGACTCGGTTCACGATGAGGGCTACTCTAGTGCGGTGTCCCGCAGCGTTTCACCGGAAACCCCCGCGGCCCCGGCCGCGGAGCGGCCCTCCGCGAAGCGGATCAAGGCGCCAAACAAACAGCCTGCCGCGAAGCGGCCGACCGCATCCAGCTAGTGCGGCCGCAGCCGCAGACACCGATTTCCGCATCAAACGTTGAGGAAGGCCGCACTAGGAGCGAGCCGCTTCTCGTGCGCGCCGCCCGGCGCGAGGAAGTCGATCGGACGCCGGTGTGGTTCATGCGCCAGGCGGGCCGGTCGCTTCCCGAATACCGCGCCATCCGCCAGAAGTACTCGTTCTTCGAGGTTGCACACACACCCGAACTCTGCGCCGAGGTGACACTGCAGCCGGTGCGACGCCACGACGTCGACGCAGCCGTGATGTTCGCGGACATCATGACGCCGGTCCTCGGGATGGGCGTCGACGTGCGCCTCGTCGAGGGCATTGGCCCGGTGATCGACGAGCCGGTGCGCACCCTCGCCGACGTGGAGCGCCTCCGAATCCCCGACCCGGAGGAGGCGTTCGACACCGTGCTCGAAGCTGTCGGGCTCGTACGAGCCGCTCTGCGGCCCGACCAGGCCGTCGTCGGCTTCTGCGGCGGCCCGTTCACCGTCGCGGGATATCTCGTGGAGGGCAAGCCGAGCCGCGATTTCGCGCTCACGAAGCTCCTCATGCTCGGCCGACCCGAGGTGTGGCATGCCCTCCTCGCGAAGCTGGCCGAGACGTTCGCCGGCTACGTCGCAGCCAAGGTGCGGGCGGGCGCAGACGTGATCCAGCTGTTCGATTCATGGGTGGGCGCGCTTTCGCCGGCTCACTACCGCGAATATGTGGCGCCCCATTCCGCCCGCGTGCTTGCGGCCGTCGAGGTGCCGACGATCCATTTCGGCACCGGTACCGCGACACTGCTGGAGGAGATGGCGGCAGCGGGAGGCGACGTGATCGGCCTCGACTGGAGGATCCCCCTCGACACCGGCTGGGCCAGGGTTCCTGACCGGGCGGTGCAGGGGAATCTCGATCCAGCAGCCCTGCTCGCACCGTGGCCTGTCATCGAGGCCGAGGCGCTCGACATCCTCGCCCGTGCCGACGGCCGGCCGGGGCACATCTTCAACCTCGGCCACGGAGTCTTCCCCTCCGTCGATCCCGACATGCTGACGCGGCTGGCAGCACTCGTGCGTGAGCGCAGTGCCTCGTTCGCCGAGAGTGCCCGGTGAGCGCGGCGCGTCCCGGCACGGTGGTGGCCGACGGTGTCTCGCGGCGGTTTCGTGTCCATGCTCGGGAGACGCGCACGCTCAAGGACCTCGTCGTGGCGCGGGGTCGCACCGGCGGCGAGGACGTGTGGGCGCTACGGGACGTGTCGGCCGAGATCGTGCCGGGCGAGGCCGTCGGTCTGATCGGCCGCAACGGCTCGGGCAAGTCCACGCTCCTGCGAGTGCTCGCCGGCATCATCAAGCCGACCGCCGGCACCGTGCAGGTGGAAGGCCGCATCGGCTCGCTGCTCGAGCTCGGGGCGGGCTTTCACCCGGATTTCAGCGGCCGCGAGAACGTGTATCTGAACGGTTCGATCCAGGGGCTGCGCCGCGCCGAGATTCGTGAGCGCTTCGACGAGATCGTCGCGTTCGCCGAGGTCGAGCACGCGATCGACCGGCCTGTCCGCACCTACTCCTCCGGCATGGCGATGCGGCTCGGGTTCGCGATCGCCGCGTTCCTACAGGCCGACGTGCTGCTCCTCGACGAGGTCTTCGCGGTGGGCGACGAGAACTTCCAGCGGAAGTGCTTCGGCGTCATCGCGGCGTTCAAGAATCAGGGTGGCACGATCCTGTTCGTTTCCCACGACGCGCAGGCTGTCGAGCGGCTGTGCGAGCGGTCGATCCTGCTCTCGCACGGCGAGAAGGTCTATGACGGGCCCACCCACGAGGCAATCGCGCGCTACCGACGCATTCTCGCCGACGATCGCGATCCCGCGGAGCGCGGCGTCGGCTTGCGCGAGTGGGGAAGCGGCGAGGCCGAGATCGCGGGCGCTCGACTGCTCGACGCGGGCGGTGACGAGCGAGAGCAGTTCCTGTCCGGTGAGTCGTTGCGGCTGGAGGTCGACCTCCTTGCCCACACGGCGATCGAACCGCCACGGCTTCATCTTGAAGTACGCGATACGACGGGGCTGCTCGTGGCCGAGGATGTTGTCGATACCGCGACGATCGGTTGGCCTCCGGGCCCAGGTGCAGCTACGGCACGGCTCGACGTCGATAGACCGCCACTCGCCTTCGGCCGCTTCCGCGTTCGACTCGGTCTCGTTGGCGCAGACGGTCGCACGCTGCATCAGTTCGACAATGTGCTCGCCTTCCTCGTGTATCCGGACGGTGATGAGCGAGGGCTCGTCCATCTCGGAGGAACGTGGCAAGCGGGGGCGAATCAGGAGGTCCAATGAGCTACAAGACCTGCCCGGAGTGGCCCGAGTTGATGGAGCTCGCTCCCGATCTCCAGTTCAAGCACATCTCGGTTGCCGACGCACAGTTGCCGTTCGACGTGCTGTCGAAGATCTCGCACGTCTCACTCGGGGAGGTCGAGATGTGCTGTGACCTCCACCATCATGTGTTCAACGGCGCCCACACGGACATCGAGGTTGCGGCGGCTCTCATCGGCACCCACTGGTTCGAGGTGCACGAATGGGCCACCTCCGGGCCCGGTGCCTCGAGCCACGCCGCCTGACGCGGTGACCGGCTCCAGCCGGTCTCCAGGGTTTCCGGCGCCCGGCACCATGGCCCAGCGTAGGCTCTATGCGTGGTCACGGTCGTCGTCCCGTTCCGCTCCGGCGGCAAGAGCCGCCTTCCCGAGGAGCTCCGGGCAGAGGTCGCGCTCGCGATGCTCGGTGACGTGATCGAGGCCGCGAGAGCGGTAGGTGCGGTCAGGGTCGTGACCTCCGATCTCGAGGTGACGGCGGCCGCGCGCGCGCTGGGTGCGACCGCGG
>Ga0315273_10014258_pt1 | contig 10235 bp, 10 predicted proteins | sample YL17G02_0_MG_FD_205753 | JGI IMG/M metagenome (GOLD analysis project Ga0315273, IMG submission 205753) | Sediment microbial communities from Yellowstone Lake, YNP, Wyoming, USA - YL17G02_0 | ecosystem: Environmental > Aquatic > Freshwater > Lake > Sediment | place: USA: Wyoming | collected... | reverse complement strand
AGCAAATCCAGGTCCTCTGCCAAAGCGTGCCCATAGAATCCGCTGGTATGGGTCCCACCATCTAAGCCAAGACTGGCACCATTCGATTCCAAGGCCTCATAAATTTGCTGAAAGCCACGTTGCGACGTTCCGCGCATTAATGCCAGTGCGGTGAAACCAGCCAGACCAAGTTTTTCATCCGGCTCGCTAATGGCACCAGCATTAAGGTGCCCGCTGATAACCACTGAAAGACTGCCAGGGTTTGGGCGTACCAAAACAATGATACCGTTAGGAAGGATGCGGCGGGTGATACTATCGGGACCAGGTAGTGAATGGCTGTTCAAGGGTCAAATACTCCTGTTAAATCCAGCTACAAACGACAAGGGGGGGTTCATTTTATTGGGATGTTTCATTGGGAAGATATACACCCAAGGTGCGATTCTGCGGACGGAGACAGCTCTGGGCAAGCCGCTGGACATCAGCCGGGGTGACTGCCGCAAGACGCTCAAGATATAAATTGAACCAATCGACTGTGGCGAACATCTCCGAAAATCCCAGCCAGAAAGCCTGGTTTGAAATTGACTCGCTGCCATACGCGAATATAGCTCGGGCTTGTTTCATAGCACGTTCTAGTTCTTCAATTGGCGGAGGAGAATCCTGTAATCGTTTGATCTCCTCTTCCAAGGCAGCAATACAATCACTGGTTGTTTGCCTGGGATGGACTGTGATCACCGTCGTATACAGGTACGGATCAATCGTAGCTTGTACACCCCCATTCACACTGACTGCCAGTTCCCGCTCTACAAGTGCTTTATACAGGCGGCTGGTTTTATTGGTAATGCCACCACCAAACATATTTAGATTCGTTGGACCCGTGAGCAGGCTATCCAAAACGTCCAGTGCGAAGAAATCCTGGTCATCAGCCCTGGGCGCTCGATAGGAGACCTGCAGGTAAACTGTCTCTCCCGGGCCTTCAACTGATACGCGCCGTTCTCCTGACTGGGCTGGCTCTGTACGTTCCAAACGTGCCGGTTGCGGACCAGCAGGCAAGGGCTCAAATAGCTCGCGGATCCGTCCAAGCATAGTCTGGGTTTCAAAATCTCCCGCGATGGAAAGCACCGCATTATTAGGAACATAGTAAGTCCGGTAATGACGGAATAAATCATCACGCTGGATCGAATAAAGGTCAGTAAGATCACCAATAATTTCGTGGTGGTAGGGATGGACTCGGAATGCGGCTGATTGCACCTCCTCGCTCAACCGGAAGAGAGGCTCGTTTTCACTTCCCTGGCGCTCCGAAATGACCACGGTCCGCTCTGAGCTGACCTCGTTTTCATCAAACAAACTGTTGAACATTCGGTCCGCTTCCAGACGCAGGGCAAGGTCAATCTTATCCGATGGCAGTGATTCGAAAAAGGATGTCCAGTCTAAAAATGTAAACGCGTTTAAATAGCCACCTTCGCGTGAGATCGCCTGGTCCAGCGCACCCAGTGGAAATTGTGGAGTTCCCTTAAACATCATGTGTTCCACCCAATGTGAAGCACCTGTCAGCCCGGGTACTTCATCCCGCGAGCCTACGCGGTACCATATCCATTGGCTGATGATTGGCGAGGTGTGGATCTCTTTCAACAGCACCAGCAAGCCATTTTGAAGAGTCAGTTTGGTTAATAATTCATCCATGTCTCAGGTCGCTTTGTGTACAGTATATATTTTGCTCGAATAAGAGCTATTAATCATATCACGCAATCACGGTTTTCCGAAAAAGATGGAGCAAAGCCAGCCAGACCACCATTGGTTGCAGAAGGAAAAATCTTCTGTCGTAGTGAAATTCGAACCCAACAGCTCCTTATAAGGCTCAATGGCGCCTTGTATCCCAACAATGGATTGGTGTAAATCGGTCTGGTCGATAGCCAGGTCTATTGGTACCAGCAGCGAGACAGGGACGGTTATATCAACTGGAATGGTATGGCTGACAGGGATGGTCATATCGAAGTTGGATTGGATGGGTGTACCTGCCGGCAGTGTGAGATCAGTTAATACCGGTGTATTATTTAGATAGATAGTTGCGCCGGAGATGTGTGTGTCTTCTGTCAGTGATAATTGTATGTTCTGGTTTATTGCCAAGTCAAAGACCACAGGCAGGTTATCCTGCAACTGAACAGTCGTTTCAACCGGGATTGTAGTGACAATGTGAGCCTTATCCATCAACGCCAGGTTATTGGACAGCTCAGTCACCAGACCATCTGCAACGAGCCCTTTTAGCTCAAAGAAAAAATGTCCGAAAATAATCAGGATGGCAATAAATATTATATTTACCATCAGCGAAAAAATTGCCGTGACCGTCCAAAAAGCAGGCAGAAATTTTCCCTGATAGAAAAACTTTTGAAGACGTGGAGAGTGGAAGTATCGATCTTTAACTTGTGCGAACCACATTTTTACCCGACCGAATGCTCTTGTGATATTTTCGTTAACATAACCTTCCGGTTCAGCCTCGGCTGATGGTTCAGTCTCGGGTTGATGTTCAGGTTGGGGTTCAGTCTGTTCTCCTGGTTCTGGTTCAGGCTGAGGTTCAGCCTGGTCGTCTGGCTTGGGTTCAATTTCTGTTTCCGGTAGGTCCGGGTTAGTCTTATCCATGATTTATCTCCTGAGAGGATATCGTTGAATATAGCACAAACAGACTGATTAGGAAAGTCTATTAACCAGGGTCAGGAGTGGAAGCAATTGGGAGAGACTAATTCAAGTATTTCTCTTGTGAATTTAACCTCCTCAAGCTAAAATTGGGAAGCGTCTGCTATGGCAGGAAAGATAGTTGGTTGTTTTTATGTAGTTTGCTTTCAGTAGGGAAATTTCAACAGGCGGCGAAAGCCGTTTTTTTGAGGAGAATATCAATTGGTTGAGGAATCATTTGGGAGATACCTTGTTGCAGTCATTGGGGCTGGTCCTGCGGGTCTCTTTGCTTCCAGACTCCTTGCCACGAATGATATTCATGTTGTGTTACTAAACCGGGATATCATTCCGGGTGGATTAGCGGAATATGGCATTTATTATGACAAGTACAAAATGAAAGAAGGGCTCCGCAGGCAATTCCAACAAACCCTGGATCTTCCCATGATCGACTACTATGGCAACCTCACCATAGGTGAAAATGGAGATCTCAGTCTGCCGGAGTTGCGCGCTTTAGGCTTTCAAGCTCTGCTGGTAGCTGTTGGTGCACAAGGGACGAAGTGGCTGGGGCTTCCGGGTGAAAACCTGATGGGTGTATATCATGCCAAGGACCTTGTTTTTCATTACAATTTATTACCACCCTATAGCACCAGAGATGTCCATATTGGCAAACGGGTGGCGTTGATTGGTGCGGGGAACGTGATGATTGATATCGCTCATTGGTTGATCCGTGACTTAAAGGTGGATGAAGTTGTCTCAGTTGTACGAAGAGGCCCTAACGATGTCAAATTCACAAAAGAAGAGCTGAAACTCGTAGTACGAAATCTGGATCTGGCTAAATTGGAATCTGAGATGGTACGTATGCAGCCAATCGCAGGTGCCGTGGGTCAAAACGTGAATGAAGCCAAGGAATATATCTTATCAACATTACCCAAAGGCTTTGAGCCAGTCTCAAACACCTGTTTCTATTTTGACTTCCTGGCTTCCCCAGCCCGCATTTTAGGGAATGATCAGGGGCTTGTCAATGGATTGGAGGTTGAAAATACCACCCTGGTATGTGCAGAAGGAGAAGTACAGGCTCAACGCTTGGGCACAAATCGGATCCTGGATGTAGATACGGTAATTTTCTGCATTGGTGACAAGGTGGACGAATCGTTCGGATTACCTGTTAGAAAGAATGCTTTTGTTAAGCACCCCAATCCGGTTTACCCGATGGATGGTTTGTCCTTTGAGGCCTATGATCCAGACTTAAATCGCCCAATCGATCGTGTGTTTGTAGCTGGTTGGTCACGTGAGGCTAGTAGTGGGTTGGTGGGTGTGGCGCGCAAGGACGGCGAGAATGGCGCTAGAGCTGTACTTGAGTTCCTGCAAACAGCACCCAGGTTGGTGGACCCTGTTAGTCTCTTGGATGAACTCACCGCAAAACTAAAAAAGCTCAACAAACCCATCATCCAAAAATCTGATTTATTGAAGTTGACTGAAGCAGAAGCTATTGAAGCAGCAAAATTAGGATTACCTGCATTTAAATTCGGAACCAATTACGAGATGTTGGCTGCAATGGGATTGATTTGAAATAACCTTGGATGGCTGATCCTGCCAGGATCCAGTTTATTATTATTCGCCTATTGGTGGCTGATATTTTTTAAATGGTATCAACACCAGCAAACCAACTGCAATGACTACTTCACCTAATAGAACCCCAATCTGCTGGAAAACTCCAAAAATTGGCACCGTTGGGTAATTGTTGCTGCCAAAACCGAAAATATCCGCCATACCGCATGCAACTGCGATCACATAACCCGTACAGACCAGTCGTAAACCGATATCTGAAGAGATAGTTTTTGGTCCGCCATTCCATAAGACAGCCAGACTAATATACCCCCCCAGGCAGATAAAGCCTAACCCCACCAGGAATGTAGCAATTTGGACAAAACCTACCACTGGGCTGCGATCTAGGAGAAACATGCCGGGTTCAGCGCCCAGCAGAAATATGATCAAACCCAATATGGTTACCCCCAAACCTATTCGGATGCGGATTTCCCCATTCGTCTTGCGTACAAGCGGAGCATCTGTCATAGAACCTCCGGTAAGGTGTCCTGAAGATGAGCCAGCCAATTTCCGCCGAGGATTGCGGTAATATCCGTCTCAGTATACCCTTTTTGGGACAGTAGGGGAATAATTTTAATTAAATCCGCAATGGTATTAACCTCTGCGGGAACCGACTGAAGTCCAAAACCACCATCGAAATCACTTCCGATGCCAATATGACGACCATCACCTGCCATCTGGCAGATGTAATCGATTTGGGAGACAACATAATCCAGGGTAACACTTTTCCTCCCTCCGGTGTCTTTCCAGTTGGGTTTCAGGAACCCATTGGTTGGCACGATACCGATTATCCCGCCTCGTTTAAACAAACCCTCGATTACCTGGTCCGTCAGGTGCCGATTACTACTGGATTCCTTTAGCAATGCCAGGGCATTGGCATGCGAAGCGATGACCGGTCCCTGATAAGCATCCAAAGCCTGCAAGGCGGCCTTTTCATCCATGTGGCTTAGATCCAGGGTAAAATGAAATTCAGCCATGTGGTCCAGCAATGCGTAGCCTTCCTTCGTAAGTGGCCCAGGATCCCCTGTGCCACCGCAAAAACGCGTTCCCGCCCATGCAGGACCGATAATACGCACTCCGCGCTGGTACCATTCCTCCAGCTCAGCCGGCTCGCGCACCCCTTCAGCTCCTTCCATCAGAATCACCAGACCCACCGGGTGTTCCCGGGTGTCTTCATGTTGCCAATGGAACAGGACAGATTCTAAATCTGGACGTTTTTCAATCATCCGAAACATCGTTGGGTGCTCGTCAATCAAACGCTTGTAAGTATCCAATTGCCGGCTATAGACCTTGTGTGCTTCTTCATCTGAGGTATAACACTGATGGTCCCATTCTCCCAGTTTATGCCGGGCAGGTGCAGCAAACAAAGTGGAAAATATGACCGCAACCTTACCGCGCTGATAATCCGGCCAACCAAGCAGAGTATCACCATTGACCTGCGAGGCTAGGCTTCCTTGTTCAACCTGGCGTGTCTGCTCTGCCGGCAGGCTGTAATCTCTCCCAAAGGTGAGAATATTCCAGGCCAGGTCTTGATGTGCATCAACAAGCAATGGGTCAATCATAGGGAGTAGATAATACCAGAGTTTGCGAAATCTTGCGATCAATTTTCCCCATCGGGTATTGTGGTAATTCAACCGGGCAGACCCAGCGCACATCGTCAGCCTGGATCGGACGCGGTTCCCCCTTCAGCAGGGTGCAGTAAAAGGCGTATAGTGTGACTCGGAAATGGGTGTACGCATGCTGATATACCCCCAACTGCGCCCCAACTTCGATCTCCACTCCTAACTCTTCACATATCTCACGTCGCACGCAGGCAGGCAGGTCTTCTCCATCTTGCTGTTTGCCACCCGGGAATTCCCACAAGCCCCCTAGCAATCCTCGGGGAGGCCGGCAAGCGATCAGCACCTTGCCATCCTGGATGATCACTGCAGCTGTGACTGTAAGGTGTGGGATGGGCGGTCTGGGAAGGATCACTGGTCGCTGTTCCTGGTTCCCTAACAACTTCGCCTGGCAGTTATCTTTCAAGGGGCATTGTTCACAAGCTGGTTTTTTTGGGGAACACAAGCTGGCACCCAGGTCCATAAGCGCCTGGTTATATTCCCCCGCATTTCCTACCGGAAGATGTTGAGCTGCCAACTTCCACAGATGGTGTTCTCCTGCCGAGGACCGGGCATCTTCGTTTACATCGAAGTAACGAGCCAGTACTCGACGGATATTACCATCCAGGGTGGGTTCATTGCGACCAAAAGCAATTGATGCGATGGCACCTGCGGTATAACGTCCTACACCGGGCAATTTTCGTAGCAATCGCACCTCATCCGGTAGCACTCCGTTATTCTCCCTCATAACCAGTTGGGAAGCTTTGTGCAGGTTGCGCGCCCGGCCATAATACCCAAGCCCTTCCCATATGGCCAATACATCCTGTAACGAAGCAAAAGCCAATGCACTGATCGTTGGAAAGCGCTGCATCCAGGTCTCAAAGTAAGGGATAACTGTCTCAACCCGTGTCTGCTGGAGCATCACCTCAGATACCCAGATGGCATAGGGGTCAGGGTGACCTCGCCAGGGGAGTGAACGGGCATGCTTTACATACCAGCTTAATAAACGCGAGGGAAATAGGGCGTTATCCAGGGTGATTATTCCAGTAACTTTGGGGTTGTGGCTGAGGGGGGACCTCAGCGATAAAAGATGAAGCCAAGGATGGCAGAGCCCAGGATGATGATGGCTGGGTTAACCTTGGTGAAGGTCAACAATACAAATGTCGCACCCACCAATAGCAGTTTATCCCACCCTTGGGCTAATGCCGGACCCCAACCAAGCTTCTTAGCTCCAAAGACGGTGGTTGCCATATCGTAAGCTGTCCAAAGTAGTAAACCCACCACCACCGGCCGGACTGCTTTGAGCATAGATTTAACTGCAGCATTATTCTTGATCCCAAAAAAGAACACGACCAGAATGAGCATAAGCAGGGTGGTCGGTATCACCGTCCCGACCGCAGCAGCAATGGCGCCAGGTACGCCAGCCAGCTTGTAGCCAACGTATGCAGAAACTTGCGGAGCGATTGGCCCAGGGATCGCATTACCTATCGCAACTGCATCTGCAAATTCGTCTGCTGTGATCCATGGGGCAGGTTCGGTTTGACCCGGTGGTGTCCATTTGGCCGCGGTAGACTCACGCTGCATTAGTGCTAGAGAAGCGGGGCCACCGCCCCATGAGAACATTGCCACGCGGGTGAAAAGAACAAAAATTTGCCAGAGTAATACCATGTTGGTCATATACCTCTACACTGGAATATAACGTTATGGGATATGCTCGGTTGAATACAAACGGACTCCACCTTTATGGATATTTTGGCTCACATCTGGAAACCTGCCCGAGCCGGGACAATTTTAAACTGGTAATTTTCGACGTAATCCTGCAAGCGGTTGATTAGTCCCTGCCATTCTTTTGAGCCGAGGATTCCCTGCATGGAAGGTAGATCAGGCATCTGAGCAGAAGCCATGATCTGTGGTTGGTTGCCGTACATTGTGAGCCAGGCATCTTTCAGCTCCATTCCAAGTTGCTGTACCTGTGGAATGAACTCACGTACCACAAATTCAAAGTATTCCTGCTCCCGGCCGGGGGTGATATCCCATGTCATGATTAATTTAATGGTCACGATACTACTCCAATCCAATCAATGCTGATATTCCAGCACCACCACACGTGTCTCCTCAGGGATCATGCTTTTGGTGACCTTGAGTGATGCCTGCGGCTCGATGTTACCCAGACCCATTTCTTTAAGGAATTTACTGAGTGGTGCCAGCTTGATGATACAGGAAGAAGTCCCATAATGCATCGGGATGACGAAACCGGGCTCCAGTAAGCTGACGACCTCAGCTGCTTTGGCAGCATTCAACCCACCCCCACCACCCACGGGAACCAGGGCAATATGCACAGTGCCCAATGCTTCTATCTCAGTTTGGCTGGGCACACGGCTCAGGTCGCCCAGATGTGCCACTGTTACCCCTTCATAATCAAAAACGTACAAGGTGTTGCGCGGCTCATCAGAATCATGCTTCTCATATCCGTTGGTTTGGACACCCGTGATAAATACACCACCGATCTCAAATTCACCCGGCGTGTTGATAAGACGTGAATATCCTTTTACTGCTGATGTGTTACTATGACCGGTTGCTTCGTGACTGACTGTGACGATATCCGCTTTTAGTTTTAATGGCTCATATCCAACTACCTGACTATCGAAGGGATCGGTTACAACCGTTGCCAGATTGCGTTCAGTCAGACGAAAACATGACAAACCATACCAGGTGATTTCCATGCAGCCTCCAATAATGGTGAATTATATCAGAGGCGCAAAAGAGCAAATTCCAGACCTATCCTTTGACTGGCGTGAGGAAGTGGTATGATAATTCCGCAATGGCACCCAGGATTTATGATTTAAATACCAGTAAGTCAGCCACTGCCAGTGTGTTAAAAATGGGGGAAAGGAGCTGGCACTTGGAAATCCCAGCCAATACCAGACGTGGATATCGGCTGGCTCAGCTGGACGACCATAAATCGCTCCCTCGTAGGGATTTCCCGTGGCGGCCTCCGCTCAAGCTCAGTTTGCAGGCACGCGTTTCAGCGCAGGAACTGCCTGGCACGTGGGGTTTCGGATTATGGAATGACCCTTTCAGCATTTTGATTGCCTATAACAGACTGGCACTACGCTTCCCAGCATTACCGGATGCCGCCTGGTTCTTCTACGCCTCACCTCAGAACTACCTCTCCTTCAGGGATGACCTTCCAGCAAGTGGTTTTCTAGCCTCTACCTTCAGCTCTAAAAAAGTGCCCATTGCCAGGCTGGCATTGGCGGCACCAATTCTCGCACTGACCTTGATGCCTATTACCTCTCAGCTGGTGCGCAAGCTGCTTCGCCGTGCAGTCCGCCAGGATGCATCCCTTATCCATACCAAAGTGACTGATTGGCATGACTACAGTATGGAATGGGATGATGGGAAGGTCAGGTTTAGTCTGGATGGGGTGGCTATCTTAATCACGAACATCGCCCCTAGCGGACCTCTGAGTTTGGTTATATGGGTCGATAGCCAATATGCTGCCCTGCCTCCCTCGGGTAGGTTGAGATATGGGACGCTGCCCAACCCTGAGCCTGCCTGGTTGGAAATAAGGGAATTCTCTATGCTTGAAAATACCTAAGCATGGGATGGATAAATACGTCAAATTAATATTCCTTCGTAGTAGTATAATAGTCGATTGCTGGATAATTGACTCACCCCAAGGAATTTAATGCGACCCGTTTACCCCTTTACAGCCGTCGTCGGTCAGGAGCGTATGAAGCGCTCCCTTGTGCTAAATGCAGTGGACCAACGTATCGGTGGAGTGCTCATCCGCGGCGAACGCGGCACTGGCAAATCTACCGCTGCACGTGGCATGGCAGCTCTGTTGCCCGAAATTGAAGTCTTCGCCGATTCACCCTTCAATGACGACCCGCAAGCACCCCTCACCTGGTCAGATTGGGTGAAAGAGCGTAAAGCTCAAGGAATGGAATTGAATGTAGTTAAACGCCGGATTGCCTTCATCGATCTGCCTATTAGTGCTACGGAAGACCGCGTCGTTGGTACCCTGGATATTGAAGTCGCTATCCAGAGAGGTGAGCGCTTGTTCGAACCGGGCGTTTTAGCAGCAGCCAACCGCGGTCTGTTATACATCGATGAAGTTAACCTGCTGGACGACCATGTGGTCGACCTGCTGCTTGACTCAGCGGCCATGGGTGTGAACGTGGTCGAGCGCGAGGGTATCTCGTTTGCCCACCCGGCACGGTTCATCCTGGTGGGGACGATGAACCCTGAGGAGGGCGATTTACGCCCGCAATTGTTGGACCGCTTTGCCCATTCAGCAGAGATCTACGGTATCCGCGGGGCGCGCGAGCGGGTATTGATCATGGAACGCAACCTGGCCTTCGAAGAAAATCCAGAGAAATT